>Ga0256405_10000752_pt1 | contig 101754 bp, 78 predicted proteins | sample RumenRJG_02DNA_FD_189096 | JGI IMG/M metagenome (GOLD analysis project Ga0256405, IMG submission 189096) | Bovine rumen microbial communities from Lethbridge, Alberta, Canada - RJG_02 | ecosystem: Host-associated > Mammals > Digestive system > Stomach > Rumen | place: Canada: Alberta...
GAACCGATTGCCGAACGCGAATGGCAAAAGTAGAATGGGCGGACGCTATCAAGACCGTTAGCGGTGCCCTCGTAAAAATCAACAAGAAGTCGCCTCACGCAGCTGACCAGAAGATGGTTCTCGGTACTCACCGTACCGCTCCCACCACCTCCACAGGCTGCTCTCGTATCTACCTGCGCGGTCTGAGTTCCGTAACCCGCTCGACACCCTTCACGGCTGAAGACCTGGCTCGCCAGTTGCGCTTCAAGACCGTCTCGGCTGCTGTCGCTGCCCGTATGAAAGACCCGGCTAAGATGATCGCCGACAATACGGCCTTCAACGCTCAGTCGACCTACAAGACGATGAAGTCGTACCTGTGGGCACTCGAGAAAGCCACCTACGACCAGCAGAACGGCTAAGCGTCTGAGGAAAGATGTCGCTCAAGCAGTTTTATATGGCTGTGTTTCTCATTGTGATGGGAGTGGGGATGCTCTTTACGGGCCTCCTCCTCCCTCCACAAGGGGAAATCTCTCCCTCCGTCCTCGTGGCGTATGGCGAGACACTCACCTTCGTCGGCTCTGTCATCGGCATCGACTACAACTATCGTAGCAAGCAAGGTAATCATCAAGATAAGTAAGCATTATGAGTAATAAAGCAACCTCCCTTTCTCCTGAGGGCAAGAAGTCTCTCTGGAGCTTCTTCATCGGTTTGTTCGAACTAATCTTCTCCATCGGTAAGAAACACGTCGACAAACACGTCAATAATAATCAATAAATCATATGTAAAGTGAGCGGCATTCGCGTGCCACTCACTTTTTTGTCAGGCAATAAATGCAGAAAAATACACTTTCTGTACTCAATTTTACAAATTTATTTGCGTAATTCAAAATAATGCAGTACCTTTGTAACGAAAATTGTGTGACGAAAAAGTTGTAACGAAAATTTCGCTACGCATTAATAGAATATAGTGTTTAGTGATTAGAGATGAAGAGGATTGTCAATATAGTAATCGCTTGGGTGCTGGGGCAGATAGTGAGTCTGGCAGCACCTGTCACGCCGGAAGCGGCGGCAGAGATAGCCGGCCGTTGGGCAGCATCGGTGAACATGCGTAACAGTGCACCCGAACGTTGTCCCCTGCATAGCCGTACCATAGGCCGTCAGGCAGCCGATGAGCAGCAGGCTCCGTTGTATGTGTTTAACATTGGCACCAACGACGGCTATGTCATCGTCAGCGGTGACGACCGCACCCGCTCCGAGGTGTTAGGATACAGCACGACAGGCCATTTTGACTGGGACCAGCTGTGCGAGACCGAACGATGGTGGTTGCAGGGGTATATAGAGGAAATAGAGACCGCTGACGCTGACAGAGTACAGACCGCAGCGCTAACAGAAGAAAGACAAAAGACTCAGACGGCTTTGGCTAAAGCGGTGACACCGTTGTGTAACCTGCGGTGGAAGCAGCGTTCACCCTTCAACGACAACTGTCCTGTCGTCAACGACACGGTGTGTCTGGCGGGCTGCGTAGCGATATCGTGGGGCATGTGTGCCCGTTACTTGGGGTGCCCGACAGCGGTGAATACAACGTATTCGTACACCTGGGAGAAACAGGGCATCACCCGTAGCGGAACGGTCAACTCGACATACAACCATTCCCTTCTCTTGCCCTACTACGACAGTTCGTCATCGACAGCCGCCAAGAAAGAGGCCGCTAAGTTCATTGGCGACATAGCCAACTGCGTGCACATGAACTACGGCACGACGGGGAGCGGTGCCAATTCCGACTTTGCCGCCGGTGTGATGGTACAAGACTTCGGTTTCGATAAAGGCCTCACCTACCACTACCGCAAATACTACGCCGATGAGGACTGGGATAGTATGCTTCGCCAAGAACTGGATGCCGGACGTATCATACAATACTCCGGATGGAAAGAGAGTGGCGGCGGACACGCCTTCATCTGCGACGGCTACAACGAGAAAGGCTATTTCCACTTCAACTGGGGTTGGGGGTCGATACCTACCGTCTACTACAAGAGTAACGCCCTGGCCGACGGCTATGATAATAAGCAACAATGTGCTACCCGCATCCAACGCTCGCAGAGCGGTTCGGAGATAGGTGTAGACGCTACCTACAATGCCGACCTGTCGGCTAAGGTGAGTACGCTGAATGCTATCACTTTTGAGTTGAATGCCGGTCCGCGTTTTGCTATCCATACACCTTGCACCGTCTATCACGCGGTCTGCTTGGAGAATATCTCTACCCGCACCAAGTACTATACCGCCGAGAAGAATATCAAATGCTCCAGTAAGGGCGACTGGGGGTATACCAATATCACGACGTACTCCTATTCGTACGCCATGACCAAGTCGCTGCCCAACGGAACGTACGTATGCTATCCCGTGTATAGGGTAGGTAATTCGTCCAACTGGCAGCCGTTCTACTTTCCGTCCTCGTACATCTCGCGAATCAAGATGGTGGTGACGTCGGGTGTGCGCAAGGTCGATAACTCAGTGTTGGTGCGTCGGGTCAACTTTGCGAAGGACCAGGTGCAACTCTATGAGGGGGACTCGCTGACGCTGAGTGCTTCGGTAGTGCCCACAGATGCCACCAACGGCACCCTCGTATACACTTCTTCTAATCCTGCCGTAGCTACGGTAGATGCCTCCGGAAAGGTCAAAGCGCTGACCCTCGGTACGACCGTCATCACGGCTACCACACAAGATGGCAGTCTGTTGGAGGCTTCGTACACGGTGAACGTAGTGCCCTTAGCCGAAGGCGAGACGATAGTGCTCGGCGACATGACCTACGAAGTAGTCAATGCCGACTCGTTATGGCTGCGCGTCATACGTATCGCCTGCTCTGAGGAGGTCTTTATTCCTGAGACGATTGCCCGCGGACAGACCGTCTATACCGTACGCGAGATAGACAGTTATATTCTCTACAACTGCACCCAACTCAAGACATTGTCTATCCCCTCGACTATCCGTACCATCGAAGTGGGAGCGTTCTATATGTGTACGGGCTTGCAGACGCTGTACCTCTATCCGACGGCACCTCCTACGCTAGGCAAGAATGTATTGGCCGGCAATCTGGGTAAGGACACCGTGCTGGTGGAATTTGAATGCCCCTATGTGGCCCAGCAGTACCAAAAACAGGGACAGCCGTGGAACGGATATAAAAACCTGCAGTACCGCCGCGAAGAATGTCCCGAGATCGGCATTCCCGATACTCCGCCCGCTACCAATCTGTCGGAAATCGAACATCGGGAATCACTAATCGAAAATCGCAAATACCTGCTCAACGGCCGCTTGTACATTCGTCGTCATGATGAATGGTACAATGCTCAGGGACAACGCGTGCGATAATTTTCGTAAAAAAATTTGCATATATCAGAAAAAAGCAGTACCTTTGCACCCGCAATCGGTTAAGGGAAACGAGTGTGAATCTCGTACAGACGCGCTGCTGTGTTTCGTAATCGTATTAGCGTTCTTATAGTCACTGACTTATGCGTCGGGAAGGCTGCTAATATGAGCGATTAGTCAGAAGACCTGCCTGTTGTAAGGAATCTTCCTTAGTCCGTCTACTCTCGCGAATTGGAGTAAGAGACAGTGCAGAGACATATCATTATATTATTTTGTGCGCTTATGTGCGCGTCTATGTCCGCGTGGGCGGGTGTAGACAGTCTGCTTGTATTACAAGAGGTGACCGTCACCGCTGCACGCCGACAGTCGGCTGTCATTCCCGTACAGTCGCTGGAAGGCTCGCGTCTGCAGGCCTTAGAGACGCACTCGGTGGCCGATGCGTTGCGTTATTTCAGTGGCGTACAGATCAAAGACTACGGAGGCGTAGGCGGACTCAAGACGGTAGATATTCGCTCGATGGGCAGTCATCACTTAGCGGTGATGTACGATGGCATAGTAGTGAGTAATGCACAGAACGGTGTAGTAGACTTAGGTAAGTTCAGCATAGAAAATTTAGAATCGCTCACCCTGTATAATGGTCAGCGTTCCGATATCCTGATGCCGGCCCGCGACTTCGGTGCGGCCGGGACCCTATATCTGAATACCAAACGTCCGACGTTTAAGAACGGCAAGAGTTATCATATAGCGGCCTCTATGGCCGCCGGTTCGTTCGGCCTGGCGCATCCGTCGATATTGTACGAGCAGAAGCTGACCGACAATATCCACCTGAGCGTAAATGCCGCCTATACCTATGCTACAGGACGTTATCATTTTCGCATCCATAAGATGAATCCCGACCATACGGTGGCGTGGGATACGACGGGCGTAAGACAGAACGGTGATGTACAAGCTGTGCGAGCAGAGGTGGGATTATTCGGTTATCTGCCCGAAGGTAAATGGCACGTCAAGGCGTATTATTACGACAGCGAACGAGGTATCCCGCGTGCTATCGTCCGTAATGTATGGACCTGTTCACAGCGACAATGGGACAGGAATGCCTTCGTACAAGGCAACTGGACGCAGACGCTCGTTAAGGGATACGATATATCCGTGAGCGCCAAGTATGCTAACGATTATATGCGCTACCTCAATCCCGACACTACGCTCATGTATGTGGATAATAAGTTTGTGCAGCAGCAGGTGTACCTGTCGGTAGCCAATAGGTATCAGTATAAGATATTGGATGTGGCGCTCAGTGCCGATTATGAGTACAACACCTTATGGTCGTCCATGCCTAACTTTGTTAACCCGAGTCGTCACACCGGCTTGGTAGCTTTAGCGGCGGCTGTGCATTATAAATGGATTAAGGCGCAGGCCTCGGTTTTGGGCACTTTTGTGCGCGATGAGATACGTCGTTCCACCGATGAGACGCCGCGGGCCGCTACAGCTCGTCCAAGGTTTACTCCGGCGGTGTTCTTTAGCTATCAGCCATTGTTGAGCGAACCGTTCTATCTGCGGGCGTTCTATAAGCACATCTTCCGTATGCCGACGTTTAATGACCTATACTATACCGATTTGGGTAATATAGCCCTCCAACCGGAATACACGACGCAGTATAATGGAGGTGTGGAATACTCGCCCCATTGGCGCACGCACAACAGCAACCTGCCGGCTGTAGATATGACCATCAAAGCTGACGGCTATTTCAATCAGGTCAAGAATAAGATTATCGCGGTGCCCAAAGGTAACTCTCAATATCGATGGATGATGATGAACTTAGGATATGTAGAGATACGCGGCGTAGATATCAATGCCGGTGTGACGTTGCATTTTGCCCATGACGTAGATTGGGAGACACACCTGACGTATACCTACCAACGGGCACAGGACTTCACTGACTCGCGCGACTCAATCTCGTATGGCGGACAGATAGCTTATATCCCTTGGCATTCCGGTTCGGTAACTACCCGAATTGCGTGGAAGGGATTGAGTCTTAATTACAGCTTTATCTATGTGGGCGAGCGCTATCATACGTCGGCCAATATACCTGCCAACTACGAACTGCCCTGGTATACGCATGATATTGCATTGGGATATGATTTGATCATTAAAAATGAAAAATTAGCAATTAAGCATTGTGCACCCAGGTTGCATTTCGCTGTAGAGGTGAATAACCTGCTGAACCAACAATACGATATCGTCCTCAACTACCCGATGCCCGGATTGAATGGCAAAGTGGTGGTGAAGGTGGAATTTTAGTTTAGAGTTTAGTGTTTAGAGAAGTTTAGAGATGAAGAGTAAAAAGTTACTATATTTGCTGATGATCTTGCTGACGGCTTGTCGGGGAGAGGATTTGTTAGTGCCGTCGGAGCAGGAACACCGGGGCGATACGCTGCGCACCGAGGTGGTGGGCTTCTACTTGCTCAACGAGGGGAATATGGGTTCTAACAAAGCCTCGTTGGACTATTACGACTATACCACAGCTACCTACACGCGCAATATCTACACGGCTGCTAATCCTGAGGTGACGCAGTCGCTGGGTGATGTTGGTAATGACCTGGTTATCTATGGTTCGCGTATGTATGCGGTCATCAACTGCTCCAACCTGGTGGAAGTGATGGATGCGCGTACCGCTCGTCATATAGGGACGCTGAATGTGCCCAATTGCCGATACCTGGCTTTTGACGGTCAGTACGGCTATGCTACCTCGTATGCCGGACCCGTACTCATTGACCAGAACTATAAACAGATAGGATACGTACAACGTTTTGATACCGCCACTCTCCAACTCGTCGATACCTGCCATGTCGGCTTTCAGCCGGACGAGTTGGAGGTGGTAGGTAGACATCTATATGTCGCCAATTCGGGCGGGTATATGGTGCCCAACTACGAACACACCGTCTCGGTCATCGACTTAGAAACGTTTAAGGAGACCGAACGCATCGAGGTGGCGGTGAACCTGCATCGTGTGACGGCCGATAAGTATCAACAACTATGGGTCAGTTCGCGCGGCGATTACTACGATATCCCCTCGCGTCTATACTGTATCGACACCCGCACCAACAGACTTGTCGACTCGGTCTGTGTGCCGGTCAGCGGGATGTGGTTGGACGGTGACTCGTTATATGTATACGGTTCGGAGTTCTCGTATATAACGATGGATTGGACTCTGTCTTACGCTATCGTCAATGTGCGCACGCATGCGGTGGTGACGACGAACTTTATCACTGACGGCACGGAGAAGAATATCGCTAAACCTTACGGACTGATGGTGCATCCGGTGACCAAAGAGATTTATGTAACCGATGCCAAGACGTATGTCAATCCGGGAGCGTTACATTGTTACGGAGCTGACGGCAAACTGAAATGGTCGGTGCGAACAGGAGATATACCGGCACACTTTGCGATAGTAAGCGAATTACAAATTAAGAATTAAAATTTATTTCTATGCGATACTATTGGTTATTATTGGTGATGATAGCGCTGCCCTTATGGGCAGACAGTCCGTATATCCACCGCGTATGGGAGTTTTGCCCTGCGCCGGGACAGTTTATCAATGAGTTACCGGAATACGAAGCCGGTGATGATGCCAACATGATGCGTCTGAAGGCTGAAGAGGCTATAGCGGACAATAACTTGGGGATGATTTCCTTAGGCGGCTTCGGCGGTTATGTGGTATTTGGCTTCGACCACCTGGTACCCAATATCAAGGGTGAGCGAGATTTCATCGTCTTGGGAAACGCGTTTTATTCGCAGAGTAATCCCAATCCCGATGCCCCACCTACGGGCGGTTCGTCGGAGCCGGGAGTAGTGATGGTGAGTTATGATGCCAACAACAACGGCCAGCCGGACGACACGTGGTACGAGATAGCCGGTTCGGAATACGGCAATAAGTCGACCTATCATAATTATGCGATAACTTATTACCGTCCTCAGGAGGGGCATCTACCTACACCCTCGAAGACGAATAAAGCCTTGACGGATACTACGTATATCCGTTGGCGCGACAATGTGGGCGGGGCTGGGTATATGAATCAATTGACCTACCATCAACAATCGTATTATCCTTTGTGGACGGATGCCGACAGTCTGACATTTACCGGTACTCGTCTGCCGATGAATGGGCGTGACGAGAGTGGGGAAGGAACGTATTATGTACTGTATGCCTTTGCCTACGGCTACGCCGACAACCATCCGAACACCTTGCCTGAGGCGACATTGGATATCGACTGGGCGGTAGACGAGAAGGGCGAGAAAGCCAACCTGCCGGGTATACACTTTGTGAAAGTCTATACGGGATTGAATCAACAATGCGGATGGCTGGGCGAGACCTCTACGGAGGTGATGGGTGCCACAGATCTGCACTGGCATACGGCATTGACGGAAACAACGGCTGAAGAGACCGGACGCTGCTACTATAGCCTGACAGGACAACCTTTAGGCTGCGAACGGCCCACACGAACCGGTGTGTATATCGTCCGCGAGGGAACACGAACCTATAAAATTACTTGCCGATGAAACGTTTGCTTATAGTATTATTGCTCGTAGGAGCCCGGTACTTGCAGGCCTCGGACACCTTGTCGCTGGATTTAGGGGCGGCATTGGATAACTATCCTCAGACGGAAGACGGATATTGGGTAGATACGTACACGGAGAACACATCTATCGAACAGGGCGTGTTTAGCTTGGCGCACACCGGCACCTCGGATGGCGGTGGTGGAATGGCCTATTGGTCCGGCTATACCTTGTGCACCTCGGGCGACACGACCAACTATGGTCAGGAAGGCTCGTCAGACGGTTGGATTACCCGTCAGTGGGGATGTATGGCCGGAGGCGGAAGAAATAAACAGGGCAAGACGGAGAAGGGATATCCTTACCTGGTAGCCTATTGGGGATTTTTTGAAGAAGGTCTCAATCCCGGATATTACAGTCTGCGTATCGACTTCACTGACCAACAAGCGTATCGTCCTCTCGGCGCATGGATATGTAATCACCCCTGGCCCTATTACGGTAATATCAACGGTGATGGCTTTGCCGGTGGCTTTACTAAGGAGGGCGACTACTTTGCCTTGGTAGCTCATGGGCTGAATGCACAAGGTGAACCGACAGGTGCTACAGCCCGTTTGGAGTTAGCATCGTTTCACAACGGACAATTGGTGCAGAGTGCCGATTGGCAGTATATGGATTTGACCTCCTTAGGCTCGTCCAGTGGTCTGTACTTTACGATGGAGACCTCGGATGTGGATGCTATCTACGGCGCTAATACGGCCGTGTATTTCTGTTTGGGCGGTTTGGAGATTGTTAGAGCCACCCCCGCTGCTCTGCCTCGTCCTACCGGTTTGGCTATCACGGCGGCTACAGAAGACAGCCTGACACTCGCGTGGAACGCAGTAGAAGGAGCTGGTGCGTATGCGTTGTTCCTTAATGGTGCTGCAGCCGGAACAACGACAGATACTACCTTTGCTTTTGCCGGTCTGCAGGCTTATACAGAATATACCTTGGGCGTTATCGCTGTGGCCGGCAACGATAGTTCGGAGACGGCTTATCTGACGGCTCGCACACTTGACATGACGGCTCCAACGATGCCTGCGAACCTGACAGCCGAAGCAGACGTACACTCAATAGCCCTCTGTTGGGGCGCTTCGACGGATAATGTGGGCATTCGACGGTATACGGTTTATGTAGACGGAGTGCCTTATCGCAGGACCACGGACACGTGCTACACCATTACAGGATTGGAGACCGATACAGAATATACTTTGGAGGTTGAGGCGGCGGATGTATCAGGTAATGTGTCACCGCGCGCACAGATAACAGTGAGGACGCGTATGGAGACGGCTCTGAGGCATTTGTATGAGGATCGTACGCCGATGCGAGTGTATGCTATTGACGGACGATATATGGGCGAGACAATCCCTGCACGTGCAGGACTGTATATAGTACAAACACAACAACAAACATTCACCATAATTATTAACTAAATCAATCAACATTATGAGAAAAATTCTTCTCTCTGCTATCTTAATGATAGCCGGTGTGGTGAGCATGATGGCTACGCAGGTAACGGTAACCATGAATGCAATAAGCACCACCATGACGTTGGCGGATAAGACTACCGGCACTCCGGTGGAGGTAGGTACTCCGGCAAACAAAGTGTACACTTTTGATGCCGCCGATGGTTCGTATGTATTAACGGCTTACGACACCGATGGCACCACGGTAAACGGAACATTGGAAATCAATGTGTCGGAGTCCAACAATGCCTTCAAGGTGTTCACCATTACCACCTATGCTACCAATAGCGGTTGGGTATATGGTACCGACTACACTATTGAGCATTCGGTGATTACCCGCGAAGGTGAGCAGTTGGTATCTACGCTTGGTAACTCGAAGACGGCTGGTCGTAAGACTTTCCTAGTGCTGAACGGCAACACCTATTTCTGTGACCTTATTCCCACAGAAGCTCGTCCCGGCTATGCTACCCTGTACAAGACGGGAACGGTGACTGGTAATGTAAATGCCTATGGTGCTATTCCTGAGTCGATGGAGTTTGCCCTGACGGCTCCCGAAGGAACCACGGTATTTGTAGGTCGTAAGACAGCCCACTTTGTGGCATTTTTCGAAGTGCCTGCTACTCGCGTAGAGGGTAATGTATATTACTATACCCTAGCTAAGAATACGGAGTATAACTACCGCGTTTCCAAAGCCGGAAGTCTGACGAATGGCGGTCTGTTTAATAGCAATGTAGGAGCTATCGAGGTGACTGCTGCCGATATGGCCGCTAAAGATCCCAAATGGATTGACCATGATGTAACGTCTAATGGTGGTTACAATGTGGCCGATATCTGGCTCAATATCAATGCACAGGAGCATCTTAAGATGGCTGTGACAGATACTTTTGACCTTATTACGCTTCGTAACTGGGAGGTGATAAACACTGTTACTGCCAACTATTTTATTGAGCCGGACTATCACTTTACGATTACCGACCTGGCCGGTGTGCCTTCTAATGATGTAGTGACTATTGATGCCGCAGGAACCGTACACGCAGTAGGTGCCGGTACGGCTATTGTGACCGTTACATATGACGCTATCTGCCTGAAAGGGATGGTCGGCGGTGACTACTGGTCGGCTATCTGGCCGGAGAATACCGGTGTGTTTGTCGTAACGGTTGGTGATGCTGCCAGCGGTATTGATTTGGGCATGACCATCAACGAGACGAATACGACGACGTATAAACTCGCAGGCACAGCTTATGATGCAGACTTCGATATCATCTATTTCGAGGACACCAAAGGCTTTGGTACCTATACCTTCAAGCCGACGAATGTGGCAAGCGTGAAAGTGGCTTATCCTACTATCGGCGTCAATGAGGCTACTTATTCCGGATTCGGCGCTGAAGGCGTCAGCTATGACAGTGAGAAGGGCGAATATACCGTGCAAGTGAAGTTGGGTCGCCAGATTGTACAATTGACCAACGAGGCCGGCGTAAGCGAATATCAGGTATTGGTAGGTAAACCCGTACATGTGGAGGCTACGGCTCTCGGTCGTCAACAGACCGGTAAGTTCCGCCCTGGTGATGAGGTGAAAGTGCAAATGAGCGGTTTATTCCATCCTGCGAATAAATTGGCCGGTATTCACAATTTCAATGCTACTACCATCTACAAACGTAATGGCGTTGAACTGAAGAGCGCTTCCAACCAATATACCTTCTGCAGTGCTCCTACTGCTCAGGCTGTAACGTTCACTATTCCGACGGACTATGATATCACGATAGGTGCCGACACCTTGAAGGATGGTATCATCAAAGCCGGTGGCTTTGGCGATCCTATCGGTAACCACCGTAACACGTCTAAGAAGTTCGGTCGCGGAGCCAACTTCACCGCTATCAGTCAAACAGCTATCTTTGGTGCTCTGCCTGAGATTATTCTGCCTCTGGAGGCCCGTCCTGCTGATAGAACGTTGGCTTTCACCACCAATGTGGATGACTGCACGATTACCTTAAAAGACTACAAAGGTAATGCACTTACTGCTTACGAAGGCAAGTATGTGGTCAATACGTTCGACTATACCTATCTGGTAGAGAAGAAGGGTTACAAGTCTGTTGCCGGTGAGATCAGTATTACCGACGAGAGTCCTGCTGAAGTAGTGGCTAATATTACGCTGGAGGCTATCGCTGCGGACGATACTACGTGGGATGGATTGACGACTTCCTACGAACCGGAACAAGAGGATGGCGTATACGTTATCAAGTCGGGTTATCACATGGCTTGGTTCGCTAAGAAAGTGAACGATGGTACACTGACTATCAAGGGTAAACTGGCTAACAATATTTCGCTCGGCAACTACAACTGGACGCCTGTTGGTGGTACTGCTGCTGCTAAAGCCTTCAAGGGTCAATTTGATGGCCAGAATTATACAATTAGCGATTTGTATATCAATGCTACGATTACTTACCAGGCTCTGTTCGGATATGTTCAAAACGGTGCTATTAGCAACCTGACGGTAGCCGGTGAGGTAACAACGACCGGTGGCTATGCTGCGGGTATCGCTGCTTATCTGAATGCTTCTACGATGACCAACTGCGTGAACCGCGTTCAGGTGACCGGTGCATCCAATGCTGCAGGTCTGGCAGGTTATACTAACGGCGCTACAACAATAGACCGCTGCGTCAACGAAGCGGATATTACCGCTACAGGTAACTACGCTGCCGGTATCACGGCTAACACGATGAACAAGAATGTGGTAATCAGCAATTGCTACAACCTGGGTACTATTACCGCTGTTAACTATGCAGCAGGTATCGCGGCTAACGTCCAACAGCCTGCAACCTTCAAGAGCGTATACAACGTGGGTGATATCGTTTCTGACGGTGCCAATGTAGGTGCTATCCGTGGTCATAAGACAAACGGTACGTATGAGCATATCTATGCTAACGTGGCTTATGTCATCGATACTACTGCTACCGTTCAGACGGTTATCCCTGCCGCTTTGGCATTCGTGAACGGCGTAGTGGCTGACTCGCTTGGTGAAGCCTTTGGCCAGACTATAGGTAAAGATTTGTATCCTGTACTCGGTGGTGCTAAACTGTATAAGCACGATACGTATTATCTGAATACCGAGAACGTTCCGACGAATGCTGTTGCTACTATGGAGAACGAAGAGGGTGGTATCCAACTGAATGAGACGGAACATTATTGGTTAGGCGCTACTCCCGAAACACCGGGTAAGGACGAATGGAAATCGGGCGATTATACGCTCTATACGTACATGGATAATTCATGGGGCACTGCCTTTTATTACGGTTTCTATGCTTCTAATGATACCTTGAATACTTCTACCGGTTATACAGAGCCTTATCGCTCGGCGGTAGGCGGTGCATATGCAGGTAACAACTTTGCTATCTGGACGAACGACTATTATTGCGGTAATAGTGTGCTTTCGGCCAATCCTGTACCCGCTGTCGGCTTCTTTGTAAGCAACAATGCGTATACAGTTGATGTAATGGCTAAAGGTGCTTGGGGGGCCAAGAAGTTTGACGATACCGATTGGCTCAATCTGGTTTGCGTGGGTAAATTAGCAGGCGTAACTACCGGTATTGTAACTGTTGAACTGGCTAAAGAAGGTAAGTACATTAAGGACTGGACATACGTGGATCTGTCTGCTCTTGGGCAGGTGAACGAAGTGATGTTCTACATGGACGGTTCGGATAGCGGTGAATACGGTTTAAATACGCCGTCTTACTTCTGCTTCGACAACTTCGGCGCTGTTGTGCCTGATGGCTATGTCGCTCCCGAGATGGTTTCCTTCAAGGATATTCCGACAGATATCCAAGATGTTGAAATAACCGAATCGGTTCGTAAACTGATTGTTAACGGTCAATTGCTCATCATTCGTGACGGCAAGACCTTCAACGCTCAAGGTGCCCTCGTAAAATAATAAAACGAGAAAAATTTAAGAAATGTGGCATACACTATTGTGTATGTCATATTTTTTTTGTACCTTTGCAGCCGAATTCAAAAACAACCTGAAAAACACAATACACAATGAAAGTACAAACTATTATGTCGCAGCTCGCTGCGAAACACCCTGGCGAAGCAGAGTATCTGCAGGCCGTACAAGAAGTCTTGGAATCGATTGAAGAGGTGTATAACCAGCACCCTGAGTTCGAAGAAGCGAAGATTGTTGAGCGCTTGGTTGAGCCCGACCGTATCTTTACGTTCCGCGTAACGTGGATTGATGATGAGGGTCAGGTACAGACTAATCTGGGCTATCGTGTTCAGTTTAACGCCGCTATTGGCCCGTACAAGGGTGGGCTTCGTTTCCATAAAGCCGTGACGCCCTCGATGCTTAAGTTCTTGGGCTTTGAACAGACCTTTAAAAACGCCCTGACGACGTTGCCGATGGGTGGCGCTAAGGGCGGTTCGGATTTTGACCCAGTAGGCAAATCGGATGCCGAGATAATGCGTTTCTGCCAAGCCTTTATGCTGGAACTATGGCGTTGCATCGGTCCCGACCAGGATATCCCTGCCGGTGACGTAGGTGTAGGCGGCCGTGAGATAGGCTTCTTGAATGGAATGTATCAGAAACTCGCCCGCGAGTATCATACGGGCGTACTAACCGGTAAGGGTATGACTTGGGGTGGCTCTATTCTCCGTCCTGAGGCAACAGGCTTCGGCGCACTCTATTTCACGCAACACCTCTTGCACGAGGCTGGCAAGGATATTAAGGGTAAGACGGTTGCTATCTCCGGCTTCGGAAACGTAGCTTGGGGCGCAGCTACCAAGGCTATCGAACTTGGAGCAAAAGTGGTGGCTATCTCTGGCCCGGACGGCGTAGTCGCTATTCCTAACGGCATTACCAAAGAAATGATCGACTATATGCTCGTTATGCGTGCTTCCAACCGCAACAAGGTACAAGATATGGCCGATAAGTTCCCGAAGGAGTGCCAATTCACGGCAGATAAGAAAGCATGGTCTGTCAAGTGCGATATCGCTCTTCCGTGCGCATTCCAGAATGAGCTCTCCGAAGACGATGCGAAAGAACTGAAGGCCAACGGTTGTTGGTGCTGCTGTGAGGTATCTAACATGGGTTGCCAACCGGGCGCTATCCATTTCTTCCAGTCCAACGGCGTTCTCTTTGCTCCGGGCAAAGCAGTCAACGCAGGCGGCGTAGCTACCTCGGGCCTCGAGATGACCCAAAACGCCGAGCACCTCAGCTGGAAAGCCGAAGAAGTAGACGACCGTCTCCACCATATTATGCAATCCATCCACGAGCAGTGCGTTAAGTTCGGCCGCCAAGCAGACGGACATATTGACTATGTCAAAGGCGCTAACATCGCCGGCTTCATGAAGGTCGCTACTGCGATGCTTGAACAGGGCATCATCTAAATGACCAAATGACCAGATAAATGGTACATGGTAAATGACCAAATGGTAAATTAGTTTATGTATCAGGGTATTATCTAAATGACCAAATGACCAGATAAATGGTACATGGTAAATGACCAAATGGTAAATGGAGGATGGCTCTTCGGAGCTGTCCTCTTTTCGTTTTTTTCAAAAAAAATGCGCGCGCGCTTGCGTATATGCGTTTTTTTTTGTAATTTTGCGGCCGAAATGTATAGGAAGATCATATATGTGGTTGCATAACTTGTTTTTTGGAGAGGGAATTGCTCATTCTATACTGGTGCTGACGCTGGCTATCGGCTGCGGCATCTTTCTGAGTCAGAAGCTGAAAATCAAGTCATTCTCGCTGGGAATTACTTGGATTCTATTCTGTGCTATCGCTTGTGCGCATTTTGGAATGCACCTCGATCCGCTGGTAGAGTCGTTTGCCAAGGATCTGGGATTGATACTCTTTGTGTATAGTATCGGTCTGCAAGTCGGACCGTCGTTCTTCTCATCCTTTGGCAAGGGGGGCCTGAGCCTGAATATGTTGGCGGCCACGATCGTGCTGCTTGGCTGCTTGACGGCTCTGATGGTTCACTGGGTGTTCGGCCTAGATATCGCAACGGCCACGGGTGTGCTCTTTGGCGCTGTGACCAATACGCCCGGTCTGGGTGCGGCCCAGCAAGCGTATCAGGACATAACGGGTGCCGCCAACCCCAATATAGCCAACGGTTACGCCATGGCTTATCCGCTTGGTGTAGTGGGCATTATATGCTCGCTCTTGCTGGTGCGCCTGTTCTTCCGTATCAAGTTGGATAAGGAGGAAGAACAGGTCAATGCCGAGAAGGGTGAGGTGCAGCAAGTAGTGCATTTCGACCTGAAGTTGACCAATCCCCAGGTAGATGGTATCCGTGTGCGCGACTTGGCGCTGCTGACCCACGTCACCATTGTTGTGACGCGTCTGCTGGATGCCGAGGGCAATGAGTCGATGCCCGATGCAGATACCATCCTCCATATCGGCGATCGAGTACGTTTCGTGACCGATCAGAAGAACGAGCGTACCGCCCTGCTCCTTGGCGAACTGACCGAGGTGGCCTGGGAGGAAAAGGAGAAGAATGTTCACCTCGTGAACCGTCATATCGTGGTCACCAAGCCGAAATATAACGGCAAGCGTATCATGGACCTTAAGATTCGCGATGCGTTCCAGATCACCATCACCCGCGTACGGCGTGCCGGTATCGAACTGCTGGCTACGCCCGATCTGATTCTGCAGCTGGGCGACCGTCTGACCGTTGTGGGCGAAGAGGAGACGGTCAACAAAGTGTCCCAGGCTTTTGGTAATTCCACCAAGAAGCTCGACGCGCCTAACCTCACCTCTATCTTTATCGGTATCGTCTTTGGCGTAGCGCTGGGTTCACTGCCTATCATGCTGCCCGGCCTGAGCCAGCCGTTTAAGTTCGGTCTGGCGGGTGGTACGCTCATCGTGGCTATCCTGGTTGGTGCTTTCGGTCCGCGTTTCCACGTCGTGACCTATACCACTTCGTCGGCCAACCTGATGATACGCGAGATAGGTATCTCGCTCTTCTTGGCGGCCGTTGGTTTCGGGGCGGGGAAGAGCTTCGTGCCTACCTTGCTCGACGGCGGCTATGTGTGGATCGGCTATGGTCTGCTCATCACCCTGCTACCCCTGCTCATCGTGGGTGTGTTTGCCCGCTGGTGCATGAAACTCGACTACTTCACGCTCATGGGTCTCATGGCCGGTGCTACCACCGACCCGCCTGCCTTGGCATACGCCACCTCTCAGTCTTCGCAGAACGACCGAGCAGCCGTAGCGTATTCTACGGTCTATCCGCTCACCATGTTCCTGCGTGTGCTGACCGGACAGTTGATGATAATGTTATTCTATATAAGTTAATACCATATGTACACAAAATTTCAAGCACATCTGCAGCAAACGCTGCAAGAAATCAAGGACGCCGGTCTGTATAAGAACGAGCGCGTCATTATCACTCCGCAGTCGTCGGCTATCCAGGTGGCTAACCCTTTAGCCTCTAACCTCTCGCCTCTCGCCGTTATTAACTTCTGTGCCAACAACTATCTGGGCTTGGCCGACAACCGCGAACTGATTGAGGCGGCTAAGCAGAAGATGGACGAGCGCGGCTACGGTATGGCTTCGGTGCGCTTCATCTGCGGCACGCAGGATACGCACAAAGAGTTGGAACGTGTCATCTCTGATTTCTTCGGAACCGAAGATACCATTCTCTATGCCGCTTGTTTTGATGCGAATGGCGGTCTCTTCGAACCGCTGTTGACCGAAGAAGATGCGATTATCTCCGACGCGCTCAACCATGCTTCGATCATCGATGGTGTTCGTCTGTGTAAAGCCGTGCGTTATCGTTATGCTAACGGCGACATGGCGGACCTGGAGGAAAAGCTCAAAGAGGCACAAGCACAGCGTTTCCGTATCATTGCTACCGATGGCGTATTCTCGATGGACGGCAATGTATGTCCGCTGGATAAAATCTATGAACTGGCTAAGAAATACAATGCCCTCGTCATGGTGGACGAGTCGCACTCGGCCGGCGTAGTTGGTAAGACAGGTCATGGTGTTACCGAACTATATAACCTGCGCGGTAAAGTGGAAATCATCACCGGCACTTTAGGCAAAGCCTTCGGTGGTTCGGTAGGCGGTTTCACTACGGGACGTAAGGAGATTATCGACCTGCTTCGTCAGCGCTCGCGTCCGTATCTGTTCTCCAATTCTATTCCGCCGATGATTGCTGCGGCCGGTATCAAGACCTTCGAGATACTCACGCGCTCCAACGAGTTGCAAGACCGCTTGCATGAGAATACCGCGTACTTTGTTGAGAAGATGAAAGCCGCAGGCTTCGATATCAAACCTACGCAGTCCGCAATATGTGCTGTGATGCTCTATGACGCTAAACTTAGTCAGGTATTCGCTGCCGAGTTGCAGAAAGAAGGCATCTACGTCACGGGCTTCTATTATCCCGTAGTACCGAAAGGACAAGCACGTATCCGCGTACAGGTTTCTGCTGCGCATACACGTGAACAGTTAGACAAATGTATTGCCGCCTTTACAAAGATTGGCACGGTTCTTGGTGTATTAAAGTAACATATGAAAGCTTTAGTTAAGAAATATGCTCAGCCGGGCATCTGGATGGAAGATGTTCCGATGCCGGAAGTGGGAGTTAACGATGTACTTATCAAAGTCATTAAGGCCGCTATTTGTGGTACGGACTTGCATATGTACAAGTGGGACGCTTGGTCACAAAGTCATTGCAAACCGCCTTACACTATGGGGCACGAGTTCGTGGGCGTTGTTGCCGAAGTGGGACCCGGTGTGCGAAACTTTAAGGTCGGCGAACGCGTTACTGCAGAAGGACACATTGTCTGCGGACATTGCCGTAATTGCCGTCGGGGAATGGGACACGTCTGCGAGAACACCATATCCGTCGGCATCATGGGTAAAGACGGATGCTTCGCCGAATATGTGACCATACCCGAGTCGAACGTGGTTAAACTCCGTCCTGAGATACCGGATGACTTTGCTGCTATCATGGATCCTTTTGGTAACGCTACGCATACGGCACTCGCCTTCCCTCTGTTGGGTGAAGATGTGCTAATCACGGGGGCAGGACTCATCGGTACGATGGCGGCAGGAATATGTCGTTATGCCGGAGCGAAGAATATCGTGGTGACGGACATCAATCCCTTACGCTTGGAGATTGCTAAGAAGATGGGTGCTACGCTTACGGTGGACGGCTCCAAGGGAGAAACGGTGGAGGCTGCGATGAAACAACTTGGTATACGCGGCTTCGATGTGGGACTGGAGATGTCCGGTGCTCCGGCTGCCTTTAATGACATGATTGAGCATATGTACAAAGGAGCTAATATCGCCCAACTCGGTATCCTGCCGTCCAATACCCAGGTTAACTGGTCGGATGTCATCTTTAACGCCCTCACTATCAAGGGTATTACAGGACGCCGCATGTGGGAGACGTGGTACCAGATGGAGCAGATGTTACTTGGAGGACTCGACCTGTCGCCGGTTATTACGCATCGCTTTAAGTTTGACGACTTCCAAAAGGGCTTTGACGTCATGGTCAGCGGACAATGCGGCAAAGTACTGCTCGAGTGGTAAACGAGGCTTTCACGAGGGTTCCACGAGGGAATCACGTATCATACCAATGCCTATATATACTATGTATATATCCCGTGATTTTGAATAGCAACAATTAAGTTTAATTAAATAATAACAACAATGAGAAAGATTCTACTTAGCGCTTTGCTGCTTATTGGCGGTATCGCTTTTCTCTCGGCTCAGTCGCGCGAGGGTTTGACGGAGTATAAGTTAGATAATGGACTCACGGTGATGCTGTGGGAAGACCATGACCAACCTGATGTAGAAGGCTACGTCGCTGTTCGCGCAGGTGCCATTGATGAACCGGAAGAATACACCGGCTTAGCGCACTATTTGGAGCATATGCTCTTTAAGGGTACGCAACGTATCGGTGCCATCGATTGGGAAAAAGAGAAACCTTACTACGAAGAGGTTATCAAACTCTACGACCAATTAGCCGAGACAACCGACGAGAAGGCCCGTCAGGAGATTATTACTAAAATCAATGAGGCCAGTATAGAGGAAGCTAAATACTCTACTACCGAGGACTTCTTCAACCTCATGGACGGAATTGGTGCTACGGGCGTCAACGCGTATACCAGTTATGATATGACGTGTTACCACAACTCGTTCCCTGCTAACCAAATGTTCAAATGGTTGACTATCTTCTCCGACCGTCTCGATAAACCTGTTTTCCGTACTTTCCAGGCGGAGTTAGAGAATGTGTTTGAGGAGTACAATATGTACGAGGATGGCGTGTCGACCCAGATACGTAATCACCTCTTCGAAGAATTGTACAAGGGACATCCCTACGAGCGTAATGTCATCGGTAAACCGGAACACTTGAAGAACCCTCGTCTGAGTAAACTTATCGAATTTTTCAATACTTGGTATGTGCCTAATAATATGGCACTTATATTGGTTGGTGACTTCAATACCGAAGAGGTTAAACCGATGATTGCCCAGACCTTTGGTCGTATGCAGTCAAAACCGCTGCCCGAACGTAAGCAGTATCCCGATGCTAAGTTCCAAGCCAATGCCAAGAAGAAATTCAACATTGGCTATGGCCCGCAAGTTATTTGGGCTTATGATGGTATTAAGGTGACCGATGAGGATGCTACCGTATTGTCTTTTGTATGCTCGTTGCTCAACAATAGTTCCAATACCGGTCTGTTGGATAAGATAACCTTGGACGGTGAAGTAAGTGGTGCCGGCGTATCGCTGGATGCCCGTCGTGATATGGGACGTATTTTGGTATTCGGTGAACCTTACTACGATGTTAACCAACGTTCGTACGAGTCGAATGCTGCTACCGAGAAAATCATCATGCGTGAGGTCGATAAGATCAAACGTGGAGATATACCCGAATGGTTGATTAAGTCGGTTAAGGCTGAGTATGCTCAAAACTATGCACTCGCCTTTGAAGAAGGTGCAGGTAAGATGTCGAATCTTGTAACCTGTTTCATCTACCAAATCCCCACCGATCGTATCTTTGAGGAGCAGGCTCGCATTCAGGCCCTCACCAAAGAGGAGATTGCTGCTATTGCTAAGAAATATTTCAACGCACCTCACATGACCATCATGTTTGAGGAGGGCGATCCTAAGGCCAACAAACTGCCCAAACCGAAAATCAAACCCTTGGATATGCCTAAGGGCGTAGTAACCGAGTACGCCAAAGAGTTCCGTGCTCTGCCTTCCGGTGAGGTGAAGCAGACCTTTATGGATATGAACGATGTACAAGTAGTGGATATCGATAAGGACATCAAACTGCACTACACGCACAACGACAAGAATAATATCTTCTCGCTCATCTTGCGTTATGGCGTAGGTACCGAGAAAAAGCCTATGCTGGAATACGTGACAGCCTTGATGAACCGTGCAGGTGTGATGCCCGATATGGATTCGCAAGCTTTCCGTCGTCGTCTCAGCGAACTGGGTGGACGTTGCGCATACGGTGTGAGTGGCAGTTACTTGACTATCCAGATTATCGGTGACGATGCGCATATGAAAGAGATCTGCGACCTGGTTAACCGTCAGATTTTGATGCCTAAGTTGGATGAGAAACAATTTGATGCCGTTAAAGGTATGGAACTCATCTCTCGTCTCGTGCTGAAGAAACAAAAATCTATCTGGGCTTCGGCTTTGCGTGAGTATGTTCTCTACGATAAGAAATCGAAATATATCGATGTTGTGCCCTTTATGGATGTGTACGGCATGGATATGACCAAACTGAAAACAGAGTTCTTGGATGCCATTAAATATGCGGCTAATATCCACTATTGCGGTACGCACACTATCGAAGAGGTGAAGGCTGCTCTGCCTTTGCAAGAAGGTGTTAAACCCTCTACTTCGCCCGAGATTCGCGATCGTAAGAGTTATGACAAGACCCAGATCTTCTTCCTGCCCAATAACAAGGTACAACAGGCTACGGTATACTTCTATTTCAATGGTAAGCCGTATTCTATCGATCAGGAAGTGGACTTCGAGGCCTTTAACCAATATTTCTCCGGTGGTTTCTCCGGCTTGGTATTGGATGAGATTCGTACCAAACGCTCAATGGCTTATACTGCTTGGGGACAAGCTATCGAAGGTGGACTGCCCGGTAAGGACGCTTACTTTATGGGGTATATCGGTACGCAATCCGATAAGGTGGTAGAGGCTGTAAAGACCTTTATGCACCTCTTGGATTCGATGCCCGAGAATCCTGAGCGTCTGGAGACTCTTAAGGCTACTTTGCGTCAAGAGGCTCAGATCTCCAAACCCTCGATGCGTAGCAAGAGTCTTACTTACGAATCGTGGCGTCTGTTCGGCTATAAGGACGATCCTGCACGTGTGAATAAACCGGCTATTGACAACCTGACATTTGAGCAGATTGTTAAGTTCTATAAGGATAATATCCAGGGCAAACCGGTGAGCATCATCATCATGGGTGACCCCAAACAGATTGATAAGAAAGAACTGGGCAAGATAGGTAAGGTAAAGACGATGTCTGCCTCTACACTCTTTGCTCCTCTGGATGACTTGTTCTAATATGCGTAAATCTTTGTTATACGTCTTTGTACTGTGCGGTCTGAGTTTTGCTACTCGGGCCGCCGCAGTGCAAACGGTTACCTTAGCTGTCGGCACGCGTCATCTTCCTCTATTGGAATATGTGGCGCCTTGTATGCAGGCTGAGGCTTCGCCGTGCGAGTTGGTCTTGCACGATGCCGATGCTACGCCCGATATGCGCAAACTGGAGTCTATACGCCAATCGGAGGCTCAGAGACGCCAGACCTTGATGGCGGATGTGGCCGTTCAGGCCGATGCCTTGATGCAGTATGTCGTCTATGGTGCTTCATCTGAGTACTTGCGCTGGGTGCCCATGCAGGAGATTCGCTCCTTGACTGCCGCTAAGGTGTTGGCGGAGTTCCAAGAAGCTTTTCGTCTCTCGGCATTGTCGTTGCCTTGTCCCGAACAGGTCAAACAGACCTATCGCCATTCGGCTATCTATGCCCAACGCGGTGCCGTCAAGGATGGTAAGACACACGTATGGCTGTACTTCCCGGAGCGTGGCGATGTGGTGGATAAAGGTGTTATTGAGACCAAGCAAGTCAAACGCCAGGTGCGTCAGTTCCTGCGGGCGGCTCGTGCAGAACGCAAGGAGTCTATCGTTACTATCATCGCCGGAGATACGCATAATGTCTATCTCTATGGCTTGCGCCGTTATGGTAAGACGCATCGCGTGAGTGCAAAACATCTATTCCAAATCGATAAGTAATGCATCGTTCAGGATTTGTTAATATAGTGGGGAATCCCAATGTGGGTAAGTCCACCCTGATGAACGCCCTTGTCGGTGAGCGTCTGTCTATCATCACCTCCAAGGCGCAGACGACGCGGCACCGTATTATGGGTATCGTGAATGGCGAGGACTTCCAAATCGTCTATTCCGATACGCCCGGCGTGCTCAAACCCACTTATCGTCTGCAGGAACAAATGCTCGAGTTCTCACGCTCGGCTTTGGTGGATGCCGATGTGCTCCTGTATGTTACCGATGTGACGGATAGTGCTGACCGCAATGCTGAGTTCTTGGACAAGGTCAAACGAATGGCCAATGCCGGTACACGCGTCTTCTTAATTATCAATAAGATAGATTTAACTACCCAGGATACCTTAGAGCAGTTGGTTTCTTTCTGGCATAAACAGTTGCCGGAAGCACAAATCTTTCCTATCTCTGCCCAAGAGCGTTTTGGCGTAGATCAACTCTTCCAAGCTATCTTAGAAGCCTTACCTGAGTGCCCGCCGTTCTTCGACAAGGACCAACTGACCGATAAACCGGCTCGTTTCTTTGTGGACGAGATTATCCGTGAGAAGATTTTGCTTAACTACGATAAGGAGATCCCCTATAGCGTTGAGGTGGAAGTGGAGCAATTCCACGAAGAGGAGAACATCATTCGTATCTCCGCCATCATCTATGTCGAACGCGATAGCCAGAAGGGTATCATCATTGGACGTCAGGGGGCCGCACTTAAACGGGTTGGTACGCTGGCACGCAAGGATATAGAGGCCTTCTTCCAAAAGCAGGTCTTCTTGCAGTTGTATGTAAAAGTAGATAAAGACTGGCGCAGCAATCAAGGGCGCTTACGCCACTACGGCTACGATCTCAATTGATCTTCGTTCGGCATACGTCGCAGTGCCCGCAGGGTGGGGCATCGTGTTCGCCGAAATAGTCTAATAATAGTTGCTCGCGGCAGAAGTTCTGATTTTGAGCATATTCCAACATAGCGCGCAGACGTTCTTCAAAGCGTTGTGCGCGCTTTTCGTATACCTCTTCCGATAGCCAAATCTCTGTCTGACGCTCCTGAGTAAAGGCAACCATGCACGCGCGTGTACGCGGTATATAGGTGATGATATGCCGGGCTGCTAAACCGGCTAATAACTCATGCTGTTGACGCTCGTCAATATGCTCCTCATTATGCAAATATTGCAGGTCAGTGAATACACCCGGATAGTTACGCATCAGGTGCTGCAATATCTCGTTTTGTTCCTCCGTGAGGTTGTATTCGCGTAACTGAGCTGCCGGTATATTGATGCTCACTCGTGCTTGTGTCTCTTGCTCATCTTCGAACTGGATATAGCCGGCATTCGATAACAACTGTAAAGCCGAATAGGTGGTCAGTACCGGCAGGTGCATTACCTGACACAACTCGTCTATGTGCAGGGCAAAACGATGTCCTAACCCGCTACCTGCACCTACGCCTAAGAAATCGGCAGTCTTATGGTATATTTGTTCCACCATTTCCTTGGGCGGATAGGTGTCAGCGATGCGTTTATGGGCTTTAGCAACATCTTCTTTCTCGTCAAATAGTAATACGGCATAGGCCGTTTGACCGTCTCTGCCGGCGCGTCCTGCTTCTTGATAGTAACTCTCCAAGGTGTTTGGTAAGTCGTAGTGGATAACCAATCGTACATCGGCCTTGTCGATGCCCATACCAAAAGCGTTGGTGGCTACTATTACACGTGTCTTACCTGTTTTCCACGCTTCCTGACGCGCATTACGTTCTTGGGTACTGAGACCGGCGTGGTAGAAATCGGTATGCAACTTCTCCGCCAACTCTTTTGCACGCTTACGATTGCGCACATATACGATGGCGCTACCGGCCACGTGACTCAGTATATGAGCTACTTGTTCCTCTTTATTGTCAGTTTGACGCACTACATATACGAGGTTGTCGCGGTGGAAAGATTGCCGTAATATATTGCTCTCGACGAATCCCAGACGATGTTCTATATCTTCTGCCACCTCCGGTGTCGCTGTCGCCGTTAGAGCTAATACCGGTACGCCCGGCAGGGCTTCGCGAACCTGTCGGATATTGAGGTACGAAGGTCGGAAATCGTAGCCCCATTGCGAGATACAGTGGGCTTCATCTACGGCGATCAAACCGATAGGCAGATTTTTCACGCGCGCCTTAAAATCCTCACTCTCCAAGCGTTCGGGTGAACAATATAGGAAGTGATAGGGCCCGAACAGGCAGTTGTCCAAGGCGGTGCGTTGTTGGTCTAAAGGCATACCCGTATAGATGGCTGCGGCTTGTATCCCGCGGCGACGCAGGTTCTCTACCTGGTCTTTCATTAGGGCTATCAGAGGCGTGATAACCAGGCATAAACGCCTATTCTCATTCTCCTCGCCCATCACTAAGGTTGGTATTTGGAAACAGATACTCTTGCCGCCTCCCGTAGGCATCAATGCTAAGGTATCGCGACCCGCTAAAACAGAAACGATGATTTCCTCCTGTAAGGGACGAAAATCATCGTATCCGTAATATGTCTGTAGTGCTTCCTTCGGGCTCATAACTAGTATCCTAGTCTCCTAGGTTTCTAGATCCATAGGCTCCTTAGTGTATGTTATTTAACGCTTCTTTAACGCGTTTGATCGTCTCTTCCTTACCGAGTATATCGGTAATAGCCCAGATATGTGGACCGCGTGCGGCACCTACCAGACAGATACGGAAGGCATTCATTACTATACCTACACCGTATTCTTTCTTCTCTATCCAGGGCATCACCAAAGCATCTAAGGCCTCGGCACTCCAATCATCTTGGGCTTCTAACAACTCCAACAACTCGCGCATGTGTTGCGGCGAGTCCTCTTTCCAGCGTTTCTTCAGGCTCTTCTCATCGTACTCTGTCGGAGCTACAAAGAAGAAGTTAACCTGCTCCCACAACTCCGGAACAAAGTTCACTCGGTCTTTGGTCAATCCGATAACTTTGGCTACCATCTGCATATCTGGATTCTCAATGCCGTTAGCCGCGAGAGTGGGTAAGAACATGTCTGCGAGTTCCTCATTGCTACGCAGCTGCAGATACTGATGGTTAAACCATTTACCCTTCTCGTAGTCGAACTTGGCACCCGACTTGCTGACGCGGTCCAGTGAGAACTGAGTTATCAACTCATCCATGCTGTACATCTCCTGGTCGCCGGTATTGTGCCATCCTAATAAGGCTAAGAAATTGATGACTGCCTCAGGGAAATAACCGCTCTCGCGATAACCGGACGAAACAGTGCCGTCCTTTTGATTGTGGAACTCCAAGGGGAATACCGGGAATCCCAATCTGTCACCATCGCGTTTGCTGAGTTTGCCGTTGCCGTCGGGCTTGAGTAGCAAGGGCAGGTGAGCAAACTGAGGCATCGTATCCGCCCAACCGAATGCGCGATATAGCAATACATGCAGCGGAGCTGACGGCAACCACTCTTCGCCGCGGATAACGTGCGTAATCTCCATCAGGTGGTCGTCTACAATATTAGCCAAATGATAGGTCGGCAGGTCATCGGCCGACTTATACAGCACCTTGTCGTCCAATATATTACTATTGATGACTACCTCGCCGCGAATCAGGTCTTGTACATGTACGTCCTCATTGGGCTCCACTTTGAATCGAACGACATATTTATCGCCGCGTGCAATGCGGGATTCTACTTCCTCTTTACTCAGTGTCAGCGAGTTGCACATCTGCATGCGGGTGCGAGCATCGTATTGGAAATTGGCTATCTCTGCGCGTTTGGCTTCTAACTCTTCCGGAGTGTCAAAAGCGACATACGCATGGCCGCTGTCTAATAACTGCTGCACATATTGATGGTAAATCTCGCGTCGTTCCGACTGCCTATACGGACCGTGTTCGCCTTTGCCGTTAGGCGCTTCCATACAGATACCTTCGTCTATCCCTATGCCCAGCCAATCTAAGGCTTCGATGATGTACTCTTCAGCACCCGGCACAAAACGTGTCGAGTCGGTATCTTCGATACGAAGCAGCATCTGACCGCCGTGCTGACGGGCAAACAGGTAGTTATACAATGCGGTGCGTACACCGCCGATATGTAAGGCACCCGTCGGACTGGGTGCGAAACGAACGCGAACCGAACGAACGCCGGTGGTAGAGGTCTTACTTTCCATGTATAGTGTTATTGTTATTGTCTGTTATTGTTGTTGATTCAAACATCTCGTGCATAGCGTCGAAGCGCAATACGGCATCGTGTCCGTAACGCCAAATCGAGGTGCGCACTTTTTGCCACGATAGTTCTTCGTCCAAATGACTCTTCGAATAAAACTTATCGGCATAGCAGATCAGTTTCTCTTCTATCGTCTCGGGGCAGTAGTCTTGAACGGGGATAGGCAACTCATCGCGAAGCACTTGTTCGGCTGTGATGCCGCTACCGGTGTGGCGCTCGGCTACACGCGCATGGAGAGGCAATCCTTCCTTGCGCAGTAACTCCGCTCCCAGCCAGCCGTGCTCGATATATTTATGGTCGCCGTGACAAAATATCTTAGGTGCATCGCAGTAGATAATACCTATATCGTGCAGCATGGCAGCCTGCGCTACAAATTCCCTATCTATCTTCATCTCCGGATGGGCATCAATGATACGCAGCGCACGGTCGCGTACCTGTTCGCTATGACGCAGCAACAGGGCGTGCAACTCGGGCGAGTCGTGGTAATATTTGTCAATTAAGGCGTAAACCATTCATTAAACTCTTGGCATCCATGCGTTTCTTGCCGGGCATCTGCAGTTCTGCTATGCTCACTTTGCCATCGGCGCAGGGCACGGTAATCAGTCCTTCGCCGCAGGTGACGCGATACACCTTCACATTCTCGTACTCTTTGCCGCCTATTGTCAGGTTGCACCAGGCTGCAGGGTAGGGAGCCAAGCCGCGTACGAAGTTGTGTATCTCGTCCATAGTCATCTGGCTGAAGCGTATTTCGCAGGTCTCTTTGAATATCTTGGGTGCTGGACGCAAATCACTCATCTCCGGTTGAGGTGTTACCGGCAATGCAATACCACGTGCATCGCATTCGGCTATCTTGTCTACCGTCCGCAAAGTCACTTCTACGCCCAACTCCATCAATCTGTCGTGCACGCTGCCGGCATCTTCATCTTCACCTATGGTGATACGCTCCTGCATAATCATATTGCCGGTATCTATCTCCTGCTTAAGCATAAAGGTCGTTACGCCGGTCTCTTTCTCGCCATTGATGACGGCCCAGTTGATGGGCGCAGCACCGCGGTATTGTGGCAGTAACGAAGCATGTAGATTAAAAGTACCTAAGCGCGGCATTGCCCATACAACCTCCGGCAACATACGGAAAGCCGTCACTATCTGCAAGTCGGCACGATACTGCCGCAAGGTCTCTATAAACTCCGGGTCTTTCAGTTTCTCGGGCTGAAGCACCGGCAGGCCTACACTCAGCGCGTATTGTTTAACGGCAGAGAACTGCACTTGATGACCGCGTCCTGCCGGCTTATCCGGCATCGTTACAACGGCTACAATATTATATCCTCCTTCTACCAACGCCTTCAAGCCTGCTACCGCAAACTCCGGCGTTCCCATATAGACTATCCTCAATTGCTCTTTCCCCATAATAACTTATCTTTTAGCGATTTGAGAAAACTGTTCTTGCCTATCTGTACCAATTTGATGGTCCTGCTGGATTTCTCGATACGCAGTGTGACAGCATCCGATACTATCTGACTGCGTCCGTCTACGCTGACCATATACGACCCGGTACGACTCTTGATACGCAGACTTATCTGCCAATCGTCCGGCACTACCAACGGGCGCACATTCAGACTGTGACTTGCTATCGGAGTCAGCAATATTCCGCGCGCCTGGGGTACCATCAGCGGACCGCCTACCGACATATTATAAGCTGTCGAACCCGTAGGAGTTGCAATAATCAGTCCGTCGGCCTCGTATTGGTTGAGTAGGGTACCGTTCACCGAGGCCTCGATAGTAATCATACTACTCAGTCCGTATTTCATGACCGCTACCTCGTTCAGCGCTTCCGTGCCGGGAAGATGTCCGCCTTCTGAACACTCTACATGCAGCAGACTGCGCTGCTCGATAGTGTATTGTCCGCGTACCAACTGCTCCATGATAAGGTCCACATCCTTGGTGCGCACATCGGCTAGAAAACCTAAGTTGCCGAAGTTGATACCTAATATAGGTATGTTATATTCCCCTACGGCTGCAGCTGTAGTCAGGAATGTGCCGTCGCCGCCTACCGATAGCGCAAAGTCTATATCTTCCTCTGCATCGGGGAAGGGACGATACTCGCGGAAGTCTAATTCCTGACGCAGCTCCTGCGACAATAGCACCTCAACACCACGCAACTGCATGAACTCTAAAATGTGAGAAACCTCCTCGCGGATGTTCCCTTTCATAGCATTACCAAAGATAGCAATAGTCATAGTCGTATGATTTTCGCTGCAAAAGTACAAAATAATTTTGATATATCAAAAAAAAAGAGTAACTTTGCAGCCGAAATGATAACTCGGTTGAGTGTAAACATCAATAAAGTGGCTACTCTGCGCAATGCGCGTGGAGGTAATCTGCCTGATGTGGTGCGTTTTGCGCGCGACTGCGAAGCCTTTGGCGCGCAGGGCATTACGGTGCATCCGCGGCCCGATGAACGCCATATCCGTCGTAGCGATGTCTATGCGCTGCGTAAGGTGGTAGCTACCGAGTTTAATATCGAAGGCAATCCCCGTGAACCCTTTATGCAGTTGGTCTTGGATGTTAAGCCGACGCAGGTTACTTTGGTCCCGGATGCCGAAGACCAGATTACCAGCAATCATGGATGGGATACTCGTGCGCATGAAGACTATCTGCGCCCGATTATCGCCCGTTTCCGAGAGGCCGGCATACGCGTCAGCGTCTTCGTTGATCCCGATCCGGTGATGGTGGAATATGCGGCTCAGGTAGGTGCCGATAGGGTGGAACTATATACCGGCCCGTATGCCGAACTGTACGACCGTGATCCTGAGGTGGCATTGGCTATGTATCGCCCTGCTGCAGAACGGGCACGCGAACTGGGACTTGGCCTCAATGCCGGACATGACCTCAACTTGCGCAACTTGGGAGCCTTTATTCACGCCTTCCCTTGGACTGCTGAGGTTAGTATAGGACACGCTATTATCTCCGATGCCCTCTATATGGGTATCCAGAAAACGATACATGAATACTTACGAACTATTATAAATCAAAAATAACATGACTTTATTTCAAATCGAAGGTGTTGCAGACACCACCGCAATCAACGAGGCCGTGATGGATACGGCGCAAGAGTCAATGAACCTGTGGACGATGGCTACGTATGGCGGCTGGATAATGATTATCCTGGCGCTCTTGTTGGCCTGGGGCGTATATATCTTTATCGAACGCATGGTCATCCTTCGTGCGGCTACGCGTGAGGATAAGACATTCATGGACCGCATCAAAGACTATATCCACGAGGGTAAGATGGATTCTGCTATGCAGCTTTGCCAAGAGTCCGGTACACCCGGCGCGCGCATGATAGAGAAAGGTATTACCCGTATCGGCCGTCCTATGCAGGATGTGCAGGTCGCTATTGAGAACGTGGGTAACCTGGAGGTGTCCAAACTGGAGAAAGGCCTCGTCATCATGGCAACTATCGCTGCAGGAGCACCGATGTTAGGTTTCTTGGGTACCGTGCTGGGCATGGTGCAGACATTTTATAATATGGCGCAAAATGCCAGCGGCGTTATCGAGATGTCCGCTCTCTCGTCCGGTATGTACCAGGCTATGGTTACTACTATCGGTGGTCTGATTGTAGGTATCCTGGCTATGTTTGCCTATAACTTCCTCGTAGCCCGTATCGACCGCGTTGTACGCCAACTCGAGGGCCGCACCATGGAATTCATGGATCTGCTTAATGAACCTGCCTAATTCCTAATCGAAAATCGCTAATCCCTAATCGAATTATGAGCCTAAAGAAGCGAAATAGAGTAGAGGCGACCTTTGCTATGTCCTCGATGACGGACTTGATCTTCCTCTTGCTGCTCTTCTTTGTGATGGCATCTACGATGTCTTCACCCAACGATATTAAGATTCGCCTGCCGCAGGCGCGTGCTAAAACGGCTACCAAACAGGTGGTGGCTAAGGTCTTTATCGACGAACTGGGTAATTACTCTGTCGCCTTAGGTAAAGAGAAACCGGTGGCTATCCTTGACGAGGATTTGGAAGCCTACCTCTCCAGCGTCCAGCAGCAGGACTCCACCATGTATGTCGCCCTTCATGCCGATGAGGATATTGCCTATCGCGAAGTGGTGCGCGTACTCGATATAGCTAACGAACATAAGATGAAACTTGTCATTGCCACCAAGCGATGAAACAGGAACAAAGATCACATATCTGGGCCTCGGTAGGAACGACGCTCTTTATGGCGGCGCTTTTCCTGCTTTTGTGGCTGATTACTATAGGTGTACCGCGTCCCGAAGAGGACGAAGGTATCATGGTCAGTTTTGGCGAGATGGAGACCGGTGGCGGTCGTCCCGACGGACTGACGGCTGCGGCATCGGTGCCCGAGACGACGGCACCCGCACCTGCTAAACCGACCTCTGACGAACTGATGACGCAAGAGGATGAAGAAGCACTTGCTCTGGCGCGGCAACGCGAAGAAGAACTGCGCCGCCAACGTGAGGCCGAAGAGGCGCAACGTCGTGCCGAAGAACAACGCCTTGCCGAACAACGCGCTAAAGAACAGGCGGCTATCGCCCGTGCTAATCAGATGGGCGCTCTCTTTGGACAGACCGACACCGACGAAGGCTCTAACGGCATGCCCGGAGAATCGGCTTCCTCGGCTACCAAAGGTAATCCTATCGGACACGGCTCCTCCGGCGGTAATAGCTGGAGCCTCGACGGACGACGACTCAAGAACAGTCTGCCTAAACCATCGACCGACTTCAAACAGGAAGGACGGGTCGTAGTACAGATAATGGTTAACGCCCAAGGTAAGGTGGTCAGTGCGCGTGCTGGTGCCGGCACTACTATCTCCGATGAGGCTACTAAACAAATTGCCGTGCGGGCAGCCTATAAGGCTGAGTTCGATGTCGTCGACCGACCGACCGCACAAATGGGAACGATCACCTATATTTTTAAGTTAAAATAACCCAACAATGAACTACCTTTTTCTTGACAATGGCTTTGAAGAGATTGAAGCCTTGACGACAGTCGATTTGCTGCGTCGTGCCAACATTCCGGTCACAACTATCAGCGTCACTGGTAAGCCTATGGTGATGGGCGCCCACGATATCGCCGTGCAGGCGGACGGACTGATAGATGATGTTGACTTCTCAGATGCAGAGACACTCATCCTGCCCGGTGGTGCTACCCATCTGGACAACTGTGTTGCGCTCTGCGATTTGCTTATCAAGCATAATGAGGAAGGTAAACTTATTGCTGCTATCTGTGCCGCCCCCGCCGTCTTGGGTAAACTGGGGATTCTTAAGGGCAAGACTGCTACCTGCTATCCCGGCTTTGAGTCTTTCTTGGGCGAGAGTCATATAGGTGGCCTTGTTGTCGAGTCGAAGAATGTCATTACCGCTAAAGGTCCCGGCCTGAGTGCCGACTTCGCTTTCTGCCTCATCGAAAAACTCGCCGGCTCCGAAATCGCCGACGCCGTCTACGATGCCGCACAGTATTGATACTATTCCCTAACGGGGAATACTCCTTATTTTATACCATGCATAAACACCTATCCATAGTAGCCATCCTGTTCTTGTGGGGTGGGGCAGTGTGGGCGCAGATAGACATGCAGGCGCCAGTTATGTCCGATGCCGGACTCGAGGCTTATAATACCTATAAACTGCGCCAAAAAAACTACTACACCGGCAACTGCGTCTACGACTCACTCGTCCTCCTGGACGGCGAAGCGCTCTTTGCACGTCTCAATACCCTGATGGGAGCGACCAATAAGATAGCCCAGTCATCGTATAGCTACGGTGCTCTGCGTACTCGCTATTTTGCTGTAGACCGCGACCTGAATAACGCCTCTAATATCATCACCTTCTACGACGGTGCTTCAATTGACGGCACGTGGGACTCGGGTAAGACCTGGAACCGCGAACACGTATGGCCGCAGTCGCAAGGCGTGAGTTCGTCTTTCTGCATGGGATATGATATGCACTCCGTACGCCCTGCCCGTACCGAAGTCAACAGCGGTCATGGTAGCACCTGCTATGGCGAGAACTACGGCTGGGATCCTGATGACGTGGGCATCTCGAATCCTAACTACAACTCGATACACAATGCCTCCTATCATGGTGATGTAGCGCGCATACTCCTATATAATTATATTAATTACGGCAAGATGGGCTCGGCTTCGTCTGACCTCTACAACGGTGCGGCCCAACTGCCTAATAAGGCCGGCAGTCTGTATGAATCGCTGTCTATGCTCATCGCCTGGCATCTGAACGATGTGCCTTCGCTGACCGAGATGACCCGCAACGACGGCGCACAGTCTTATCAGGGCAACCGTAATCCCTTTATCGACTTTCCCGACCTGGCGCTCCGTATCTTGCGTGGTTCGTTGACGACTTATTCGGTTACCTATTCGGGTGCAGCAACGATGAATCCCGCTTATACTCTCGTCACGTCCGCCGGAGCGGTGTGTTACCTGAGGATGAGTAAGGGCGTTCACCCCTCGCAAGTCGAGGTGACGGGCGCACAGTATACCTACGACACATCTACCGGTCGTCTCGCCCTGACAAACGTCAATCAGGCGGTGACTATTACGGTCAAAGATACACCTACCGACCTCTCGGACGCTGCTGCCGATGTCAATAGCCCGTCAACCAAGCAGTTACGCAACGGACATATACTCATCATCCGCAACGGACAGACCTATTCCCTTACCGGTCAGAGACTGCAGTAATGACTGCCGATTATGTCAAAATGGCAGACTTGTGACGCACTGACTATGTTTGGCACGAATGTTGATAAGGCATAGTCGGTAAGATAAATGTGCAATTATTAAAAATCATCATACATGAAAATAACTCCATTGGCAGATCGCGTACTGGTTAGACCGGTCGCTGCCGAAACAACAACTGCTGCGGGCATCATCATCCCCGATAGCGCCAAAGAGAAACCCTTGCGCGGCGAAGTATTGGCCGTAGGACAGGGTACCAAAGATGAACAAATGGTTCTCAAAGCCGGAGATACCATCCTCTACGGTAAGTATGCCGGTACTGAGATCGAAGTAGACAACGAGAAACTATTAATCATGAGGCAGTCTGATGTCCTCGCTAAATTTGATTGACAATTAACAAGTAATAGAAACCTCTCAAGTGGCTTAGAGGGCATCCATCGAGACACAACTTGTTGTGGATCGAAGAGTGGGTGCATCCGAGTATTCCCTACTAAAACTGGTTTTTAGTACATATACGAGGATAGCCACACACGAATGGCTAAAGAATTAATGTACAATATCGAGGCGCGTGATGCCCTCAAACGCGGTGTGGACCAGTTGGCCGATGCCGTAAAAGTAACCCTTGGTCCTAAGGGACGCAATGTCATCATCGAGAAGAAATACGGTGCTCCGCAAATCACCAAGGACGGCGTAACCGTAGCTAAAGAGATCGAACTGCCTGACGCTCGTGAGAACTTAGGCGCACAACTGGTTAAAGAAGTGGCTTCTAAGACCGGTGACCAGGCCGGTGACGGTACGACTACCGCTACCGTTCTTGCACAGGCTATCGTAGGCGTAGGCCTAAAGAACGTTACCGCAGGTGCCAATCCTATGGACCTCAAACGCGGTATCGATAAGGCCGTAGCAGCCGTAGTAGCTGACATCAAGGAGCGCAGCGAAGTGGTGGGCAACGACTTCGAGAAGATTGAGCAGGTAGCAACAATTTCTGCCAACAACGATGCTGAGATAGGTAAACTCATCGCCGATGCTATGCGCAAAGTCAGCAAAGACGGCGTCATCACTATTGGCGAAGCTAAAGGAATGGATACCACTATTGACGTTGTTCAAGGAATGCAATTCGACCGTGGATACATCAGCCCGTACTTCGTTACCAATACCGAGACGATGGAAGTGGAAATGGATAAGCCTTATGTACTCATCCACGACAAAAAAATATCCAACCTTAAGGAACTGCTTCCCGTTCTCGAACCCGCTGTACAGAGCGGTCGTCCCTTGCTTATCATCGCCGAAGATGTAGACAGCGAAGCCCTCACCACGCTGGTTGTTAACCGCCTCCGTGCACAACTTAAAATTTGCGCCGTTAAGGCTCCCGGCTTTGGTGACCGTCGTAAGGAAATGCTCGAAGATATCGCTATCCTCACCGGTGGTACCGTCATCAGCGAGGAGAAGGGTATTAAACTCGAATCCGCTACGTTGGACATGCTCGGTACAGCCGAGAATATCACCGTCAGCAAGGATAACACCACTATCGTCAACGGCGCAGGCGACAAAGACGCTATCGCAGCCCGCGTGGCACAGATCAAGGCGCAGATTACTGCTACCAAGTCGTCTTACGACAAGGAGAAACTGCAGGAGCGTCTGGCTAAGTTGGCAGGCGGCGTAGCACAACTCAATGTTGGTGCTGCTTCCGAGGTCGAGATGAAGGAGAAGAAAGACCGCGTCGATGATGCCCTCAGCGCAACACGTGCTGCTATCGAAGAGGGTATCGTTCCCGGCGGCGGTGTAGCTTATATCCGCGCTCAGGAGAAGCTCAACGGACTCAAAGGTGAGAACGAAGACGAACAGACCGGTATCGAGATTGTACGTCGTGCTATCGAAGAACCTCTCCGCCAGATAGTTACTAACGCCGGTAAGGAAGGCGCCGTAGTGGTAGACAAGGTGCGCAACGGCAAGGATGACTTCGGTTACAACGCCCGCAAGGACGTCTACGAGAACCTCAAGGCTGCCGGTGTTGTAGATCCCGCTAAGGTGACCCGCGTAGCTCTGGAGAATGCCGCTTCTATCGCCGGTATGTTCCTCACTACCGAATGTGTCATCACCGACAAGAAAGAGGAACATCCTGCTCCCGCTATGCCTGCCGCAGGAATGGGTGGAATGATGTAATCCCGTTCTCAGATAATCTATGCAACAGCGACTCTTTGTGGGCCGCTGTTGTTTTTTTGTGTTAAAAGTGAAAAATATTTGTGGGTATGAAAATAATTTTGTACCTTTGCACGTTCATTTTGTGAATATGCGTCTGCGTGCGTACATACTATGCCTGCTCATGTGCCTGCTATGCGGGTACACGCAAGCCGCACCGCCCAACTATCTGCAGAAGCCTCTGACGACAACGATGGGCTCGGAGTATTGGCTCGCTTTTATGAAGAATAAGGCGACCCTTATTACCGACCAATCGCTTAAGTTTGTGGTTATTGTTACCGCTGCTGAGGCTGCCGAGATATCTATCGAGAGCCCGCTGGGGGCTGTGTACGGTACGATCTCTATCCCTGACGGTGGAGGTTATGGCGAGTTTTCTAACTTTGCCGCTCAGGACGTCTATATGGACGAGAGTGAGGTTATCCAGCGCCGAGGTATCTATATTCATTCGGATAAGAATGTGCCCTTCTCCTGCTTCGCCTATATTGATGCCGGTACCGAAGGTGTTACTTCGCGTGATGCAACACTTCTCTTGCCGCTCACTAAGTTAGAGCGCGAATATGTTATCCAGACCTATCCTGAGGATAGTTATTCTACCGAGTTCGCCGTAGTAGCTACTGAAGACAATACTTGTGTGACCATTGTCCCGCATTCTAAGACCTATAAGGGCAGCGAGGGTGGTACACCGCTCAACAGAACGCTCAAGCGTGGTGAGGTCTTCATGGTAGCCAGTATAGCCTACAACGATGCGCAGGGTGCTATCATCGATATGTCCGGTAGTACGATCTGTGCCGATAAGCCGGTGGCTGTTTTTACCGGTAATGAGGCTACTAAGATTCCTGTCAATCAGGCCTATTCCGAGGACCATACTTTTGAGCAGGTGCAGCCTGTTAAGGGCTTAGGTACTGAGTTCTATATCGGTCTGGGAGCGTCCGCTAAGGATAACCGCTTCTATATTACTGCTACGCAGGACGGTACCGAAGTAACCGTCAAACGCGGCGGTACAACCAACAACTCAACGGTCTATCAGCTGGATGCTTTCCAGTCTATCACGCTGAATAATAAGCCTGTATCGGTGCAACTCAACCCGATGCTCTCTAACGCTTATATCTCGTCCAATAAACCTATCCTCGTCTTCGATTACCTCTCCTGCGGTGCACAAAACCAAGAGCAGGATGTGGATCCGGTGACCGGGGATATGTTGATTATGAACTGGGGTAACCCTGCTAATGCGCAGATACCCTCGTGGAGTAACCGCGTTAAGGATATGACTTTCTTTACGCGCAAGATGCCTAACGAGAATGAGACCGTAGTGCAGAAGAACTATGTACAGGTGGTTACTCTTGCCTCGCAGACCTCGCTCATCAGCCTTGACGGCGACCCGGTATCTGCTACCTGGACGACCTTTGCGCACGATAACTCTAAGGCGTACGCCAATATCCTGTTGCCCGACACCTCGTACCATCGTCTGCAGACGACCGGTGATGGCTTTGTGGGCTTTGTATACGGTATCAACTCCGATGCCCAGGCTTACATGTACACCTTGGGTTATACGCCTACCTTAGGTACCGACTCGCTCTTTATTACTACCCAGGGTAACGTTATGAGTTCGTCCTACGACCTGGATCGCCTCGACCAAGGATGGTACCAACGTCAGCTGTACGATTTTAAGGACCCCACTAAGGCTGCTCCCGATACCGCTATTTTCTGCGATGGCGCCACCGTCGACTTCCTCACGCAGCTGTCTGCCTCGGAGAACACCTCTAAACTGAGTTGGCAACTGTTCGAATGCGATAAGGAAGGCCATCCTAAGGAGACGCCGGTGGAGCCCACACCGGTAGATGTTACCGACCTCTCGTCGCATAATCAGACCTGGCAGCATACGTTTGAATTGGAGGAACAGGCCGACCTGCCGCCTGAGCAGCGCGACCCCTTCTGCCTCTACCAATTGGATGTACTCCTCACCCGCGACCCGCTGATTTGTAAGACTTCGGATTGCCAGGTAGAGGTCATCGACACCCTGCGCACCATGATTCGCGTCAACCGTATCTATAACGATACTACCTGGCGCGTCATCTGCCAATCCGATACGCTGCACTTTTTCTATGACGACTATAACCATGCCGGCGATACGGCTCAGTCGATATTTAAGTACGAGACCAACGACCCGCAACACGATACGTTGGCTTTGCACTTAGGTATCAATACTTTCCGCCGTGAATATCTTTCGCTGCAGGGCTGCGACTCTATCTCTACGCTCATGGTCATGGTCTGCGATACCTTCGTGCGCACTGTCGACACCGTAGTGTGCGAACGTGGCCTGCCGCAACTCAAGAAGGCCTTCCCCGGACGCTTCGATAAGGTTACTTTCCTTAAGAAAAACGAGCGCCTCCTCTATTCGGATACTATCAAGGTGTCGTGTTTGGACGCGTGTATGGAGGATACCTGCCTCATGTTTAAGAAGTACTGCCCCAACTACACCCGATGCGACAGTATCCTCAACCTCTACCTGACCGTCAAGACCCAGACGCGCGTCGATACTACCGACTACTGGTGTACCTTGGGTGACACGTTGGCTACCTATCTATGGTACGACCGGGCAGGCAACCTCATCGAGGAAATCTCTCAGAAGGATAAACGTTTCAATAAGCAGACGGGTAGGGGAGTCTTCAACGATACCATCAAGTACAGCGTCTGTGAGGATTGTCCCGAAGGCGGCTGCGACAGTATGCTCTATCGTCTCACCCTGACCGTGGTATCCAACGAGAACCGCTCCTTTACTAAGCATATATGCCAAAATCAGGAATATGTCTATGCTCCCTTCGCCAAACGTTACTATGGCAGGTTGCTGCCCATCGGCGAGACGGTGGAGTATAAGGAGATCATGGTGCGCGACGAGGATGGTAATGTTAAGTGCTCTTATTGGGACACCCTGCACCTGTTTGTGCATCGTATCTATACCGACACTACCGCGATGACCTTGCGTCACGATACCGTCTGCGAGAGCACCGAATACTATTCCTGGACCGGTCATACGGCTAATAACCACATGGTCTGGGATCATCAGGGCGACTCACTCGTCCGTGCCGACCGTATACCGCGTACCCTGCCTAATGGAGTTCATTCGCGTGTGTATGTCTATACCGACTCGCTTCTCACTACTACCTGCCAAGAGTGTATCACGGGCTTCTCTACGGGCTGCGACTCTATTTGGACGCTGCGCCTGTTGGTGGGTGCCGAAGAGCATTACAACGACCCGCTGACTATGTGCGACAATCGTTATGTTGTTTGGCAAGATACTCTCTTCTACGGTTACAAATGTGATGTGGCGGACCTGCCGGCCCAACCGGCTAATCGTAAACTTGTTACAGGCGATTACTACACCTCGCGTAAGGATACCGTCACTATGTACGGCTGCGACTCGACACGCACGCTCCAACTGACTATCTATCCCACGCACGTGGCGGAGCCTATGGATACCAACGTGTGCGTAGGACAGCGTTATCTCTTTGATGACGGCCGCACCTATGTATGGAATACGGTTAAGGATACCGTCCTCTCGTATATACGCAATAGTTCCTGCGGTTGCGACAGCGGCGTTATTCACCACGTGTATGTCCATCCTGTTTATAACCTGCAGGACACACCCGATACCGTCTGCCGCGTCATTGACGGACGTTACCAATGGACTAATCATACGGAGAGCGATAGCCTGTGGGTTATCCGTCCTAACGGACAGAAGATGCACCTGCCTATGGACTCTATACCCTTGTCCGTAGCCGGTACGTTTACCCTTATCGACTCGCTCAAGACCCGCACCTGTGCTACCTGCCATAATGGCTTTGGCTGCGACTCGGTACGTACGATGCTCCTGACGATTATTCCTACCTACGATGATACGGTATCGTATACCATGTCCGAGGAGCAGATTTACGAATGGGAGGGTGTCCTCTACTATGGTAAACGCGCTACTATACCTTCCGGTACGACCCTGCCTACCCAACTCGTTGAGGGCGAGGACTTCTTCTCGCGCCATTACTATACGGCGTATAACGTAGGTACGCATACTGACCAGTGTGACTCGCTTCTCACGCTCCACATGCGTGTGGGTGACGTCTTCCGCGATACTACTTACGATGCCGTCTGCGCTAACTGCGGTTCGTACCTATGGGTCATCACCAGTCCTATCACCGGTCAGGATACGACGATTACTATTACTGACCTGCCTCTGGCTGGCGAGACACGTGCGTACTACGACAGCCTGTACACCTCCCTGCGCTTCGACTCTATCTATGTGCGCTACCTGACGGGCTACGCCAATCATAATCTCTTCATGCGCGATACCGTCTGCCTCAACGCAGGCTATATATGGGAAGGCCACGAGAGCGTCACCCTGTCGACGAATAGAGTAGGTATCGTATCGGCTGTCGACTCCTTGCTCACTGACAACCTCTATACCAATCCTAAGACGGGTGCTGTTAAGCACATGCGTTGTGACTCCGTATGGACTATCGACCTGTTGGTACTGCCCACTTCGGACGATACGCTGCGCCACATGATGTCCGATGAGGATACCGTCCATTGGGAGGGCCGTATCTTAGCCGGTGAGTTGGCGGTATTTGACAATCCTGACCAGCTGCAGGTAGTGCGTTATCCTGCCGGCGTTAACTATGTTACCGACAGCCTGCTCAAAGAGCCTGTAGGACGCTTCTCCTGCGACTCGGTACGTACTCTCAAACTGCTTATCGGTAAGGTCTTCCGCGATACGACCTACGACTATGTCTGCGAGAATTGCGACTATATATGGACTATCACCTCACCCATCACTGGTCAGGATACCGTTATCCCTATTCCCAATAGCGCTATTCCTGCTGCGCCGGGTGTCTTGGAGTATAAGAACGAACTGCGTACCGCTTTGGACTTCGACTCCGTCTTTACCCTTATCCTGACGTCCTATCCGGCTAAATCGCAACTCATGTACGATACCATTTGTCAGGGTCAGTACTACGAATGGCTCGGACATACCGGCTATTCCGTCCTGCCGCAGGATACGGGCTGGATAACGATGGTCGACAGTCTGCATACGGATACGCTGTACTATAATCCTAAGAAAGCGCAGCCCGACGTCGTACATTGTGACTCAGTATGGACGCTGCGCCTGTATGTGCAGCCTACCTATAACGGCACGTATAATAAGCAGCAGACCGAGATGTCTACCTGCTCCAACGATACGCTAACGTGGTCTAAACGCCTCTATGTGGGCTATGACTTTGACGAACAGGCTCATCCTATCGCTCCCGTCAGCGACGCTACACCGTACAAGGATATACGCCACTATACGCGCTCGGAAATCATCGACGGTTACCTGCTCGATTCAGCTGTAGGACGCTCACAGGGCGGCTGCGACAGTATACACTATTTCCGTCTCTATGTCTCCGAGAGCCGCTTCACCTTCCGTATCGACTCTATCGGCGATAACGACTCGACCTGGCACTTCGGTGGCGGTTCGCAGTATCCTGACGAACTGACGGGACGTATCTTCTGGACCGACGACTACGGACATCCTGTTGACTATACCCAGCCGCGTAACGAACGCCGTTATTTCTTCATCGATACGCTCCGCACCGCCACCGGCTGCGACAGTATAGTGCACGACTCGGTATATGTCTTCCCCACCTGGCGCTTCACCCAGAAAGCCTCTACTTGCTCCAACCGTTACTTCGAATGGCGCAATCAGGGCGGCCTCAACTACCTGGGTACCGGCTATTACTACGACTCTGTCTATACCCATTATATCGGTACACACCGCTTTGACTCGGTATATGTACTCTATCTGCGCGTACTGCCGGGTGCTTACCATGAGGCTACTACAGCCCTCTGTAAGAACGATACCGTTATGTGGGAGACTATGCAGGTATACTGGCACCCGGGATGGGAAGACTCTTATACCTTCACTTACGAGACAGGTGACGGATGTGACTCGATTATCAAACTCATCCCCACCTTCTACGAGTATTACCACTTCGATGCCGATATCGACTCCGTCTGTCAGGGCGATTCGTATCGCTGGTACGCTGCCGACGGCTCCGAGCATACGCAGGCGCTGTACGATGAGCAGGGCAATCGCTTAGGCGCTATACCTACCGATACCGTCGGCTGGATAACCGTCTACGACAGCCTGCATACGTCGTCGGCTTGTCACTGTGACTCGACCTTTACGCTGCGCCTGTTTGTGCGGCCGACCTATTATTTCCACGATACGGCCTACGTGCTCTGTACTACCGATACGCTGCGCTGGCACGGTAAGGAATATACTACCTCTGTAGCTAAGGTCATCGAAGATGTCGAGTATAACACCACCATGTACGGCTGCGACTCGACCTACTACCTGCGCGTACGCTTCAACCAGGCTTACTCGTTCCGGGAGACCGATACCCTCTGTTCCGACGAACTGACCTATAACTGGCACGGACAGAGTCTCGACGAGGCTATGACACGTGTATCCGAGACGCTTATGCCTATCGATACCGTCCTTGTCGACTCGGCTTCTACGGTAGCAGGCTGCGACTCCGTCTTTACCCTCACCGTCACTATCCAGCCTATCCTCACGCACGAATGGACGGATACGATTTGTGTGGGTGAGACCTATCATCTCAATAATAAGACCTTCACCGAGCCGGGTATATGCCGCGATACTACTATCAACGACTGGGGCTGCTATTATTACGAGATTGTCCACCTCGACGTGCTCCGTCCTACCGTCTTCCATGTGGAGATAGACACCGCCTGCGGTGATGATGCCGACTGGACGCTGCATTATACCTACGACGAGGGCGGCTACGAACCCTTTGCCTTTACTCTCCGCTACGACTCGACAGCCGAGGCGCAGAACTTCGTCAGCCTCTATAACCAGACTGTTACCGGTTCGTCTATTACCTTGCCGCTGCCGGCTCCTATGCCCGGCAAACGCTTCGTACGGCCGGATTATTACCGTGCTTCACTGTTCTTCGACAATGGTACGTGTCAGGACAGCGTCACCCAGCAACTCGATATCGTCATCCCGGTGCGCTATCCTTCGTGGATTATGGAGCAGCACTGGCTCGATGCTATCGGTATTCTCTCGCATGACTATAACGACGGCTACGACTTTGCCGCCTTCCAGTGGTACCGCAACGATACCCTTATGCCGGGCGAGACCAAGCCGTATTACTACTATCCGCAATATCTGACTGCAGGAGCGGAATATACTGTTGCCTTGACGCGTGAGGGCGAAGACTATGCCGTGCTCACCTGTCCGCTCATCCCCGATATGTCGGGTCAGCAGAGCCTTACGCCTACTATGCCGTACGTCTCTGTCGTGCCCACGCTCGTCGTGCGCGAACATCCTGTTGTCAATATCCTATGTGTCAACCCGGGTAACTACGAGTTGTACGATACCTATGGCGCTCTCTATCGCTCCGGTCGCTTTACTCCGGGTGCGCACAACGCCTTTGAGTTGACCTTGCCGAGTGTGCCCGGCGTCTATGTCTTCCATTTGGCAGACGACTCGGGTGTTACTCGTACCGTTAAAGTGCTTGTACAATGATGCGTCGAACACTACATATAGCCCTTACCCTGTTGCTGATTCTCTCGGCAGGCTCGCTGTCGGCACAACGACGCCTTACCGCCGATAATGATCATCATAAGAACAGCGTCGGACACTCCTCGCGGGCTTTTACTACTCGCGACGCGCAGGCGGCTACCGACCGCAAGGGTCTGCGCCAATCGCTCTATGTCGGCGATCATCACTCGTTCGGCTTGGCGCTCACCGGAGCATATTCTACTTTCCTCAGCTCCTCGTCCGGCGTCTCTTCACGCCCGGGTGGCTATGCTATGGGCTTCGACCTGCTGTACGAATACCAGCATCAATACCTCCTCTTCCAGGTGGGATTGGGTGTAGCTTGGCAGGATGTACGACTTAATGTCGACAACCTACGCTTCACCAATACCGACCGCGTCCGCGACTGGGGAGCCTCGTGGGCTACCATCGTCGACTCGTGGGGCGCACCGCTTAAGAGCCTCAACTACTCCTTCACACGCCGCTCCGAACGCCTGCGTAACGGGTATATTCATATTCCTCTCCTGGTGGGTGGTACCTATGCCGGATTCTACGGACTCGCCGGTGCTAAACTCAATATTGCCTTTATCGGCTCGTCTAAGGTCAAAGCTACCTGCACTACTACCGGCACGTACGACCGTTATATAGGTACCGGTAACAACAACGAATGGGAGGAGATGGACAACCACGGCTATCGTAAGAATGTCGACCTGGCGCAGTCCGGCTCGCGCGTACCTTTTAAGATGGATATCATGCTCTCGGCCGAGGTAGGCTACGAATGGGTAATGAAGGAGACCTGGCGCCTGCGTCTGGCAGCCTATGCCGACTATGGCCTGGTCAATATCAACCCCAAGGGCAATGACTATGCGGCTTTTGTCCCGGCAGCCACTAAGTTCGATTTCGCTACCTACCAACTCCATCCGTCGTTCGGTTCCCGTGAGACCTCTTCCGCCGGTGTGCATAATCTGTTTGTCGGACTTAAGTTCACTATCCTCTACACCCTCTATCAGCCCGACAAGTGTATCCTCTGTTCCCACACCCGCCGCTCTAAACATTGGCATTAAGAATGATAAGAAAAACGGTCACCCATCCCGGGCAACCGTCTTTCACCAATCTTAAATCTTAAATCAAAAATCGCCTTCGGCATTTTTGTCTACGTGCTTCTTGCCGATTGATAGCACCAATTCCAAGAGACCCAAGAAGAATCGTACTAAAGCGGATTTACTCTCTTTGTTCATTGTGTCCTCCTTTCTTACTACGATAGGAGTAGTCTATGCCGACTAAAGAGCCCACAAACGTCAGCGTCTCGCCATACGCTACTAATACGGAGGGAGCTATCTCGCCTTGCGGAGGCATATAGATTCCGACAAAGAGAAGACTTATACCCGCTATTATCAATACGGCTGCGATGATGAACTCTTTAATCGCCATAGGTTACCTCCTCTTCTTAGCCGTTCTGCTGGTCGTAGGTGGCTTTCTTATCCTTAACAGGACTTGAATCAGCCGTTAAGATTTGCATCATAAGCGGCTTTTTCGAGTGCCCATAGATAAGACTTCATCGTCTTGTAGGTCGACTGCGCGTTGAAGGCCGTATTGTCGGCGATCATCTTAGCCGGGTCTTTCATACGGGCAGCGACAGCAGCCGAGACGGTCTTGAAGCGCAACTGGCGAGCCAGGTCTTCAGCCGTGAAGGGTGTCGAGCGGGTTACCGAACTCAATCCGCGCAGATAGATACGGGAGCATGCGTCAGAGGTGGTAGGAGCGGTACGGTGAGTACCGAGTACCATCTTCTGGTCAGCCGCGTGGGGCGACTTCTTGTTGATTTTTACGAGGGCTCCGCTAACGGTCTTGATAGCGTCCGCCCATTCTACTTTTGCCATTCGCGTTCGGCAATCGGTTCGCATGGTCCATACCGCTTCGCTAAATGGAAGGGCGACCGATGCCTCCGCTCTCCCCACCGGGTGCACTACTTTAGCGCCCGTCGGGGACCCTCTATGCCGATTGAGAGGGGATAAAGGGTTAATAGTTTAGGTTTAATAGGTTGTTCAGACTCGGTGAAGTCTCGTTAATGAGTCGATGATGTCTCGGTATTCCCCGGGAGGTGAGGAGGTGGAGACTCGTCGTGCACATTGTTTGCCATTTCGAATGTAGAAGATTGTGTTGCCTATTCTACCGGAGATGGCTCGGATTTGCGAGTCCGGGTTAAGTTTGATTATTGCCATACGCGTTAGGTTTTAAATCTGGTGCAAAGGTACGTTAAACATTCAAGGTTTTCCAAATTTTTTCGCAACTTTTTTCAAAAAAAATTCAGCCCCGCATAACGAGGCCAAATTTTCGACTAAATATTACAAATGTTACAAAATTACACATCTGTGTGGGTTCGTTTTTTGTGATTATATATAATATAATTTATTATATTATTATAATGGCGTTTTAATCAACATACATTTTTATGTAATTCTGTAATAATGTAACACTGGGACTATTTCATCCGTTTGAAGTGGCCGTCAGAAATCCTGTCTATTCGACGATTTGCTTTCCATCGATGGAGTAAGACGCGAATGGAATTGGCACTCACACTCTGCCCTTTCCTGGCACGGAGTTTGATAAGGTCGGCGGTGGTGAACTCGTCGGGCAGTAGGTCGAGGAGTGAGGTGGCGGCACCGCGTTCGCCGTTGAGGATGTCGATGGCTCCGGTCAGTTCCTGCTCCATCTGTTCGCCCCACAGTTCCATCTGGTTGCGGAACACATACTCGGCTACCCACTCGGCAAACTGCGCGACGGTCTTGGTGAACTTGCGGTTCTCGAGCAAGTAACACAGCATGCCGGCGCGGAAACCGATGACACCGGCACGACGACGGAGCGTATCCATAGCGTGCGAGTCGGCATCGATAGCCTGTTGGCGCTTACGTTCCAGCCATTCCGCTATCACCGTCCCCACCTGCGGACAGACGATTGTCCCCTGTTCGGTATCGAGCCGTCGTGCCCAACGGATAATCTCGGCTTTCTCGCCTTCGGTGTAGGGAGCGAAGACGGGAATCTCAGTGAACGAGGTGTCGGGCAGTTGCGCAAAGCAGACACGGGTAGCAAGACCGTTTTCGAGGTCGCGGAAGAAACGTTTCATCGAGTTGGGCGTGCCTGTCAGCAGCAGGTTGTAATACACCTTGATATGCGCATTAAACGAAGCATCGGACATGTAAGCCTGACCATACTCGGCGTTGTCGAAAGCCAGACGGTAGATATCGCTTTTCTGCGACCACACTCCGGCGCGTTCGCTCTTGACCAGCGTGTCCATCTCTTCGCCAATACCGATGAGGTGCTTGCCTTCGGCATAGGTGAGCAATTGCAGGAGCTTGGCAATAGAGATAGCGACGCCGTTATTACGCGGACAAGCATGCGGATCTTCCGGTTGGTTCTTGGAGTTCTTCGATGCACGCAGTTTGTCCTTGTACGCCTGCTCTTTCTCGCGCTCGATAGCATCCTGCTCGTTGATGGGCGTGAGTAACAAATCCAACGGTTTGCGGATGAACGACTTACCGGACGCAGCAGGTGCGGTGATACACGAGAAGAACGACAGCGACTGTTCCTGACGGTCCAAGTACTCGAAGCGAATCCTCGTCGCCAATGTACCCAATACCGGCAGACTGGCTATCACCATCGCAGCGCGATAATCTTCCGGCAGTCGCTTACAAAGTAAGCGAAGCAACCTTGGTAGTTCGGGTAAAGGTAAAAGCCTACCTCCGTCTCCTCCCTGAAGGGAAGAGCGATTTTGCACCTCTATCTCACGCTCGCAGGTCGCAATAGCGGACTGTAGGACGAGTGGCAGTTGGGACTTACGCGGCCGACCGATGGCGGAAGCAATAGCTTGGCGTCGCTCGGCTTCAGATAGACCGAAGTCGGGCAAGATGCGCAGGAGTAGTTCGGCGTTGAAGTCGCAGATATAGCGCATGTAGTTAGCCAAACTGAAGTATACCGTATTGCGTTCGCCCACCTCTGCTCCGCCGCCGTTGCCGGTAGAGATCAGCAGTTGCTCGATGATGTCGGCATATGGGATGCCGCGATAGGTCAAATCGGTTACGGGTGACGGGTTACCGGTTACGGGCTCATAAGGTGGAAGCGCAAGAAGTTCTTTACCCACAAGGGGTACGATTATTTCGCGGAGATCAGGACGGTCTTCTTCGGAGAAAAGTCCGGCTGCATATATCCAAAGGATATAATCACGCGGAACGACATAGGAAGCGCGTGCGAGGTCTTTGGTGACTGCATCGTACTCGGTGATGCCAAGGGCGGTAGCGATACGGAGTTGCGCCGCTTCGATGGATTCCCGTTCGAGACGTTCACCGATGATACGGATTCCGTGACCGGAAGCGGTGATGGCTACCAAGTAGATTTTGTTGTCAGAGAGCAACTGTTTGTCGATAGCTTCAAACCACTCACGTGGGTTATCCACGTGGTCTACATCGAGCATGGCAAGACCGGAGGGGATCGCCTCGGCGCTGATGCGCTTGTTGTTACGGAACGATGCGGCATGCGGGATGATGACCGGCAGGCGTTTCTTGAGAGCCTGTTTGCGGTCGGCATAGTCGGCGGCTGCCGGGTCGAGTGCGGCTATCTGGTCGCAGATGGATTTCACTTCGGGACTATCGATGAGGCGGTCCCATATCTCAGGCGTACACACTTGCGGCACACCTGCATTCACTTTTTCTTGATACTGAAACATAATTTTTAATTTTTAATTTTTAATTCCGACTTAGTGGCTCTCCACTTGTCTTTTGGGTGTGACCAATGGTAACCGACGGGATGTATTTCCTTGTGGTCTTCGGGCCAGGGTTTGCGTTCTTTCTTGGCGCGTTTTTGGACAGCCTTCTGCATCGCCTTCCATTGTTCCTCCGTGACTTCGAGTTTCTCGATGTTGTGCGGGTCCCATACGTCGCAGTCGACGATGACTGTCTGCATCGTGCCTCTGCAGTGTGTCTTGAGTGGCACGCCATGGACACCGCGGACCCATCCTTTTTCCTCGTAGTAGGGGCAGGCGCTACTACACTTCGCGCCGCCCTTACGTAATGCGATTAGTTGCATTTGCTTACCTCCTCCTCGAGGTCCATGTTGCAGATGGACTCGCCCATGGTCTCTATTTCCGAGGCCAGGATGTCGGCCAGTTGCTGTGCACGGGAATAGTCGCCATGCTTGATGTAGAACTCGACCTTAATATGGTTCGCGTTGGTGTGTATGCGCCCATGTTTAGTGCGGTCGAGTAGTCGCCAATGCAGTTCAGGATGTTCCACATGGTTCGTCGTGTGTTCGATGAAATGGAACTTATCCTCGTTAATGTACTTGAGCGAACCTTTACGACGCTCACCGAGTTGAATCATTGTGTTGCCTTCAAACTTCAAATCAACACATGGAAAAGTAGATTTCTTCATTTTGATAGAGTTTAAGGCCAATCGTAAATCCCTTTCTCAATGGTCGGCTCTGAGGATTGTCGCGAGTCGAGCCTTCCATTGATTATTATACTCGCTTTGGATTGGCGATTGTTCGGTACTAATTATTCAAAGGTTGTGCCACCTTATTTGGGAACGTTACTCATGTTCTGAAGCATGTTATCAAGCGTTCTGTACAGTATCCGCCAACGTTCCAGAACGTATGGGTTCCATTTGACATCGTCCCATGGGTAACGTGCACCATTGATGGCATCATTGGCATAGCTCATCGTTCGTTTGGTACATTTCGCCAGCATTTGCGGCACATTGTGTATGCGCAACCACGTTGTGAATTCCGTCAGCGGCATACGTTGCGGATGGATGGTAAAGAGGTCATTGTCTTGCATACATTGGAGCACGACGAGCCAGTCCCAATGTTCGGACATGAGGATGTAACGGTCAGGTATCCACATCCGCTGGATACGTGTAAGTACTTGTTCTAACGTTTCCGTCTTTCCGCTACGAGCGGTGTCGTTAAAATCTCTTTCCATTGTTGCAAAAGATTTTAAGCAAAGCCTCGATGGTGAAACGTTTCATGTGGCCACAAGCCCGCCAAAACTTTTGCAAGTTAAACAATAAAAAAAAGCCGGACTTCCTTATGGAGGAAATCCGGTGCAAAGGTACTACTTTTATATAGATTAGGCAATAAGTCGGAATAAAGTCGGAATCGATTTTCCGTTTTTCGTTAGTCAGGTGCTACTTTTCATGGCATTATTGAGGAAAGCGAGGTCGCAGACGCGGCACGCGCGATAGAAGGTATCATCCTTGATATCGGTACCACATTCCTCGTTCAGGATAGCAAGTACTTGCGGTCGGGACATATTGCGGAAGTTAAAATGTCTCTGTCCTTCCTCGGAAGAGAGATAGTTAGCCAGACTCATGGCTCCACCTTGCGCCGCTTCTTCGAGGTGCGTTTGTATATCATCATCGTCCGCACAAGGATCTGCTTCCGGGATGAGGAAGGTAGATAGTTTCTTGCAGTACTGTTTCTGCCTCGTGATATGCGTCTTCGTTTCTAAATGAATTTGGATAGGAGGCATGTTTCTACTGAGAGCTTCCATGATTTGATGTTGCACCCTCATGGATACAGGATAGTTTTTGGCAAGGAACTCAATAAAAAACGTGGCATAGCCGTAGATTATTTGCTTCTGTTCGTATGTGAGGTGTTGGTAGAGTTCGGACTCAAGGAAATCTTGCCGTGCTTCACATTCACAGGCATACATATAGGTGTACCAATTATCGCCTTCGCTGCATTCCATCGGCAAGGTTGGACTTTGTTCCCACACCTCATGTGCTATAGGCGCAAAGACTTGCATATAGGTACGAAAAATCTCCGTTTTGCGGCAATACAACATGCAATCAAGATCTTCGAGTTTCGCCGGTACGGGGAAAGGATTATCCCCTTTTGAATAATTGCGAATATGCCAATAATGGTTAATAGCAAGGCTGATGACAGATGCGGCAAAGCCTTGGACCTGCAATTTGGATTGCTCGATTGTTTGACCTCTTTTTCTTAACCAAACAGCCGGTGCTGCTCTAAGTGATTCCACATCGGGGTTAGTTGTCAGGATCATTACATCTTCACCATCCGGATTCTTATAGATAAAATATCCGTTCCAAGTAAGTGCATCTTCCATAGTCTATTCTATTTATCTACTGCTCCGTCGGTTTGGTTCGAATTGAATTCTTTACCCGCAAGGGATACGATTATTTCGAACGGAATAAACGGAGTTATAATTCTCTACATATCTCCTCCGCCATTTTATTCATCTCTACGCACTCAGCGCGGCTCACATGTTTTTTACTTGCGTCATACTCCCACGGACTCAGTATCATCACCTGCTTCCGGGCTACGGCATCAAACAAACTGTCCTGTGGCTTATAATAATCCCGGAATCCGTTATCCGCGATGTAGATGAACGGCAAACCTTCTTTCAGCAGTACCTCCATTACCGCCTTCTCATACTTCGAGATAAACGGCGAAACCATCACCGCGCCCTTTCTTGCCGCAACCACACAGCTGTTCATGTAGTCGCGCAAGCGCTTGTCATCGCCATGTACAGCCTCTTCTATCATCGTCCTCCGCACATGCACAGGCATATACTGCGCCCGTTGCAACATTTCCGCATTGCCGACACCCTTATATGTCCGCCCCGCAATCTCTATCCCGTCCTGTACTCGATACAACTCCGGCATAAGGCGCTTAGTAGCGAGGCGGGCGGGATTCATCTGCACATACCGTATCATTGTTTGCAACTGTCCTCGCCGAGACATCGGGCGGATAAAGGGAAGTTCCGTAAAGATGGGTGATGGATAAGTGTTATCTCCGTCGGTTTGGTTCGAATTAAATTCGATCGGAATAAACGGAGTTTCCTTGGCGACAGAGTATTCGCGGCCTATTTTCTTGACTCCTTGCCATAGTCCGCGGATGACGGTCTTGATACTTTTATTAAGAGGTTTGGTAACGTAATATATGACGTGGAGATGGTCGGGCATCAAGCAATGCTGGATAACGCGTATTTCCGGATAGTAATGGTTGATACGCAGTGCTTCCTCTGTTACCTCATCGCCAAACTTCGTCCGCTGCACCCACGCTTTCGCCGGATCGTTCTCCGGAATGACTAACTCCCCGAACAATGGCTCACGCGATGGTATGGTTAACGTCACATGATAGATGCCTATTCCATACCATGCCCGCCCTGTCTGCCATTGCCATTGTTCACTGTCCATAGTAGTATATTTACTTATTTCATTTTGTCAATCTGTTCAAATAACTCTTCAATTTTTGCGACGATGCGTTGTTGCTCGGCTAATGGGGGGAGAGCTACAGGATATGACATTAGATTCCCTAATTTTATATATGGAATAGCAGAGCCATATAGTTTATCTTGGTTGTATTCTTTCCAATTACACATTAAATGATATTTAAGATAATCTAAATCAAAATTTCCGTAACCCTGTAATAAGTACGTCCGTTGGTACGCTTCAAACTTTCCTTTATAATGTATTACTTTGCCAATATTCGCTCCATTCCCTGGCATGATTAAATAATCTCCGTCATAGGAATACGATTTACATTTGATAGGAGTATTTGAGCAAGTAAAGAAATCATATGTACCATCTTCACTACCAAAATTTGCATCTTTTTTTCCGGTGATTATACTAACGATACTTCCTAAATTAACCCATTCCCAACTACCAGGAATTTCATATGGCATCTCTTCATCCTGAATAGGAATGACTTTGCGTTTGTCATTTTGCATTCTTTCCAACAATACACTCGCCGGTTCGTCATTTGGGTCTTGGGGAACGAGGCGACCGGAGATGGCTTCTTGGAGAATGGATTGGCGCAAGCGAGCAGGAAGAGCGGCGTTGAGTTCGTCGAGTTCCTTTTGGGCTTTGCCGTATTGCTCCACAATAGGCAGTAACTCCTCTAACTTAGCTACAATACGTTTCTGCTCGGCTATTGGGGGAAGAGGAACTAAGAAAGAGTTAATATCTCCCATTGATATGTTGTCGTTGGTAGAATTTTTCTTATCGTTGATAAATGATTTGATATGTGGAGATTTTACGACAATATCAATATAAGGTGCAAATTGCCCATTATTTCTAATAATGGCTACACGTTGATTAAGGAGCATATCTTCCCCCATTTGTTGTACAAATAGGCTCTTACCAACTGTACCTCCCGTCATTGCGATAAGGATATCTTGAGGTATAATCTTGAATTTTTCAAGATTCTCATGCCCATTATATCGTACTACTGACTTATTAACAAAGCCTTTTTCGCTTATATCAGAAATACGAATCACGCGTACACCTTTTTCTCCTTTAATAGATGCGCTGGGAAAAGCGAATCCACCAATAATGGCAGCACAATCCTTCATCCTTATCCACCTCCAACTAGCAGGAATCTCAAACGGGATTTCATCTTCGGGCACAGTAGATACAACCGCTGCCGGTTCGTCGTTTGGATCTTGGGGAACGAGGCGACCGGAGATGGCTTCTTGGAGGATGCTATTGCGTAGTTGCTCTGCGGTCATAGTCCAAGAAGGTTTTGGAGTTTGGCAAGGGTGTTGTCTATCTGTGCGTCGAGGGCTTCACGGCGGCGGTGGTAATCGGCTAACAGTTCAGCAGGCGGCAGCACTTCTTCTTCGGACTTCGGGAACTTACATTGGTCGAAGTTGCACGATAGTTCGATGAGTTGCTGTGCCGTAAAACGACGTGATTTCTCGTCAATGACATTGCCGTCCTCGTCGGTAGTGATCATCTCCGTACGGTCGTTCCACCAGTCGCGTATCGGCTGGCAGTGCTCCAGACGCATAGGCTTGGTCTTGGAGAAATGTTTGTATCCTTCCGGCATGTCGAGACGATAGAACCACACATCCTTGGTCTTGAATCCTTCTTCGGCTCCTTCTGCGGTCTCGTTATTGAAGAAGACGATATTGGTGTTGATGCTCGTATAGGGCGCGAAGATAGATCCCGGCAGACGAATGATGGTATGCAGATTGAACTCACGCAGCAATGCGGTCTTGATAGCTAATTTGGCACCATCCGTTCCAAAAAGGAAGCCATCGGGGATAATCACACCGGCGCGACCATTAGCCAACAGACGTTTCATGATAAGCACCATGAAAAGGTCTGCTGTCTCAGACGAACGCATATCCGTCGGGAAATTCATCTTCACCGATGCTTCGGTACTACCTCCATAAGGCGGATTCATAGCGATGACAGACACGCGGTCTTTGTTCTGGAAGGACGAGACCGGTGTGCCGAGTGAGTCGCAATGGATGATATCCGGTTCATCGACGCCATGCACGAGCAGATTGGTGATAGAGAGCAGATACGGCAGCGGTTTCCACTCCTGACCATGCACGGAGTTCTGCCATAGTTCTTCGTCCTGCGGAGTCTTACGTTGCGCAGCCAAGTAATTGAGCGCTGAGGTGAGGAATCCACCTGTACCGGAAGTGAAGTCGGCTACGGACTCTCCGAGACGCGGGTTAAGGGTCTCGATGATGAAGTCGGTAAGGGCACGCGGCGTGTAGAACTCGCCGGCGTTTCCGGCAGACTGCAAGTCTTTGAGGATACCTTCATAGATATCGCCGAAGGTATGACGGTCGTCCACATCGGTAAAATCAACCTCATCCACGATGTTGACTACCTGTCGCAGCAAGACACCGTTCTTCATATACTGGTTCAGGTCAGCAAAGACCTCTTTGACAATCCAGTGCGCACGCGGAGCAGAAGGCATCAACGGCAGTTTTTGCAGCGTCGGGAAGAGTGTATTATTGACGAAATCGAGTAACTCATCTCCTGTGAGTGCATGTCCATCTTTGTTATCTGTTGCCCAGTTGCGCCAGCGGCACGGTTCGGGAATGACGGAATGGAAAGTGCCGTTGGATTTGAACTCCCACTCATCTTCCTGCGCGTCATAGACTTTGAGGAAGAAGAGCCATGTCATCTGTTCGATACGTTGTGCGTCGCCGGAGATACCGGCATCTTGACGCATCACATTCTGCAATCGTTTAACGAGATTATTTACTGCCATAGATTAGCTTGCTGCGTATAATTGTTGTTCGAGTTCTTGAATAGCGGTCTGATAGCCTTGCGGTCCGCCGAATAGTTTGGTAATCTTAACCGGTGTGCCGTATTGGGCAAAGGGTTCGAGACTGAGGATGTTACGGTCTTCGAGCGAGAGGACACCGAGTTCGGCGTACTTATCGAGCAAAGCCTCTAATACCTCTCGCGCTTGTCCTTCGTACTTGCCGAAATAGTTGCGCTTCTTGACGTTGTTTGCCCGTTCGCGACGTGTAAGTGGTTTCTTATCGTACGCCACGTGACAGATGATATCGAACACATCTGCGTTAGCGAGATTCGGATTTGTGCGACGCACTTCTTCGATAAGGATGTCGTGGTCTTTGAAATCCTCGATGATCTGTCCTTTGCGCGAAGCGTCCGTCCAGACACGTGCAAAATCGGCGAACTTCGGGAAGCGCGTGAGGATACCTTTGCGGGTGAAGTCGAGGAAATCGGAAATCTCGAGTGCCTGACCATCGTCATTGATGACGTAGTATATCTCGTGCAGTTTGGCGACACGCTTGCTGCCTTGGATATGGATTTTCTTCAGTTCGTCCTCGGTCACTTCTTTACCTTCGATCTCGGTCTTCTTGCGTGTGCCGGTACCTCGTTTGGAGGACTTATCGTCGTCTTTCTTCTTGATCTCAATCTCGGGTTCACCATCGAACTCAGGATCGAAGAAAAGGCGCGTAGCATCCCGGAAATCGAGTATCTCAAAGTGCCATTTGTTGATCTTACGTTCCTTGTCGATATAGATACGCGTACCGCGACCTATCATCTGTTTGAAGAGGGTCATGGAGTTGACCTCTTTGTCGATGACGATGAGTCCGCAGGTCTTACAATCGACACCGGTAGAGAGCAGTTCGGACGTTGTGACGATGGTCGGGTATTTGGATTCGGGATCAATGAAGCGGTCGAGCATCTTCTTGCCGTTGGCGTCATCAGAGGTAATACGCATGATATAGTTTGGACTCTTGCCCATCTCTTTGGGGTTGAGTTGGACGAGCAGGTCGCGCATGGTAGCGGCTTCCTCTTGGTCAGGACAGAAGACGATGGTCTTGGTGTACTTACCCATCTTCTCCAACTTCTCTTGAATCTCCAATGCAACCGCTACTTGACGACGATTGATGGTGATATGTTTGCCGAACTCCGGTCTCCCATAGAGACGTACAGGCACGTCGTTGCCTTGCTTATCTTTCTCGCCAACCTTAACAATATAGCCGTCCACATCCACATCGAGATGCACACGAGCCACGCGGTACGGAGCAAGGAAGCCATCCTCGATACCTTGCTTGAGGCTGTAGGTGTAGATGGGTTCGTTGAAATAGTCGAAGTTATCGGCATCTTCCTTGCGCTTGGGCGTAGCGGTTAGACCGATCTGCGTAGCGCTGTTGAAGTATTCGAGAACCTTGCGCCAAGCGGAGTTCTCTTTGGCACTGCCGCGGTGACACTCGTCGATGATGATAAGGTCGAAGAAATTGGGGTCAAACTGGAGATACGGCTGCTCTTTGTTGTCCTCGTAGGTGACGAGTTGCTGATAGAGCGCCATATGCAGTTCATAGGACGAGTCAAGTTCCTTGCCTTTGACCTTGGTCATGATCTTTTGGAAAGGCTTAAAGTCCTGTGCCATCGTTTGGTCGATGAGGATGTTACGGTCGGCGAGGTAGAGGATATGGTGCGCCAGTTTGGCTTCACGCAAACGCCAAATGATTTGGAAAGCCGTGAAGGTCTTACCGGTCCCGGTTGCCATGACGAGCAGTAGCCGTTTGTCGCCTCGTGCGATGGCATCAAGCGTGCGGTTGATGGCGATACGCTGGTAGTAACGCGGCTCGTGCGCCAGTTTGCTATAGTGGTACGGCACATCCAGCGCTTCCTGCTGCTTCGCATTCAACTGTTTCTCGACAAACCAGCGTTGCTTAAGTTGCTCATGGGTCGGGAACTCGTCCATATTGAAGTCGCGCTCTGCACCTGTGATCATATCGTGCTCACAGAAAGCGATACCGTTGGACGCAAATGCAAACGGCACATCCAGTATCTCCGCATAGCCGATTGCCTGTTGGAGACCGGTCGTGAGGTCTTTCGTGGCAGACTTGGCCTCCACAACAGCCAGCAGGTTGTCATTGTTGAGTTGGAGCACATAGTCGGCTTTCTTTCGCGATGCACGCTCGTACTCACTACCGGCGGAGATGATACGACCATCCGTGAAGCAGTACTCCATACGTATCTGCTCCTTCTGCCATCCCGCTTGCTCCAATGCTGGCGTGATGAAGCGGTATTTGATATCCTCTTCAGTTAATGCGGATAGATTTAGTGCATTTGCCATGGTAGTTATTTTATTTCAGTTATTGCTATTGCGATAGATTCATCTCTCTAATTTAGCGGATTTCTTGCATTATTACAAACTTTGCGGCGCAAAGTTACTACATTTTTTTGAATTACACAAGAGTTAGCACCACTATTTTGATAAAATGCACTATTTTGCAGATTTAAAGTATTTGTTTAGCGATAATGGCGCAGGCTTCGATCATGTTGCCAGCGGCATTCGACATATAGATTTAGGTGAGAAATTGAAAGTAGATTGTCCGAAACTATCAGCTGTGCCGCACATATCCCATGCCTTGTGAAGTACGGATCGTTGCTTATTGCCCGATACTAACCAAACTAACAACTTGGCTTGCAAGTCCTATTGCGACTTACATCCGAAGAAAGAAACACCAATAAAAACACCTCGCGGGTGGAGAAGTGCCTTGACTTGGCACTTCGAAAAGGAAAGGCAGGCGGGGAGCCTTAGCCGACCGAGACAAAAAAACGCAAGACGATCTTTGACATATTGGATTTACCGTAATTAGAGTATGGAAACTCTCGATTTTGATTATAAAAAGAGTTTCAGAACTCTAAAATCAAACGAAAAACGAGTTTGCAAACTCTTTTTTGCTAAAATTTGCATAAAAATGTAATAATTTTGCCAAAATATTTGCACAATTGGACAAAAAGTAGTGATTTTGTCCACTCAAATGATAAAACTGAACAAAAAGGATGAAAAATATTATCATCGCCTAAGACCTACAAAAGAGAGCAAGGTGCGTTAGAGGAGACAAGCGAGGAACTGAAATGCAAGAACATGTGTGTTGTTACATGGGATACTGAAGGAGAAATGGAAATAGATGGCATAAAAGCACCGATTATTTCGTTTGAAAAATGGGCAGTGAGTAAGTGAGTAAACTGGAATTCCGGACGACCTTAGGAAAATTTACGAAGACAAACTCTATCCCCTCTCTACATACAGCTTGTTCCTTTCTTGTGTCAAAAGGAACAAGTTGAATCGGGTGCAAAATGACAAATAATCGGTCAAAAACAATGAATAATATTCATTTGGACGAAAATATATAAGAAAAATTTGTGTATGTGCAATTTTTGTTGTACCTTTGTACGCTGATTATAGATTTTAGGCTATGGATAACGAAAAACAAACCCTCGTAGACGAGTTGAAAGAGCTGCTCAATAGCAATGTGGCAGAAGTAAAAGACCAAGTAGAAGAACTGAAGAATAAGTTCTATCGCCTTTACCACGAAGAGCAGGCTGCTCTTAAGCAGGCCGCCGAAGAGGCTGCCGCCGCTGCCGGCGAAGTGCTCGACAACTGGCAACCTGCCATGGACGAGGTAGAGAACCAATTCCGCGAACTGCTCAACGTGTACAAACAGAAACGCGCCGAGGTAACCAAACAAATGGAGGCCGAGATGCAGCAAAACCTGCTGCGCAAGGAGAATATCATCGCCCAGATGAAAGACCTGGCCGAATCGGAGACCGCTGACGTCATGGATAAGATGAAGAAAGTGCGCGAACTCCAAGCCGAATGGAAGACCATCGGTCCCGTACCTGCACCTAAGGCACAAGAGATATGGAAACAGTATAACCAGTATCAGGAGCAGTTCTACGACCTGGTGAAGATAAATATCGAACTCCGCGACCTCGACTTCAAGAAAAACTTGGAGATGAAGACGCTCCTATGCGAGGCAGCCGAGAAACTGGCCGACAACGCCAACATAGTAGAAGCCAGCCGCGCCCTGCAGCAGCTCCACGACGAGTGGGCAGAGATAGGTCCCGTAGCCCGCGAACTGCGTGAAGACCTCTGGCAGCGCTTCAAAGAGGCTTCCACCATCATCAATAAGAAACATCAGGCTTACTTCGATGCCCTGCACGAACGCGAGAAAGAGAACCTGGAGAAGAAACAGGCCCTGCTCGAGCAACTGCGCGCATTGGACTATAGCACCCTGAAATCGAATAAACAGTGGGACGAGGTATCCGCTAAGGTGCAAGCCGTACAGGACGAATGGCGCACCATTGGCTTCGCCCCCAAGAAACAGAATCAGGCTATCTACGACGAGTACCGCAAACTGACCGGCGAGTTCTTCAAAGCCCGCAGTGCGTACTTTAAGAATATACGCGACACCTTCAACGAGAACCTCAAACGTAAACGCGAATTGGTAGCTAAAGCTGAAGCCTTCAAAGATGCCGTAGACTGGGAAGCCGCTACTAACGCCGTTATCGCCCTGCAGCGCGAATGGCGCACCATAGGTCCCGTAGCTCATAAGTACAGCGACGAGGTGTGGAAGAGCTTTACCGCCGCCTGCGACGACTTCTTCAACCGCAAGCGCGAACAGGTAGGCAACGCCAAAGCCGAAGCACGCAAGAACCGCATGGAACAGACCGTAGCTAACGGCAACCGCGATAAACTCATACGTATGTATGAGCAACTCAAACAGGAGATAAAAACCGCTGAGAATAACATCCTCTTCTTTACCGGCAAATCCAAATCCGGCAACAAGATAGTGGAGGATATGCAGAAGAAGATTGACGGCCTCAAAGCCCAACTGAGCGAATTGGAAGACAAGATCAACGCGCTGGATGGAGCTAATTAATTACAAGAACGTCGAGATCCGCCAGAGCGAGCAGACCGTGCTCCGCAACGTGAACCTGAGTGTTCAGGATGGCGAGATGATCTATCTGCTGGGTAAGGTAGGTTCGGGTAAGTCGTCGCTGCTGCGCACCTTCTATGCCGAACTGCCTATCTACAGCGGACAAGCCTCGTTCTTAGGCTACGACCTCACCGCTATCCGCCGCCGCCAGATACCTTACCTCAGACGTAGGGTAGGCGTCGTCTTCCAGGACTTCCAACTGCTCACCGACCGCACCGTAGGCGAGAACCTGATGTTCGTGCTGCGCGCCACAGGATGGAAGGACAAGAAGGTCATGCGTACCCATATAACCGATGTATTGGCGCAGGTAGGCATGTCCGACAAAGCCTATAAGATGCCCTACCAACTGAGCGGAGGCGAACAACAACGCATCGTCATAGCCCGGGCGCTGCTCAATACACCCGATATCATCCTTGCCGATGAGCCTACCGGCAACCTCGACGCCGAGACAGGACAGGAGATAATGGAACTGCTATACGGTATACGAAAAGCGGGCATGACCGTTATCATGTCCACTCATAATCGTCTATGGACCGAGTTGTATCCCGGACGCAAACTCTTATTTGCCGGCGGTCAAGTAAGTGAGTGCGAATAGCTGCATTTGACGCAACATAGCATACACACCGTTGGTACGCGTAGGACTGAGGTGCTCACGCAAACCTATCTCGTCGATGAAGTATAACTCTGCATCGACGATTTCTTTTGGTGTATGCCCGCTCAATACATGGATGAGTAATGCTACTATACCCTTGACCAATACGGCATCGCTATCGCCACGATAGATGACTAAGCCATCCTGCATCTGAGCCGTAAACCACACCTTAGACTGACAACCGTCAATCAAGTTGCGGTCGATGCGCTCCTCGGCAGGCAGCGGCTTCATGCTATGGGCATAGTCGATAAGCAGCGTATACCGGCCCGTCCAGTCGTCAAAAAGACCGAACTCCTCAATTATCTCGTCTTGGATTTCATTAATAGACATATCTGTTCTGCTATTTGTTCGTCTGCCTCGGGTATGAATCCCGGAGCATCGATGATGTGATGCGCCTGACAATAGTACGGCTCACGAGCCTCTAACTGCGGTGCGATAAAGGACAATAACTCCTCTTCGGTGCGTCCCTGCAAGACCGGACGCTCACTCAAATCGGTCAGCATCAGCCTTTTAGCCAAGTGCTCCGGACGCCAACGGATATAGATACTGGTGCCTAACTCGTTCATACACTCCATATTATCCTCATAACAAGGATAGCCGCCGCCGGTAGCATAGACGATATTGTCAAAAGGTGCCATATCCGCTACGTCCTCCAATACATATTTCTCCTTGCGGCGGAAATCATCGATGCCGTACTGACGGATATAGTCGGCGGTACTCAGGCCGTGTATCTCACGAAAAGCATCGTCCAGGTCAACAAAATGCCAACCCAAACGCTCCGCCAACAGACGCCCGACAGTAGTCTTTCCGGCGCCCATATATCCGATTAAATAGATAGGGGTCATTGTATCTCTTCGTCCCACTGCGCCGTATTGTCGCGCCAGCGGATACGCTTATCTTCTATCCACGCCTCCGGAAAGACCGCGTGCGGCCACGGAGCCGGGATACGCCCGAGCAGTTTCCACTCCTTATTATATACGCGCACGCACGAAGAGCAGATAGGCGCACAGGCTGTCTCTACTATATATATGCTGTCGCCCGAATAGAGCGTATCGCAGCGGTAGGTCGTCTGAGCCGAGCACACGCCTATAGCTGCTAAGAAGAGTAGGATAACGACCATTCGCTTCATCCTTGTCCTCCTTCCAATAGTACGGCAGCATACGCCGCTATACCTTCTTCGCGACCGACAAAGCCCAAGTGCTCCGTCGTAGTAGCCTTGACGCTCACGCGTCCTACCTCGATACCCATCACCTGAGCCAGGCATTCGCGCATAGGTTCGATATAGGGACTCAGTTTGGGCGCCTGGGCAGCTATGGTAATGTCGCAGTTGCCAACCTCGTAGCCTGCCTCGCGCAGCATCGTCATCACGCGCTGCAGGAGAATCTTGGAGTCGATGCCCTCGTATTCATTGCCTTTGGTATCCGGAAAATGATACCCAATATCGCGCATAGCGGCAGCACCCAACAGGGCGTCGCACAGCGCATGAATAGCTACATCGGCATCCGAATGACCTAACAGCCCGCGCTCACTCGGCACGCGGATGCCCCCTAACCACAGAGCGCGGTTAGGGGCAAACGCATGAACATCGTATCCGAATCCGATTCGCATCTTATCGTTTGTTGTTCACCAGATCCTTGATGCCGTACAGGTCGAAGCCCAAGGTGAAACGCATCGTCTGGTCCAAGGGGTTGGACGCTGCGGTAGCGATACAGTAAGCGGCATCGAAGCGAACGATGGAGAGTTTGAAACCGGCACCTACGGTGAAGTAACGGCGGTTACCCTTCATCTTATTCTCGTGGCTATAACCTACGCGACCGAAGAACTGACGGTTGTAGCTGTACTCCAAACCTACACCCCATTGTACCTCTTTGAACTCTTCCGACGTGCCGCCCGGAGCGTCGCAGAACGACTGCCACCAACCCTTAGGCGAGGAAATCTTACTGTACTCGTCGTTGGTGAACTGATGCGTCGAGTCGTTGCTGGCAAACTTGGAATAGAAAGTGGGCACCAACATCTTGTTGCACTCTACGGATGCCATCAAGCGGTTGTAGTTGTCGAACGGAATCTCGTAGCTCACACCGATGCGCATATTGGCAGGGATGAAGTTTTGGGTGACGTTCTTGTCATAACTCATCTTACCGCCTAAGTTGGACAGGTTGAAACCTAAAGCAAAATGACTCGTACCCATAGGCAACTCGATAGGCTGACGATAGTACAACGAGATATCGGCCGCAAAGGTCCAAGCCGGTTGCATCTCGGTCATTCCATTACCCATAGCCATAGTCGACGAGTTGGCACCGTTGTTCAGGTCGCTGTACATAAAGCGCAGCGTAGCAGCCATACTTACATACTCGTGGAGCTTACGGGAATAAGCTACATCGAGAGCCCATTCGTTGGGGCGTACATCCTGGTACGATTGACCTTGTGCATCTACCAGACTAACCTTACCCATCGAGAAATAGGTGAAGCTGGCCGAGATAGCGTTCAAGTCGTCAAAACGATAGAAACCGGTCAGGTAAGCCAGGTCGATATCGCCTACCAACTTACGCAGCCAAGGAGTGTACGAGGCACTGATACCGCCGCGTTCGTCGATAAAGGCGTACTTAGCCGCATTCCAGTGCTGCGAGTTCATATCCGGCGTGGTCGCTACACCAATATCACCCATACCTGCAGCGTGTGCATCGGGAGCAATGGTGAGAGACGGCATAGCCGTGATAATCGGGTTAACTTCATAGGCCATCACGCTTAGCGTCAGACCCATCAGAGCCGCAAGGCTCAAAAGTGTTTTCTTCATACTAAGAACTTTTATGTAATTTGTGTTTGTTACTAATAATGGTTAGGTTTGTTGACTTTTAAAAATTTATCATAGGCAATCATTATTTCGTTTAGTACACAATCAACTTCCCGCGTTTAGTCGAGTAGGAGCTTGTGTTGGTTCGTATTTGCAGTTGGTATACATATAAGCCATTGCTCAGCGGTGTAGCGCCAAGGTCGAGGCTGAAAGTAGGCGTATTATATTCGGTGTGGCGATAGACGACGTGTCCCTGCAGGTCGTAGAAGGTCAGACACAACTCCGTCGGGTCGGTCAGGTGGTCGTGGTCTACCAATACGGTCAGCGTACCCGATGCCGGACAAGGATTGGGATAGACAACACCTTGGTAGATAATCGGGTCTAAGCCCTTGACTACACGGAAGCGCAGCGTCTTGGTGCTGCTGTTGTTCATCAAATCCCATGCTCGGAAGGTCAGACTATGCTCGCCTTCGCTCAGCTCCGAGAACGGATACATCACCGTACCCGACGTGTAGTCGCCCAGCGACGACGAGAAATAGTCGTTGACGGTATAGGTCTGTTTGGTATCGGCATCTACTATCAGCAGCAGGTCGTGACCGATACCCGAACCTACGGTATTGATACCGTTCTCATCGTATATGTCGGCATAGAAGACCGGCTTCTCGTCCGTCTTGCCGCCGTCCTTGAAGTTCGTATTGTTGAGGTAGATAGTCAACTCGGGTCCCTGTTCATCCTCTATCACTACCGACGACGTACCGCCGATGACTACCTCGTTATTATGTCCTACCGCCTCGGCAGGCTCTATCTCCTCGCCCTCATCCTCAGCAGTACCGACAGCGTAGTAGACGATACGTCCCTCGCCGTAGTTGTAGCGGATATCCTTAGGCAGCATGAACTCAAACTCGAAGACGCCATCCTTCACCTCGGCCGTACCGCGGAATAAGCGATTGGGGTAGTCGTTATAGGTATAGAAGCGTTTCTTGCTCGCATCCTGCTCGTCGTTGTCGCGCGTAGTGATCTGCTGCATCTTATCGTAGATAGTGACGGTGAGCGTACCGTTGAACAGTACGGTATCGCCGGTATGCGGGTCGCGTATGCAGCCGTGTACTGTCTGATGCGACAGGGCGGTCAGCGTATCCGGCATATCGGAAGTGGTGACTTCATAACGCGTGGGGTACATCAACCGCAGCGTCGGGTCGCCCAAGAGGATATAGGCCATCCTGTTAGCATCGTTCACCCTGCGCCACTTAGCCCAACGGACAGCGTCACCCAAGGTCATCGTATATTGATTGGCGCTATTGTGCGCAAACAGGCTGTCCATGAGTAGGGTATTCAGGGCTTTGTTTTGCGGGGCATACACCGTGCGGGTAGACGACATCACAGCTATCGCACCACCGTTAGGATTGATGACCGCTGCCTCGGCCGTACTGATATGTGTTTGGTCAAACTGGGCAAAGTTACAGGTAGCTAACATCCAAAAGCCGCGGTTGGCATTCGTCATAGCCTCGACATCTTTGAGCGTGAGGAACATCTCGGAGCATATATTGCCCGAACTGCCGTGACCGCAGTAGTCCAGCAGCAGGGTACCGCTACGCAGCAGGTTTGTGAAGCGGTTGTACGCCAACGGATAGCGTTCGCCCGAAGCCGACGTCTCCTGAGGATAGGCATCTAAGAAAATCTTATTGACGATAAAGTCCGGATTATTAACCCTCACTCTCTCGGCTGCCTCATCGGCTGCCTCCGTATGCGTATAATGGTCGCCGTCGTCGGCTAAGAAACATAGTTGCTGCCGCCAATCGCCTGCGTTGGTATTCTCTAAGTAGGTTGCAATCTTGCTGACGGTCCCTTCGGCCTCGCTGAGCGTATTCACCGGCAGACGTCCCACGGCAATGCGCGGACGCGCCGTATAGTCGTAGAATGTCGAACCGCTCACGCCATCGTTGGACTCCAGGAAAGTAAAGTAGTCATCCGAAGCGTAGGCATTCACCTCGTTGAGCGAGTTATCGGCCTGATAGGTGATCAGGGTGTTCTTAGCGGAGGTGGTCAGCAACTGACGGTTGTCGAACGAGCCGTCGCCGAAGAGCAGTACACTCTTGGGCAACTCATCCTCGTTAGCCGCGCGGTCGTAGAACATCTTCATCATATGACGAATAGCCGAGGCGTCCGGCGTACCGCTGCTGAATTCGTTATACACCTGCTCGTCGGTTACTACCTCCCAGGTCTCGTTGCTGTACATGCGGTGTATCTCCGCCAGACGTTTAGCCTGCGGGAGCAGCGACTTAGGCGAAACGATGATGTGATCGGTCTGCGGCAGACCGTGTATGTCTTGGTTCTCCACGCGTCCGATGATGTCCGGACTCTTCCATCCTGAGCCGTGTGCCTCGCGTATCAACAAGAAACGGTGTGCCTGACGGTTGGAGGCCTCATAGACGAGCGTGTCACCCATACGGGTAGTGCGATAACGGTAGATAGCTGTCGGGTCGGTGATGTCCCACACCTCTGTGTCGTGCGTAGGATCGGCTACGTGGTAGCGCGTCGTGTTGTCCTGACCGTAGTGGTTGAGGTTGTAGTAAGGCAAGGTATTGCCGTCTGCCTGCAGAAAACACGGAGCCGCCAACTCCACAAAGTTAAGCCATCCTTTGGCAGCCGAGAGCGTGTTGTTGAAGGTCACCTGAACGGTAGGCGAGTTATTGTCGGCCTTAGCGTTCACCATGCGTATAGTAGCGGCATAGGCTTTGGTATAGTAGTCGTTCGACTGTATCTCAGCCGTCATACCGGTGCGTGTGGTGTTGCCGATACGGACGGTAAAGGTAGACGGTATAGACGAGGCGGCCGCCACATCCGTACGGCAAATCATATTCGCCGTTGTATCGATGCGCGGGAAAGAGAACGGTATCTTGAGCGACGGATTGGCAGCACTCATACTCTCGCCGTAAAACTCCTTACCGCCGCCTTCGCGACCGTAAGTGGCATCGATGAGGTTGACGATATCCTGTTCGTGCAGTTGCGGTACCCAACCGATATATTCGTGATAAGCCGGTGCACCGGTCATCTCTGTATCGTTGTCCTCGATAAGACGTTGCTCACCCGCCACATCGCTCACAAAGCAGTACCCGTAATTGCTATATGGATTGCGCGTATGCGTGAACGATGAGCCGGCCGATACCCAGTCTACAGGACCGGTTACCCAGAAGAGTATGTAGTCGCCTTTGCCGAATACACCGTCGGCTCCTTTATGCATATAGAACGTGCACGAGGGCAGGTCGTCGTGCCAGGGCTGCAGGAAGTTCTGACTCTGCATCGCTCCGCCGTAGCCTAATATGCGTACGCTATCCGGCTTAAGACCCATCGACTGCAACTGGTCATAGGTCAGGCAATAGACACCGCTCTCGCTCACGCGCAGTTTGACGACAGTGCCGTCCGCCAAAGCCGAATGACCGGCATACTCTATACCTGCTGCATAGGCAGAGGATAAGAGCGCGAAAAACAATATAGCTATAGTCTTTTTCATTTAATCTTGCAGTATAAACCCGGTTGTTCGATTATCTGTTCCCGCATCAGGGTTTGTCCCTCAACGGCCCGGTCGATATATACCAGGTCGCCCATGCGCAAGGTGACGATACGGCTGATTTGGGCTATCGCCTCGGCAATCTGTTCCGCCTCCGGCACTACAGCCTCGTCTGTTATCTCCTCCCATGCGCCCACGCACAACGAACCGTCAAAAGCCGTCGCCTGCGCGTAGTTCGTATCTATTTTGTCCGCCGCGTAAAAGTCGATACCCGGTGCTACAGCATCGTAGTAACGTCGTGCAAAACGCGGTTCGATACACTTACCCAGTCGGGATATCCTCACTACCGTGCATGGTACACCGCGCCACTCTTCTGCCCAATCGGGCATAAAGAAGGGCTTGCGGTTGTTGAGCAATGACGCATCACACTTCATCGTGAAGTGCAGCGCCGAACGATAGTATGTCAATCCCAGTATCTTCATTTATTTAGCACGTATAAATAGTTGCACCGGTGTGCCGTTGAAGTCCCACCACTCGCGCAACTTATTCTCCAGGAAGCGGCGATAGGGCTCTTTAACGTACTGCGGCAGGTTGGCGAAGAAGACTATCGTCGGCACCTGCGTATTGGGCAACTGGGTGCAGTATTTAATCTTAATATATTTACCTTTCAGCGCCGGTGGCGGATAGTTCTCTATCAGGGGCAGGAACTTCTCGTTCAGTTGCGCTGTAGGCACTTTGCGTTGTTTATTCTCATATACATGCAGGGCCGTCTCCATCACCTTATAGATACGCTGCTTAGTGAGCGCCGAGCAGAAGATGATAGGAAAATCGGTAAACGGAGCCATTCGCTCACGGATAGCCTGCTCAAAAGCTTTGATATCCTTGTTGCTCTTCTCCTCGATAAGGTCCCACTTGTTGACGCATACTACCAATCCCTTCTTGTTCTTCTGTATCAGGGCGTAGATGTTCAGGTCCTGACTCTCGATACCGCGTGTGGCATCCAACATGAGGATACAAACGTCCGAGTTCTCGATAGCGCGTATCGAACGCACGACGCTGTAGTATTCCAGGTCCTCGTTGACTTTGGCTTTCTTGCGTATGCCGGCAGTATCCACCAGGTAGAAGTCCTTTCCGAACTTATTATAACGCGTATATATGCTATCGCGCGTAGTGCCCGGTATGTCGGTTACTATCGAGCGGTCCTCACCGATGAAGGCATTCAGTATACTCGACTTACCGGCATTGGGCCTGCCGACGATAGCGAAGCGGGGTAGGTCATCTAACTGCTCTCCGGCCTCGTCTTTCTTGAAGCGCGAGCAAATCTCGTCCAACAGGTCGCCTGTACCCAGTCCGTTCTCCGCACTGAGGATATACGGCTCACCCAGACCGAGTTTATAGAACTCCGGTGCTCCGTACTGACGGTCAAAGGTATCTACTTTGTTTACTGCCAGCACGCATTCTTTCTTAGCCTGACGCAACAGGTGGGCAACCTCCATATCGAACTGTGTGACGCCCTCGTTGACATCTACCACCAACAGCACCACGTCGGCCTCTTTGATGGCGATATTGACCTGACGGTTGATCTCGCTCTCAAAGGTGTCGTCCGAATTGACCACCCATCCTCCGGTGTCGATGACGGAGAACTCCTTACCGCACCATTCGGCGTGGCCGTATTGGCGGTCGCGTGTAGTGCCCGCCTCGTCCATGACGATAGCACGGCGGGTCTTAGTCAGACGGTTGAATAGGGTGGACTTGCCTACATTAGGCCTTCCCACAATTGCTACAATGTTTGCCATCGTTGTCGTTATTACATTCTTTATCGCAGTTGTTGCAGCTTCCGTGGCAGCCGCCGCAGTGAGGATGCGTCAAAGCGTCCAGTTCAGCTTCTGTAACAGGGCGCACAGCTAAGACCTCACCTACAAAGTGCAGGTTCTCACCCGCCAGCGGATGATTCAGGTCGATAGTCACTGTCTCCTTGTCAATAGCTACCACTTGGGCGTTGACGACCTGACCGTCGGTGGTGTTCATGGGCACGATAGCGCCTACGGTCACCCGTTCTTCGTCAAACTCGCCGTCGCCGTTGTAGAACATCTTCTTGTCCAACTCCAGCACACCGTCGGTGTCGTACTCGCCGTACGCATCGGCGCAGGCAATACGAAAGTCAAACTTATCGCCGGCCTGCTTGCCTTCCATCTGCTGTTCAAACTTAGGGAGCATCATCCCGATACCCTGACACCAGGTCAAAGGATGCGTCTTAGTAGCGCGCTCCATCAATTCTTCTTTTCCGTTTTCGCCATCTACGAACAGGTCATAGATGCAGGTATATACATTGTGTTCCATAATGCGTTGTTGTGTTTACCACCAATCCACTTTCTTATTGGTGCTGCTGTTGCTCGATTTATCGTATTTCAGGTCGGCCAGCATAGAGGCATTCACACCTATGTGGAAGTTATAACTCCTGTTCGGACCGAAGGGCACAAACGAAGCCGACATATTCCAGCAGTGCAGGTCGCGACTGACATTGATAGTAGGCATAGCCCATTTTTTAGCATATATATCGTACGATATCGTACCGCTCGCCTTCCATCCCTTACCTAAGCCTATCGTGCCGGCAAAGCTGAGGTTGTGCGTCACAAAGCCCATCTTATACTGCATCTTGCTCTCGTTGAAGTTGGCTCTGGTATGCGGCAAATCGCCGTATCGTATGGTGTAGTTGATGGTCAGGCTCCAAGGCACGTCGGTCTTGACATATCCGTCCTGTACCTCGGCTTTCTTATCGTGGTCGTGCCCGCTGTCGCGCTTGCCGTTGGTCATCATTCCGTTATCTTGAGCGGTTACAGGATCCATGTTGCCTTCGTCATCGTGGTCGCCGTCGTTGTATTTCTTGTCCTTACGGAACCATTCTTTAAACTTCTGCGACGAGAAGGTGTAACTGAACGATGCTGTCGTACCTGTCCAATGCGGGAAACGACCGTGATGCCAGTATTGCTTATTGGTACGCACCGGGTTGCCGTTCTCGTCAAACTCGTACATGTACGGATCCAACTGCGTACTGAGGTTGATGGTGTAGTTGACCTTAGGTATCTTCAATCGCAGGTTGACGGAGAAATTTGACCAGTTCATCGAGTCGGCAGCAAAGTTATATCCGCCGTTCACCGAGAAGTTATCGATGACGCTGTATACCTTATAGGCTTCCTTACCCGTGGTGTCTTTGTCGTTGCGCACCTTGACCTCTAAGTTGTTCTGCAATCCGAAATCCAGACGCGCCTGCAGTCCTCTACCTGTCGACCCGTACATGTTGTGCTCGTAGCGCGAGTACTGCCGCGTGGTGTAGACCGGCTGACCCAAGCTGTCTAATTGCTGCACCTTGTAGCCGTTGGCGTCCAATACCCACATGCCGTTGTCGTCTTTCTGGTATACCGGCTCGTCGTACGAATCGTAGTAACCCCAGAACTTATCTCCGAAGTCAGGACGGTAAGTAAAACTGAGACTCGGCGTCATCACGTGACGGAAACGGTCTACCTTGCCGTTCTTGAACAGTTTACGCGAGGGGATATAGTAACCGTATATCTTGGTACTCAAGGTCAGCGATATGTTGAAGTCAAAGACATTGTAGAATCCCGTCGTCGTATCTGTGCGCACCGCCTGTACCGATTCGTCCCAACTCTTGCGCTCACGCGTGAAGTACATGCGATCAGTCATCGTGATGTTGGGTGTTACACTCAGGTATTTGAATAGCATCCAGTTGGCGGAGATAGGTATTACATGCTTGAAACCGGTCTGCCAGTCTCGCAAGAAATCAGATTTGAAGAACTTGTCCTCGCGTATCTTACCGATAGCTATCTTGGTATTACCCGAATAGCTCAACTTAATTTTCTCATACCAACGTTCCTTACCTACGCCGTGCTTGCGCTTAAAGGGGTATACGCTGGTCATATTGACGCTCAGGTCCGGCAAGGTCATCGAGATAGTGGAGTCGCGCGTCGATTGACTGATGAGCGCACTCATCGACAAGTTCCACGGACTATTGGGGAAACGTTGCGAATAACTGATCGAACTGGATTTGGTGTTCTCCGAATACAACTGGCTGTTGTAATAACTGTTGATATTGCTGCGGTTGTATCCGCTGGTCGAGAAGTTGACGCTGGCCGAGAAGGTAGCATACGGATTGGCTTTGCTATCCTGCTGGTGCGTCCATAGGATACGCATGTTGGTAGTTTTGGTATAATCCGGCATCCCACGCTCACCCGTTACATCGGTGCGGTAACTGAAGTTGATATTACCTCTGAATCGGTAACGCTTCACGTAATGCGACTGTGCATATACGGCCCACGTACCTTTGGTGTAGATATCACCCGTTATCTCCAGGTCCATATAGTCGCTGAAGGCAAAGTAATAACCTATACCGTTCAGGTACAGACCACGCTGGTAGTCATCACCGAACGACGGCATAATCAATCCGCTCGAATAACTCTTGGTGAACGGGAAATAACCGAACGGGATAGCTAAGGGCACCGGCACATCACCTACTACCATATATGCCGGACCGGTAGCTATATAATCGCCGGGTTTGACTTTGGCTTTAGTCATCTTCAGGTAGAAGTGCGGATGGTCGTGCAGATCGCACGTCGTATAGCGTCCGCCCGACATCATCATCACGTCCGAGTGCTGCTTCTTGGTCTTCTCCGCTACTACGTAGCCTTCGCCTTGCTCCGTTACTACCTCACGAATGAAACCCTTCTGCGTCTTGATATTATAGGTCAACTCATTCGATTCGTATTCGTCCTGGCCGTCCTTGAATATAGGCTTGCCGACTACCTCTCCCTCTATCGTATCCATGACGCCGCTGGCATATATGAGGTTGCTGTCCAGATTCATGCGGATGCGAGCCGACGTCAATTCCATATTCTGGTAGTTGACTTTACCATCACCGTACATGATAGCCATACCGTTACCCATCAATACGATGGAGTCTTTGGCCGTATAGGATACCGGATGGTCGATAGAGTTCTTCTTCTTTTTCTTGACTGCTACGCTATCCTGTGCCTGCGCCGTACTGTCCTGTACCAAGGACGTACTGTCTTTGCGTATACCGAGACTATCGGCAGCCATAGCCAAACTCTCCTTCGATAACGAAGGTAGTGCCTGCTGACCCCAGACGGTTCCAATAACCAGACTGAGCAACGCTACTATGTTGATAATCCGGTACTTACGCATACGCGTGCGCACACAAAAAGCCAAAATAACGCGCAAAGGTACACTTTTTTTTTGATACTGCCAAATAAAATTGGAAATTTCATAAATTTTGCCAAAATATTCCCAAAGATTTGCATATGTGAAAAAAAAATACTACCTTTGCAGCCCGAAATAGTGATTTGTAATAATGGCAGATTCGATGCAGGATAAGATTCAGCTCTTGAAACAGCAAGTAGAGCAGCTGAATGCACAGAGTGCCGAGGAATTGGAGGCGCTGCGTGTTAAGTATTTGAGTAAGAAAGGCGAAGTCAGTCGCCTCTTCGATGAGTTTAAACTCTTCCCGAAAGAGGAAAAAGCCGTTTGGGGTGCACCTCTTAATGCCCTCAAACAGCGTTTCGAAGCGCGTATGAACGAGTTGCGCGAGGCTTTGCAGTCGAAGGTCAACGCCGGTGCTGGAGCCAATAGTGCCGACCTCACCCGTACGCCCGATCCTATCGCTTTAGGGGCGCGTCATCCGCTCTCCCTCGTGCGCGAACAGATTATCGACATCTTCTCCCATATAGGCTTTACCGTAGCCGACGGACCGGAGGTAGAGGACGATAAGCATGTGTTTGCTATGCTTAACTTCGCTCCCGAACACCCGGCTCGGGATATGCAGGATACCTTCTTCGTGGAGAAAGAAGAGGGCGTACAGCGTCCTACCGACGTGCTCCTGCGTACCCATACTTCCAGCGTACAGACGCGCGTGATGGCCGACTTCGCCAAGCAGTTGCAGGACGGCTCGGCTACTTCGCTCCGCATCCTCTGTCCCGGACGTGTCTACCGCAACGAGGCTATCTCGGCCCGTGCACATTGTTTCTTCCACCAGGTAGAAGGACTGTATGTCGATAAGAATGTCAGCTTTGCTGACCTCAGACAGGCTCTGCTTTATTTTGCTAAGGAGATGTTCGGAGAGGATACCCGTATCCGCTTGCGCCCGTCTTATTTCCCCTTCACCGAACCCAGTGCCGAGATGGATATCAGTTGTAATATCTGCGGCGGTAAAGGCTGCGCCTTCTGCAAGGGTACCGGATGGGTCGAGATATTAGGCTGTGGAATGGTTGACCCCAATGTCCTTGAGGCCTGCGGCATAGATAGTAAAGTGTATAGCGGATATGCGTTCGGTATGGGCGTTGAGCGTATCGCCAACCTCAAATACCGCGTTAAAGACTTGCGTCTGTTTAGCGAGAATGATGTCCGCTTCCTCTCGCAATTTGAGAGTTGCTAATACCCCAAATCAACAATCATTAAAATAAATTTTAATCTTAAACTTCAATTATGAAATCCCCATTCTTTCTGGCCTTATGTGTGGCCATCTTCGCCTCGTGTACCCGCCCGACGGCTGTAGTAACTGTTACCTCCGCTGCCGGACAACATTGTGACACTGTCGCTCCTCTCTGTTTTGATGCTTCTGCATCCGAAGATGCTATCGTTGTTGACCTTGGGTCACCGCGTCAGACGGTAGACGGCATAGGCGTTTCCTTAACCGAGTCGTCGGCTTTTGTGCTGGCGTGTATAGATAGTGCACAACGTGAACAGGTGTTGCAGGAGTTATTCAGCGCCGAGGGTGCCGACTTTGCAGTTACACGCACGCACATCGGTTCTTGTGACTTCTGTGTAGAAGGCTGCTATGCCCTCTGCGAGACGCCCGGCGATACCGAGATGACGACTTTCACCCTCGATCCCGATAAGGAAGGCTTCGACCCTGCACGCTATCCTTATATCAAAGGTCAGTACGACCTCTATCACCTCATGAAAGATGCTCTGCGCATCCGCAAGGACGGCGTCTACCGCGTTATCGCTTGCCCCTGGACAGCGCCCGCTTGGATGAAGGATAACGGACGTTATTATGAGCGCGCCAATGGTGTACACCGCGGAGGTGCTCTCTTGCCGCAGTACTACCAGGCGTATGCCAACTATATCTCCCGTTTTATCAAAGAGTGGAAGAACGAAGGACTGAATATATGGGCAGTCACTCCCGTCAACGAACCCATGGGTAATGATGGCGGATGGGAGAGTATGGACTTCTGGCCCGAGGCTGAGGCTAACTTTATCGGCCGCTACTTGGGTCCTACCTTTGAGCAATGCGGATTAGCGGAGACGCAGATTATGGGCTTCGACCAAAATATCTTTGAGATTGGTCCTTATACTGCGGCTATCTATGGTGACTCGGCTGCCAACCTCTATACGCCGGCTATGGCGCTTCACTGGTACGGTAGTACCTATTCCTGCTTCCCTGAAGTGCTGGATTCTTTGCACGCTTTGTATCCCGATAAACGTTTGATGCATATTGAGGGCTGTATCGACAACCTCGGATGTCCGGCCTGGACAGGCGTCACCGATCCTAAGGGCTTTACCGAGTCCGGATGGTTTATGAACGAGAACTTCTGGTGGACCAAGTCGGCTACCGACTGGGCATATTCTACGCCTTGGGATAATGGCAATCACCCTGCCTATTCACCTGTTCACCGCTATGCGCAGTTTATCATCGATGGTATGAATCATTGGCTTACCGGCTTTGTGGATTGGAATGTGGTGTTGGATAGCATTGGCGGCCCCAATCACGTCAATAACTTTGCCGCTGCCCCCGTTATGGTGGACTATGCTAACGCTAATGTGTGGTTCACGCCTTACTACTATGTCCTCAAACAGTTCTCGCGTTCGATGCGTCCGGGCGATACCGTGCTGACCGTTCGTACGCCGGAAGGATGCCCCTTACATGTGTGCGCTGTGCGCCGCGCCAACGGACACGTGAGCGTGAATATCTTGAATAAGGAAGAGGTAGCAATCGCCTTCCCCTTGACCGTGGGACGCTATACCGCTACCGTCTTTGCACCGGCTAACTCGGTGATGACATTAGATGTAACTCTTTGAGATACTTACTCTTGGAAAATATGAGTAGCTGTACGGAGCAGGAGGTTGAACGCCTCCTGCCTCTGGTTAGCGACCAACGTCGTCAGCAGGCGCTTCGCTTTCGTCACTTGGCGGGACGCTATGCTTGTCTGCAGTCGTACTGTATGTTGCAGCAGTTAATGGAATGCGATACCTTGCCGCCCTTTGAATACAATACCTACGGACAACCATATTGGCCTTACGGACCGTATTTCTCTATCTCCCATTGTCGCACGGCGATAGCCGTTGTAGTGAGTGACCGACCGGTCGGCATCGATGTCGAGTCGGTGCGTAAGGGCCGTCCGGAACTTATTGCCCGCACGATGAATGAGCGCGAACAGCAGGAGATTAGTGCCTCGGCTGATCCGGCTAAGGCGTTTATTCGTCTCTGGACACAAAAAGAAGCGGTACTCAAATGCCGCGGTACAGGTATCGTTGATGACCTGCATAGCGTACTCTTGCCGGATAAGATAGCCGACCTCTCGCTGCGCACATGGGAACTGTCCGACGCGCAGACCTTGTGTACTATTTGTGAGGCTAATCCACCCGAATGACGCGTATGCCGTTCTTGGCGTACTCGCTCAGTAGGGTAGGTTCTAACATTACTTTTCCTCCCCGCATAGAGGCGTGAATGAAATGCCATTCGCCTTGGTCTTTAGCGGCTAAGGCTACGTGGGCAATGTCCAACCCTTCGTGGCTGTCGATAAAGCAGATTATGTCACCTTCGTGTAGCCATTGTTGCACCTTGCCCGTGCGCAGTTGTTCTTGCGTGAGGCGGTAGTACGGACCCGACAGCGTCAGTCGCTCTTCTATTTCGCGTATACGCTGCTGTGCGGCGGTGTCGTCTTTGAGGGCTGCGTAGCGGGTACTATGCGTTGTCATCCAGGAAAAAGTCTGCTCTATCTCTTCGCCCTGCTCCTGCGTTATCTCGTGCATCAGACCAGAGCTCTGCGCCTGCTGAATCCATTCGGATGTGTAGTGTATGCGCGACGTGTAACCGTTAACCTGCCCGTTGCGGTAACGCAGATAGCGGATGTTACAGCATAACTGGTCGTACGTGGCTGCGGCTTTGTGGCGGTCGGCCAGGGCATAGCCGTGCAGCGTGTAAGCCCAGGCGGTGCACAGTTCCACGAACAGGATACAGTCGGTCTTGTCCAGATAGACGCGCAGCGTTTCCGGTTGCTGCTCTAAGGTACCCGCCACATACGGCGTACCTATCATTCGGCGCGCTATAGCCATCATCGTCGAGGGCAGGGTAGAGTCGCTGTAGGCACTCACCTCGCGGCTCACCCTGTCGTAGATAGCCCTGTTGATGCTGTCTTGCGCCTCGGCGGCATAGAGTGCCGGAGCGATACTGCACAATAGGCAGACTATGAGATAACGAATCGATTTCATCCTTTGTTATAGCAGTTGCAGGTTAGTGGCCAACTGTTCTACGCTGCTGGCGCCCACTAATGTCGAGGTTACGCCTTTCTGCGCCATCACCCACGCTAACGCTTCTTGTGCTATCGTGTGATTGGCGGCCTTAGCTTGCTGCTGCAGCTGTTGCAGGTAAGTCAGCAACTCGGGCGTGCGGCGGTCGGCTTTTAGGAAGTGATTATGCGCCATACGCGAGTCGGCAGGTATGCCGTCTAAGTAACGGTCGGTCAGCAGTCCTTGTGCCAGAGGTGAGAAGGCGATAAAGCCCACTCCCTGCTGTTGGCAGAAGTCGATGATACCTTCGTCTATCGGTTCGCGGTTGAGCAGGTTCAAACGTCCCTGGTAGATGAGTAGCGGCGCATCGTGCTCACGCAGATAGGTGACAGCCTGGCGCAGCGGCTCCAGAGGCCAGTTGGAAATACCTATATACAAGGCTTTGCCTTGACGCACGATATCTACTAAGGCTTGCAGCGTCTCTTCGATAGGCGTATTGGGGTCAAAACGATGCGAATAGAACAGGTCTACATAGTCCAATTTCATCCGTTTGAGCGATTGGTCCAGACTGGCCATCAGGTATTTGCGGCTGCCCCATTCGCCGAAAAGTCCCGGCCACATATCATATCCGGCTTTGGTGGAGATAAACAGTTCATCGCGGTAGGGCGCAAAGTCGTCCATCAGGTGTCCCCACGTCGTCTCGGCCGAACCGTAAGGCGTGCCGTAGTTATTGGCAAAGTCAAAGTGCGTGATGCCGTGGTCAAAAGCATAATGGGTGATAGCGCGGCTGCGCTCGTACGGCGCATCGGCACCGAAGTTGTGCCAGAAGCCCAGACTGATCTTGGGCAAGCGTACGCCGCTCTTACCGCAGCGGTTGTACATGGTGTCCATTTTGGCATAGCGCTCCTCAGAGGCTATGTAGCGAGTGTCCATTCTCATAGTTCAGATGTTTTAGTTGTTTAAACATGCAAAGGTACACTTTTTTTGCCAATTATGCAAATTTAATTCTTAATTTTTGAAATATAATTCTTAATTTTTAATTTTTAATTCAAATTTTTGCATATCTGCAAATATTTTTGTATCTTTGCACTCTCAAATGTTACAGATATGAATTTTGAAGCCCTTTGCCGTCATCGACGTTCTATTCGTCAGTATACTGAACAGCCTGTTGAGCAGGCTAAGTTGGATTATATCTTGCGTTGTGCTCTTATGTCTCCTTCGTCTAAACGCACCAATCCTTGGGAGTTCTTTGTGCTCACCGACCCGGAGCGTATCCGTCCGTTGGCGGGTTACCGTACGTATGGCAGTGGTATGTTTGCTACGGCTATGGCGGCTATCGTGGTGGCATTGGATACCTCGTTGACCGATACTTGGCAGGCCGACGGCGCTATCGCGGCGGAGCACCTCTTACTCGCCGCTGAAGAACAGGGACTGGGTGCCTGCTGGTGCCAGGTCTACCAACGTGAAGGTGCCGAAGCCCTCGTCCGCGAGGTGGCAGCCGTGCCGGATAACCTCACTATCCTGTGCGTCATCTCCCTCGGCTACAAGAACGAAGAACGCCGCCCCTACGACTTGGACAAACTGCTCTATTCCAAGATACATCAGTAACTTCCTAACTGAAAAATCGGGAGAATATTTGCATATATCGGAAAAAATGTGTACCTTTGCACCCGATTTGGGTGCATCAAGCGAACCAATCGCCATTTGCGACCATAAATTACAGGGTCCCATCCATGACGTAAAACCGGATCGTCGCTCACCGACGTTAAACAGTGAAGATGCGATGAAACACATATCGAGTGCAGCGCCCGAGTACTCCCCACTACGAGGAAATAGCGCAAACATAGAATAAAATACAGAGCGCAAAGCGTTGCGCTGATAAAATAACATATTAACAGCATTGGCTATTATTCGCGTTCGAGAAAAAGGTCCGGAAAACTAATTTCTTAACAGAAATAGAAAAGCTATGTTCACGGAAGTCACGGAACTTCCCAAACTTATACCATTAGCACAGATTTTTCTGTGTGAGTATATCTATGGTATGAGTGCGGGTTTTCTTTCCGGACCTCCCGTGAACGCGAGTAGATATACTCACTTTTCTTTTCTGCCTGAGTGATTGATGGCAATGCAAAATTGCTATCAATCTATGGCAGGGAACAATAGCCTAAATGCCGCTATGAAGGCTAAGCAAGATGAGTTTTACACTCAACTTGACGACATAGCGAAAGAACTCAAGTACTACAAACAGCATTTTCAAGGGAAAGTGGTGTTGTGTAACTGCGATGATCCGTATGAAAGTAATTTCTTCAAGTACTTTGCGCTTAACTTCAACCAATTAGGTCTCAAGAAACTAATTGCGACTTGTTACAATGGTTCTCCTATTGCCGGAGATGAATTGCCCTTGTTATTTGAAATCGAAGAAAGCGAGCCTAAAAAAATTGCTTACAAGGTAGAAATTACCGAAGTACAAGATTATAATAATGATGGCGCAGTAAATTTGGCGGATGTACAATGGCTCATTCAAAACGATAAAAATGTACTATCGCTTCTTAAGGGGAATGGAGATTTTCGTTCGCAAGAATGTATAGAACTATTGAAAGAAGCTGATATTGTCGTAACAAATCCGCCTTTCTCTTTGCTCCGCGATTTTATTCTTTTATTAGTAGAATTTAATAAGCAGTTCCTTATTATCGGTCATCAAAATGCCATACACTACAAAGATATTTTTACTCTAATCAAGGAAGATAAAATTTGGCTCGGCTATAAGTTTGGAGATATGAGTTTTAAAGTACCAGACTATTTTGAGCCAAGAGCAACAAGATATTGGGTAGATTCTAATGGTCAAAAATGGCGTAGTTTAGGTAACGTGTGCTGGTTTACGAATTTGGATATTCAGAAACGCCAAGAAGAACTAATTCTATATCGTAAGTACATACCAGAAGAGTATCCGAAATACGACAACTACGATGCCATAAATGTAGATAAAACATCAGAAATTCCTGCTGATTTTGAAGGAATAATGGGAGTACCTGTAACATTTATTGACAAGTACAATCCTTCTCAATTCGAAATTATCAACACAAGTACTATCGCTATGCCGAAAGGCGCTCCATATATAAATGGGAAAAGGATATATGAGCGTATTTTAATTCGCAATAAAAAACCACAAAAGCCATGAAAATAGATTTAAATGAAGTACGCGTGCGGGAGTTGTGCGCGGGCTACAATGATTTGAGTATTCAGGAAGAAGGTATCGTCGGATACGGCGGGCGTCTTAACATTCGTCCGAAATATCAACGGGAGTTCGTCTATGACGAGAAAAAACGTAACGCGGTCATGGATACCGTTTGGCAGAACTTTCCGCTCAACGTCATGTATTGGGTAAAAACAGACGGCGCGGATGGTATAGACTACGAAGTCCTCGATGGTCAGCAGCGCACGATTTCAATTTGCTCGTTCATAGCTGGCGAATATATGATGGAATTTGACGGCAACTTGCTCGGTTTCAACAACATGACCCAAGAGCAGCAGAACCGTATTCTGGACTACAAGCTCCAAGTCTATATCTGCGAGGGTACCGACGAAGAGAAAATCAAATGGTTTCAGCGTATCAACATAGCCGGAGAGAATTTGACCGACCAAGAGATTTTGAACGCTATTTATGCAGGTTCGTGGACGACACAAGCCAAGCGCCGTTTCTCCAAGACAGGTTGTGTGGCTTATCGTATTGCTTCGGATTTTATGTCCGGTTCGCCTATTAGGCAGGACTATTTTGAGACCGCCCTCCAATGGATAGGTGACGCGCAAGGCAAATCGCTGCGTCAGTATATGGCCGACCATCAGCACGACACCGATGCTGACGAACTATGGCAGTATTTCCAAGATGTGGTTCATTGGGTGGACAAACTCTTTGGACGTAAGTACAAGAAAGAGATGAAAGGCGTTGAATGGGGCTTGCTCTATAACCAACACCGCGATACCAAACTCACGGCGACCGCTATCGGCGAACAAATGGCAAAACTGATGGCGGACTCCGACGTACAAAAGAAATCAGGTATCTTTGCATATATTCTGGACGGCGACATTCACCACCTCGGAATTCGCGCTTTTGATGCTAACACCCGCCGTGAGGTTTATGAACGGCAAGAAGGCAAGTGTGCTATCTGCGGAAAACCATTCGACATCGAAGTCATGGAAGCCGACCATATTACCCCGTGGGTAGAAGGCGGACGTACTATTGCCTCCAATTGCCAGATGTTGTGCAGGGAGTGTAATAGAAGAAAAAGTAGCAAATAATCCTCCGTGGAACTCACATCTACACCATCCAAGGCCAAGAGGTGAAGTAATGCCCATTTACGACTCAACCACAACACTCTTCCATAAGGATATCCATAAAATACCCATAGGATAACCATAAGATAAGAACAATAAAAACGCATTTTCATTAACCATACTATATAATATTAAGTATTATATACTTTAGTCCGTTGCTGGCTATTACCAAGACTATCTGCGTACCACCTGCCGAGTCTTTGTTCTTTGTTCCTTGCTCCGTCGCGTTTTCGATTAACTAAAAACGGCCATCTTACCGCGTTTTCGATTAAAAATCCCTAAACCCTAATCGAAAATCGATTTTTTACTAAAATATTTGCATACATGCAATATTTTTTGTACCTTTGCAGCGATTTTGCATAATAGGGCAAAAAATGAACATTATGAAAAAGTTATTTACTCTCCTCGCTCTCTGTGTATGGCTCCTGATGCCGGCGTATGCGGCTAAGGACAAGAAGGGCGACATACAAAAGATACACATCACCTACGACTACGTATCCGATAACCCCAATGAGACACCCGATGCTGCTAAGCAGACGGCTCTCGCACGCGCTAAACAGCAGGCTTTGGAGGAAAACTTCGGACTGGACATCAGTAGCGTCAAGTCGATGGTGCAGAAATCGAAATCCGGCGACGGAGAAGTGTCCTCCTCTACTCAGGTGATGAACCTGTCCGACATTTCCGTTCGTGGCGAATGGGTGGAGACCATCTCGGAAAAAGTGCTGGAGCAGAAGTTCGAAAACGGCTTCTGGCATATTCGCGTTTACGTCGAAGGCCGCGCCCGCAAACACACGTCCGACAAAGCCGAGATACAGTATGTCCTACTCAACGACACCAGCGACCGACATATGCGCGACACCTACTATGACGGCGATATGATATACCTCCGCTTCCTTGCGCCCGTGGACGGAGCGCTATGTGTCTACCTCGTGGATGAGAATAACGACGTCATGTGCCTGCTGCCTTACGAGGGTTCTACACAGGGCTTCCAGCCTGTAAAAGCCGATAGGAAATACCTCTTCTTTGACGTCAACCCCAACCAATTCGACTTCTTGGGATACCAACTCGGCACCACCGGAGGTATCATCCAAAATACTATCTATATCATCTTCTCCCCCAACAAGATAACCAAAGCCGCCGACAAAGCGTCTGACAAGAACTGGCGAGGCGAACGCGTACCGCGTTATCTGTCCTATGCCGACTTTAAGAAGTGGCTCGAACGCAATCAGACGCTCGACGAACAACTCGTCGTGCGCAGAGAAGTGATAACCATTCACCCCAATAAGCAATAAATCATTCACCATACATGAAACCCGTAATAGCAATTACCGCCGGCGATATCAACGGCATCGGATATGAAGTCATACTCAAGAGTCTGAGCAACCAGCATATGACTGAGATATGTACGCCCGTCATCTATGGCAACCCTAAGGTGGCACAGATACACCTCAAGACCTTAGATGTCGAACTGCATAACTTGCAATTGAACCTCATCCAACGCCCCGAAGAAGCGAAAGCCGGACATATCAATATTATCTCCTGCTATGCCGATACGACGCCCGTCAATTTCGGCACCAGTACTAAAGATGCCGGAAAAGCTTCGTTGGCCGCCCTCGAACGCGCCTGCGCTGACCTGAAGGCCGGAAAGGTACAGGCTCTCGTCACAGCGCCTATCAATAAGGAGAACATCCAATCGCCCGAGTTCCGCTTCAGCGGACACACCGAGTACCTGACTTCCGTCTTCGGCGACGGCAACGAGAGCCTGATGATGATGGTGAGCGACGTGATGCGCATAGCCTTGGTGTGCAACCATACGCCTATCAGCCGCGTGCCTCAGATGATGAGCAAAGAACGCATCCTGCGCAAACTTACCGTTCTCAACGCTACCCTCAAACGCGACTTCCTCATTCGTCGTCCGCGCATTGCCGTATTGGCTCTCAATCCCCACGCAGGCGATAACGGACTCATAGGCACCGAAGAGCGCGACATCATCCGACCCGCTATACAGGCCGCTAAAGAGCAAGGCATAGACGCCTTCGGACCTTTCAGCGCAGATGGATTCTTCGGAGCCGGTAACTATATCCATTACGATGCCGTCTTGGCTATGTACCACGACCAGGGACTGATCCCCTTCAAGTCGCTCGACATGTCCGGCGTCAACTATACCGCCGGCCTCAATATCATTCGTACCTCTCCCGACCACGGAACAGCTTACGATATGGCCGGTAAGAATATGGCAGACCCTATGAGTTTCAACCATTCTATCTTCCTCGCCCTCGACCTGATGGAACATCGTGCACTGACTGATGAACTGGCGCAAGACCCGCTCGTCATCACCGAACGACCGCGTCCCGAACGACCCACAGGACGATTCTTCGTACCTAAAGAGGAACTGGAAGCTGAAGAAGCAAACGAGTAGGGATTTATGATTAGCGATTAGTGAAAAGTATACTATACAATGGCAAATAACTTAACAAGCAAACAGATTCGTCAGTCCTTCCTGGACTTTATGGCGTCGAAGGGACACCAGGTCGTGCCCTCCGCACCGATGGTAATCAAAGATGATCCGACACTCATGTTCACCAATGCCGGTATGAACCCCTGGAAAGGTATCATCCTTGGTAACGACCCCATCAAATATCCCCGCGTGGCCGACTCGCAGAAGTGCCTTCGCGTTTCGGGAAAACATAACGACCTGGAGGAAGTAGGACATGACACCTACCACCACACTATGTTCGAGATGCTCGGCAACTGGTCCTTTGGTGACTATTTCAAAGCCGAAGCTATCGACTTCGCATGGGAATATATCGTTGACGTACTCAAGATAGATCCGGCTAACCTCTACGCTACTGTCTTTGAGGGTTCACCCGAAGATGGTCTCGGTCGTGACGACGAAGCTGCATCTATTTGGGCTAAACACCTGCCCGCCGACCATATACTGAATGGCAATAAACACGATAACTTCTGGGAGATGGGCGATACAGGTCCTTGCGGCCCGTGCTCTGAGATACACGTCGACAGCCGCCCCGCCGAGGAACGCGCTAAGGTGCCAGGACGCGAACTGGTCAACAAAGACCATCCGCAGGTCATCGAGATTTGGAACATCGTCTTCATGCAATACAACCGCAAAGCCGACGGCTCACTCGAACCCCTCGCCAAGAAAGTTATCGACACCGGCATGGGCTTCGAACGACTGGTGCGCACTATACAAGGTAAGACCTCTAACTACGACACAGACGTCTTCCAACCGATGCTCCGCAAAATAGGCGAGATAGCCGGCGTTAAGTATGGCGACCGCGAAGACGTAGACATAGCTATGCGCGTCATCGCCGACCATATACGTACTATCGCCTTTGCTATTACAGACGGCCAACTGCCCTCTAACGAGAAAGCCGGATATGTCATCCGCCGTATCCTCCGCCGCGCCGTACGCTACGGGTATACGTTCCTGAACATGCGCCAAGCCTTCCTCTACCAACTCGTGCCGCAACTCATTGCCGACATGGGCGAGGCTTATCCCGAACTGGTCAAACAGCAGGCACAGATAACGCCCGTCATCAAATCCGAAGAAGAAGCCTTCTTGCGCACCCTCGACAAGGGTATCGGACTGCTCGATAAATTGATGGACGAAGCACGCAAAGCCGGCAAGAAAGAGATATCAGGCGTAGATGTCTTTACCCTAAAAGATACCTACGGCTTCCCGCTCGACCTCACCGAACTCATCCTGCGCGAGAACGGATTTACTACCAACGAAGATGAATACAACCGCGCCCTCGAACATCAAAAGTCCATGGGACGCGAAGCCAATAAACAAGACCTCGGCGACTGGACCGTCCTGCGCGAAGGCGACACAGAGTTCGTCGGATACGATGAGCTGTCCTGCGAGACGCAGATACTCCGTTACCGCCAGGTGAGCCAGAAAGGTAAATCATTCTACCAAGTTGTCCTCTCTAAGACGCCCTTCTATGCCGAGATGGGTGGCGAGGTTGGCGATACCGGAAAATTAAGCTTGCGGAATTCAACTGTCAGCTGTCAGATTATTGATACGAAACGAGAAAATGGTCTGCCCGTGCATATTTTGACGGAGTTACCGCAAGAACTGACGGCTGAAGGCTCAGTGTTGATCGCTACCATCGATGCCGAACGTCGTCAAGCTATTGCATGCAATCACTCGGCTACACATATCCTTCATTACGCTCTCCGCGAAGTGCTTGGTAAGCATGTCGAGCAGAAGGGTAGTCTCGTGACGCCCGAGAGCCTACGCTTCGATTTCAGCCATTTCCAGAAAGTGACACCGGAAGAGTTGCGCGAAGTGGAGAAACTGGCGAACAGACTGATCCGTCAGGACCTGAAACTGGAGGAAAGCCGCCATACACCGATAGCGAAAGCCAAGGCGATGGGCGCGATGGCACTGTTTGGCGAGAAATACGGCGACGATGTGCGTGTGATTAAGTACGGTCCGTCTATCGAACTTTGTGGCGGTTGCCATGTCAGCTCAACCGGTCGTATCGGCTCGGTTCGCATTATCATGGAGACCAGTATAGCTGCCGGTATACGTCGTATAGAGGCCGTGACCAGCGCAAAAGCCGACCAACTGTACTATGGTATGCAGGATATACTTAACCATCTGCGTGACATTTTCCATAATGCTCCCGATTTGGAGGGCGCTATTCTGAAACAGATAGAGGAAAATACCGGTTTGAAAAAACGTATCGATCAGTATATGGCGGAGAAAATCGAAATGTTCCGCGATCGTATTGTCGCCTCGGCCGAAGATTATAACGGCATCAAATTGGTGCGCCTGACTGGTGAGCATAATCCGGAGATGATTCGTGGTATGCTGCCTCTGCTCCGTGGTAAGTTCACCGATGTGGAGTTTGCCTTTATCGCCGCTACACAATGGGAAAATAAACCTCAGATAGCCGTCTTCCTCTCTCAACCGATGGTAGAGGCCGGTAAGAATGCCGGCACTATGATTAAGGCTGCGGCTAAATATATCCAAGGCGGCGGAGGCGGACAAGCCTGGATGGCTACTGCCGGTGGACGCGACGTCAACGGACTGGAGGCCGCAATGAACGAACTGATGGAGATGTTATGAGACTGTTGACCGACCGCTTAGAAGAACCCTCACGCTCTGCCGTACGATTTATGATTGTCGGCGGTATAGGTACCGGCGTGCAATACGCTATCTATTATGCCTTTCTGATGCTGTTTGAGCAATGGGGCATACTGAGCGAACTGATGGTCAACGTAGCGTTCATCTTAGGATTCGGATTGGAGATGATAGCTAACTATATCGCTACCTGCTACTATACCTTTGGACGTAAACCCAGTTGGGCCAACGCCGGAGGATTTGCTACGGGTAGGGTAGCTAACTTCCTCGTCCAAATGGGCGTACTTAACCTGCTCATCTGGGATCGTATCGGCATGGACGACCGCTGGGCTGGTATTGTTGCTATCGTCATTGCCGGTGTGGTCAACTATTTCGTACTCAAATTTGTCTACAAGAAATCATGAAGATATATCGCGCTAATATCATCTATACCCCTGCGCCGAATAAACTGGAGATAATACCGCACGGATACATTGTGGTTAAATCCAACGGCTTGGTAGACGGTATATACACCGAGTTGCCTGAAAATATGGACTGGCGACGCCAGGTGATGGACTTCGGCGATAAAATGCTTATCCCGGCCTTCAACGACCTGCACGTACATGCGCCGCAGTACCGCAATATGGGATTGGCTCTCGACCTCGAACTCCTGCCTTGGCTCAATACCTATACGTTCCCCGAAGAGGCTAAATATGCCGACCCGGACTATGCACGCCGCCTCTATCGACGCTTTGTGCATGAACTGTGGATGCAAGGAACGATGCGCAGCGCCGTCTTTGCTACTATCCATCCGGAGGCAACGCGTATCCTGGCCGACCTGTTTATCCAGGCAGGAATGTGCTCCTATGTGGGCATCGTGGGTATGAACCGTAATAGTCCGGACACCCTGCAGAATACTACCGCCGAACTTATCGACGGCATGCGAATGCTCAAGACCCATCTGGACGAACACGGCGAAGGACGCGTACAGCCGATTATCACGCCGCGCTTTGTACCCTCATGTTCGGATAAGATGCTCCGCGCCTTAGGCGAATATGCTGCCGAGACAGGACTGCCCGTACAATCACACTTGTCCGAGAATCGCTCCGAGATAAATTGGGTCAAAGAACTCGAACCCGACACCACCTGCTATGGTGGTGCGTACGATAAGTACGGACTCTTCGGCCAGACACCTACGCTGATGGCACATTGTTGCTATACCGATGGCGAGGAGATGGAACTGATGCGCAAGAACGGAGTCTATGTGGTGCATTGTCCAATGTCGAATAGTAATCTATCTTCAGGAATGGCACCTATTCGCAAGTTCTTGAATGCCGGTATTAACGTGGGTCTCGGAACCGATGTATCTGCCGGACACCACATGTCGATGCTTCGCGTCATGCAGTATGCTATACAGGTTTCTAAACTCAACTACGCCCAGACGAAAGGCGAAATGCCTTTCCTGAGCCTGAGTGAGGTGTTCTATTTGGCGACCAAAGGTGGCGGATCGTTCTTTGGCAAAGTGGGCTCATTCGAACCCGGATATGAGTTCGATGCCCTGCTGGTAGACGATTCGTACCTCAACTACGACCACTATACGCTCGAGCAGCGTCTGGAACGCTATCTTTACCTCGGCGATGACCGCGATATCAAGCGGCGCTTCTGCCGAGGCGTAGAATTGACGGAACCAGTAATGTGAATTTGAAGTTTGAAATTTGAAATTGCCAAATACGCCGAAGGTCTCACGCTGGCTGAGTACCTGCAGATAGAGCAGGACCTGGTCCGCGAGGTGCAAGAGCCGACGCTCTTTACGTGGATTGTGTCGCCTACCGTCATCTATGGTCGTCATCAGTCTGCCGAAGCCGAGGTGAACGAGACCTATTGTCGCGAACATGGTGTAGCCGTTGTACAACGCAAGAGTGGGGGAGGATGTGTCTATGCCGACCGCGGCAATGTGATGCTGTCCTTTATACTGCCCTCCACGCATAGCGAACAGGTATTTGCCGATACAATCTGTCTGCTGGCTAAAGCCTTGACCGATTTAGGCTATGAGGCGGTAACAACGGAACATAATGACATACTGGTAGCCGGACACAAGGTAAGCGGGAGCGCCTGCTATACTTCGCCTACGGGCACGATAGTACATAGTACTATGCTGTACGATGTTGACTTTGACGCCCTGAACCAGGCTATCACGCCCTCGCCGGCCAAATTGGCTAAACATGCTGTACAATCGGTGCGCCAACGAGTGGCGAATTTGAAACAGATAAAAAACATCGGCTCGACAGAAGATTTTCGTCGGGCTTTGGAGAAAATGATTATCAAGAATTATGACTAAGTATTTATTTACTTCTGAATCGGTGTCCGAAGGACACCCCGATAAGGTGGCGGACCAGATAAGCGATGCTATCTTGGATAACTTCCTGGCGCAAGACCCGCACAGCCGCGTGGCTTGCGAGACACTAGTCACTACTGGACAGGTCATCATAGCCGGTGAGCTAACCAGTGCCAACTATGTAGACGTACAATCCGTTGCCCGCCGCACCATAGCCGAGATAGGTTATACCAAGGCCGAATATAAGTTCGAAGCCGAGAGTTGCGGTATATTAACCGCCCTGCACGAACAGAGTGCCGATATAGCTCGCGGTGTGGATGTCCAAGGCGCCGGCGATCAGGGAATGATGTTCGGATATGCTACAGCCGAGACGGAGAACTTTATGCCGCTTACCCTCGACCTGGCTCACACCTTAGTATATACGCTTGCGCGCATACGCAAAGAAGGACAACAAATGACCTACCTGCGTCCCGATGCTAAATCACAGGTCACTATCGAATACAACGACTTAGGCGAACCCCTGCGTATCGATACTATCGTTGTCTCTACCCAACACGATGAAGGCGTATCGCAAGAGCAGATTCGTCGCGATATCGAAACAATTCTCCTGCCTCGCGTCGCTACCCGCGATCATCGGTATGCCGAATTGCTGAAGGGAAACTTCCGTCTGCTGGTCAATCCTACCGGCAACTTCGTCATCGGCGGACCTCACGGCGATACCGGATTGACAGGACGCAAGATAATCGTCGATACTTACGGCGGTCGCGGTGCACACGGTGGAGGAGCTTTCTCGGGTAAAGACCCGTCAAAAGTGGACCGCTCGGCGGCTTATGCTGCCCGTTGGATAGCTAAGAATATGGTGGCTGCCGGTGTGGCGCGCGAAATGCTCGTACAGGTCAGTTACGCCATCGGCGTGGCCGAGCCGGTAAGTATTTGTGTTAACACCTACGGCACCGGTATTTGCTCCGATGAACAGATTGCCGCTAAGATACAACAACTCTTTGACCTCACTCCCGCGGGTATCATCCGCGACCTCAAACTGCTCAATCCAATCTATGAACCTACTGCTCGTTACGGACATATGGGACGCACACCGCAAATAGTGAAACGTGAGTTCCGGGACGGCAACGGACAACCCTTCACACTGGAGGTAGAGCTGTTTACCTGGGAGAAACTGAATCGCGTAGACGATATCCGCAAGGCTTTTGGACTATGACGCGCATAACGAAACAATCGCTGTTGGTGACCGGCATCATCCTGCTGGCCGTAGGGCTTGACCAAGCTCTCAAACTCTATGTCCATTCGCATTTTGCCTTGGGTGAGAGTCATGAGATATTGCCTTTCTTCCAGTTGTGCTATGTCGAAAACGATGGAATGGCCTTTGGTATAGAGTGGTTCAACAAAATCTTCTTAACCCTCTTTCGTATAGTAGCGGTTGGCCTATTAGGCTGGTATATACACATCTTGATGCGCAATAGTGTCAGGACTTCCTATCTGACGATGGTAGCTCTGGTTACCGCTGGTGCCCTAGGCAACATAGTGGACTGTGTATGCTACGGACGCCTGTTCGGATATGCCGGTTGGTTCTACGGACGCGTCATCGATATGCTCTATTTCCCTATATGGGTCACCGATGCCGGACAGGTGCTGTTCTTCTCGCCGGTCTTTAACCTCGCCGACTCGTGCATCACCGTAGCCGTCATTTGTATTATCCTTTGGTTCAGGAAAGACCTGGACGCTAGTTTGAAGAAATGAAACACTCCTATCTTATATTCTTATTCGTAGCCATAGCCGTATTGGCTTCCTGCCGTCCGCGCCACGTCTTGTCGCCCAAACAGATGGAAGATATCTTTGTGGACCTGCATATAGCAGATGGCGTGCTGTCTGAATCCGGATACAACTACGGTCACGATGAGGCCCTCAAAGCCTACTATAATGTGGTGCTGGCAGAACACGGCACAACGCAAGCGCAGTTCGACTCATCCTTAGTCTGGTATACACGCCATCCTAATCAGTTCGATAAGATCTATCCTAAGGTGGTAGAACGCCTCACCGTGCGCCTGCAACAACAGGATGAATTGTTGGAGGCACAGAAGAAGACTCCCATTCTTCCCGATTCGGCCTTGAAGAAGGGGGACGGAGTCCTTTTGCGACAAAAATGAATGAAATAGTAAAAAAAATGCGCAAAGATTTGCATATATCAAAAAAAAGCAGTACCTTTGCACGCTTTTTATGAACCCGCTAAGCTGGGCAGTGGTCCCGTGAGGACGTAAATGAGGTCTGTCGGCTTGGCCTAAAACACAATTAATTAAATGGATACTTTATCTTACAAGACGGTATCGGCCAACAAAGCAACCGCTCAGAAAGAGTGGGTTGTTGTCGATGCTGAGGGCCAGATTCTCGGCCGTATGTGCACGAAGGTAGCTAAGCTGCTCCGTGGCAAGTACAAACCCAATTTCACGCCTAACGTGGATTGCGGTGACAACGTAATTATTATCAATGCTGCTAAGGTTCAGTTGACCGGCAACAAGTGGGACGGCCGTACGTATGTACGCTATACCGGCTTCCCCGGTGGTCAACGCGAGTATACGCCCGCTGACCTGATGGCTAAAGGTGCCGACCGCCTCGTGCGCAAGGTGATTAAGGGTATGCTTCCCAAGAATCGTCTCGGTGCTAAACTGATTACTAACCTGTATATCTTCGCCGGTGCGGAGCACAACATGCAGGCACAACAACCCAAACAAATTGACATCAACACCCTTAAATAATAAATTTGAAGTATGGAAACAATTAATGCATTAGGACGTCGCAAAGCTGCTGTCGCTCGCGTATATGTGAAAGAAGGTGCTGGTCAGATTACGATTAACAATCGCCCTCTGGATGTATATTTCCCCAGTTCGATTCTTCAGTTTATTGTTAAGCAGCCCCTGGCTAAATTGGGTGTAGAGGCTAAGTATGATATTAAAGTTAACCTCGACGGTGGCGGTTACAAAGGCCAAGCAGAGGCTCTGCGTCTGGCTATTGCTCGCGCACTGGTTAAGATTAACGCTGAGGATAAACCCGCTTTGAAGGCTGAAGGTTTCATGACTCGCGATGCTCGTGAGGTTGAACGTAAGAAACCCGGTCAACCCAAAGCTCGTAAGCACTTCCAGTTCAGTAAACGTTAATGTCCAAACGGCAGGGATTTCCTTATTGGAACTACCCTGCTGTTCTTTCACCTTATCCAAGGTGGGCGTCTCACTACTGAGATAGACACCTGCCTCACTCCGGTTGAGTTGAGGTGACGATAGAGGCGAAAGCACGGATACAATCAATAATTATCAAACAACCAAACAAATCAAAATGAGAACAAATTTTGACCAACTGCTTGAAGCAGGTTGCCATTTCGGCCACCTCAAGCGCAAATGGAATCCCGCTATGGCTCCCTACATCTATATGGAGCGTAATGGTATCCACATTATCGACCTCAACAAGACGGCTATCAAGATTGACGAAGCTGCTGAGGCAATGAAGAACATCGCTAAGTCGGGTCGTAAAATCCTCTTTGTCGGCACTAAGAAACAGGCTCAAGACGCTGTTGCCAATATGGCACAGGAAGTAGGTATGCCCTACATCACCGAGCGCTGGGCCGGTGGTATGTTGACTAACTTCCCCACTATCCGCAAGGCTGTGAAGAAAATGTCCAACATCGACAAGATGATGACCGACGGCACCTTCGACAATATCTCGAAGCGTGAGAAACTCCAAATCACTCGTCAGCGCGAGAAATTGGAGAAGAACCTGGGTTCTATCGTTGACCTGACTCGTCTTCCTTCCGCACTCTTTGTTGTGGACGTAATGAAAGAGCATATCGCTGTTGCTGAGGCTAACCGCTTAGGTATTCCCGTATTCGGTATCGTAGATACCAACTCGAACCCCAACAACGTTGATTTCGTTATTCCCGCTAATGACGATGCTACCAAGTCTATCGAGGTTATCCTCGGCGCTGTTTGCGCAGCCGTTAAGGAAGGCCTGGAAGAACGTAAGGTAGAGAAAGCTGACGAAGAGGCTGCTGCCGCTCAGGCTGTTGCAGAAGGCGCTGAAGCTCCCGCTCACAAAGAGCGCCGCGCTCGCGTTCGCAAGGCTGAGGCTCCCGCCGCTCCCGAGAAAGTAGCTGCCGCTGCTCCTGAACAGGTGGCTGAACCCGCTGCAGAAGAGGCTAAGGCTGAGTAAATAAATCACTAATCGTAAATCATTAATTACAATGGCTGTTACACTTGCTGATATTAAAAAACTGCGCGATATGACCGGCGCAGGTATGATGGATGTTAAGAAGGCTTTGGAAGAAGCGAATGGTGATTTTGAGGTAGCTAAAGACCTGCTCCGCAAACGCGGTCAGGCTATCGCCGCTAAACGTAGTGACCGTGAGGCATCTGAAGGCTGCGTATTGGCTAAAGCTGAGAACGGCTTCGGCGCTATCGTAGCTGTAAAGTGCGAGACCGACTTCGTGGCTAAGAATGAGGACTTCGTAGCTCTCGTTAAGCTCATCCTCAACGTAGCTATGGACCGCAAGCCCGCTGATTTGGATGCTCTGCGTAACGAAGTTATTGATGGTCGCACCTTGGCTGACTGGGTTACCGAGCGCTCTGGTGTTACCGGTGAGAAGATGGAGCTCTCTGACTATGCTTTCATCGCTGCTCCTAAGGTAGATGCTTATAACCACCTGGGTAATAAACTCTCGTCGCTCGTAGCTGCTGACAAGGCTGATGCTGATCAGGAGATCGTGCACGGCATGAATATGCAGGTTGCATCTATGGCTCCCGTAGCTCTCGATGCTGACCACGTAGCTCAAGAAATTAAGGATCGCGAATTGGCAGTAGCTATCGACAAAACCAAACAGGATGAAATCAATAAGGCCGTTGAGAACGCTCTGCGTAAGGCCGGCATCAATCCTGCTCATGCCGATAGCGATGACCACATCGCTTCCAATACCACTAAGGGTTGGTTGACGCCCGAACAGGCTGAGACGGCACGCAACATCCGCGCTACCGTTCCTGCCGAGGCTGAGGCTCAAATCAACACCAAGAAAGTGGAGATGATTGCTCAAGGTCGTCTGCAGAAGTTCTTGAAGGAATCGACTCTTGTTGAGCAACAATACATCCTCTCCGACTCGAAAGAGCTCGTGAAGGACGTGCTCAAGAAGTCTGGTGTGAATATTACGGACTTCCGTCGTATCACCCTCAACCAGGAGTAAGCATTCAACGGGATTAACCCGCTTACCTAAGAAGAGCAGCCCTCGGGTTGCTCTTCTTGCAAACCAATCCAAACTATGACCGGCAAACGCATTCTCTCGTTAGACGTCCTCCGTGGAATGACAATAGTAGGAATGATTATTGTCAATAATCCCGGCTCTTGGGCAAATATCTTTGCTCCCCTGCGACATGCTGAGTGGAACGGGTGTACACCTACCGACTTGGTCTTCCCGTTCTTTATCTTCTGTATGGGAACGGCTATGTACCTGTCCTATCGCAAGTTTGATTTCCGTTTAACTTTGCATACGGCTTGGCATACTATCTACCGCGGCGCGCTTATCCTATTAATAGGTTGGGCCTTGTCCTGGTTCGGAATGGCTTTGTCCCACGTGTGCGCAGGAGACGGAGTCTACTATAGCCTGGTACAATTCCCTATAGAGCACATGCGCTATATGGGCGTATTCCCGCGCCTGGGTATCGTATCCGCATTAGCAGGACTGCTACTCTTGCTCTGTAAACCCAAGGGAATCCCCTTTGTGGCAGCGGCCTTACTAATAGGATATTGTATTCTCCAATCTGTAACAGACAGTTTTGAACTTGATGCCGATAATGTGGTGGCTCGTGTGGATGTGGCGTTATTGGGCGAACAGCATATGTACCATAAGGGAGGTATTGCCTTTGATCCGGAAGGGTTGCTCTCTACTATACCCTGTGTCGCACATTGCTTAATCGGTGCCATCTTTGGCTCGCTACTGATGTCCTCCGGCCAGCAGGAAGTGCGTATCTATCGTGTACAACTCTTAGGCGCTGTGATGCTCTTTATGGGATTCCTGTTGGATTATGCCTATCCGATTAATAAATCTATGTGGTCGGCTTCGTACGTCTTCCTTACGTGCGGCTTAGCGGCTTTGTTGCTGGGTGTGTTTACCTGGCTCATCGACCTGCGCGGATTCCATCGCTGGAGCGTATTCTTCGAGAGTTTTGGTGTCAATCCCTTGCTGATGTTCTGCTGCTCAGCTATCCTGGTGTATATCATGCGCGTCATCCGCTTTACCATCAACGAGACAACCTATAACGTCTGGGGCGCGTGGTACAACTTAATTATGCAACCCTGGTTGGGCGATAAGTGGGGTAGTCTGGCTTGCGCCGTATCTCTGGTTGTTATCCTATGGGCCATTGCTTGGCCGCTGTATCGTAAGCAGATATATATCCGCATCTGATACGATAAACATATTCTTGTCTGCCACGCGACTGCCATTTTGTCAGCCGCGTGGCTTTTGGTATACACTTTGTGCTATTGGGGGTAAAAAACACTGATGACTATGAATAACAACAACGAAAATCTTCAAAAGTTTGCCATCAACCTGTGTGAACGGGCGCAACAAGGCAAATTGGATCCCGTCATCGGTAGAGATGACGAAATCCGGCGTGTATTGCAAATCCTGTCACGCCGTACTAAAAACAATCCTATCCTCATTGGTGAACCCGGTGTGGGAAAAACAGCTATAGCTGAGGGCTTGGCGCATCGTATCGTACGAGGTGATGTGCCGGAGAACCTTAAGCGCAAACAAATCTATTCGCTTGATATGGGTGCACTTATTGCCGGAGCTAAGTATCAAGGCGAGTTTGAGGAGCGACTCAAAGGTGTTATTAATGAGGTTGTACAAGCCGCTGGTGAGATAGTCTTGTTTATTGATGAGATACACACCTTGGTGGGTGCCGGTAAATCGGGTGGAGCAATGGATGCCGCTAATATCCTTAAGCCGGCTCTGGCACGTGGCGAACTGCGGGCCATAGGCGCAACTACATTGGATGAGTATCAGAAATACTTCGAGACAGACAAAGCCCTCGAACGTCGATTCCAAAAAGTGATGGTGGACGAACCGGATGAGGCCGCTACTATCTCCATCCTGCGTGGATTGAAAGAGAAATACGAGACTCATCATCGTGTACGTATCAAGGATGATGCGTTGATAGCGGCAGTAACCCTGTCGGCACGGTATATAACGGATCGTTTCTTGCCCGATAAGGCTATCGACCTGGTGGATGAGGCCGCTGCCAAACTGCGTCTGGAAGTGGATTCTAAGCCGGAAGAGATAGATAACCTCGATCGCCAAATAAAGCAACTGGAGATAGAACGTGCGGCTATTAAACGCGAGAATAATAAGGAAAAACTGCAAACTCTGGAAACGGAACTGACGACCTTGACGCAAAAGCGCGATACCCTCAACCGGCAATGGGAGAAGGAGAAAGGCTATGTGGCTACTATCCAAAACGAGAAAGCTCATATCGAGCAGATGAAACACGAGGCTGAGGTGGCGGAACGGGAAGGCGATTATGGCCGCGTAGCCGAAATACGCTATTCGCGCATCCCCGCTGCAGAAGCCAATATCAAGACGGCTCAAGATGAACTGACCCGCCAACAAAGCGACACATCCGCTCCGCAACTGATTAAGGAGGAGGTGGACGAAGATGATATAGCCGAAGTGGTAGCACGCTGGACCGGTATTCCTGTAGCGCGAATGATGCAATCGGAACGCGATAAACTCTTGCATCTGGAGGAAGAACTTCACCGCCGTGTGATTGGTCAGGACAAGGCCATAGAAGCCGTATCGGATGCTATTCGTCGGTCGCGTGCCGGGTTGCAAGACCCCAAACGGCCGATAGGCTCCTTTATCTTCCTCGGTACGACAGGTGTGGGTAAGACCGAATTGGCCAAAGCGCTGGCCGACTACCTGTTTGATGATGAGAACATGATGACGCGTATCGACATGTCGGAGTACCAAGAGAAATTCTCGGCTACACGACTCATCGGAGCGCCTCCCGGATATGTTGGCTATGATGAAGGTGGACAACTCACCGAGGCTATCCGACGCAAACCTTATAGTGTAGTCCTCTTCGATGAGATAGAGAAAGCCCATCCGGATGTCTTCAATGTCTTGCTGCAAGTGCTCGATGATGGACGACTAACCGATAATAAGGGTCGGCTGGTGAACTTCAAAAATACGCTGATTATTATGACTTCCAACCTCACCGAAGAACAACTGCGAGCATCCGTTCGACCGGAGTTTATCAATCGTATAGATGAAATTATCCATTTCGAGGAACTCAGCGAAGATAATGTCCGTGAAGTCGTTCGCTTGCAGATAGGGCGCATCCATGAGATGCTATCGGCACAAGGTATCGAACTGCGCGTTACTGACGATGCCGTCGCTTATATAGCGCACGAAGGCTATGACCCGCAATTTGGGGCAAGACCTGTTAAACGTGCTCTGCAACGACTGGTGCTCAACGAACTCAGTAAGCAGATTATTGCCGGACGTATCGATCCTAAACGCCCTGTCATCGTAGAACTTCGCGAAGGTGAACTGCGCTTCAAGAATTAACGCCTGACAGGCTAAAAAACTCAAAAAGTGGCATGCGCTCTTGCGTATGTCATTTTTTTTGTGTACCTTTGCACCATCTTTTGCTCGCTATGAAACCCATCGACTGGAAAAAGGCTTGGACGAATATCCGTAAATACGTGCTTAATAAGTACGTCATTACCTTCATTGCTTTTGGCCTTATCTTCCTGCTCGCTGGCGAACAGAGTGTCATCAGCAGTATACGGCGTCAGCGCAAGATGCGTGCAGTACGTAAAGAACTGCGCGAAACGCAAGAAGCTATTGAAACGGCGCGCCGCGAATTGGATAATCTGCGCAATACCGATAGTCTGGAGCGCTTTGCCCGTGAGAAATACTATATGCATGCGGAAGGCGAAGATGTCTTTTACGTGTCCGAAGATAATAACTGATTGATCCTTTTGAACTATGCAAGACCGACTCGTCAATGAACATATTATCCTGGGTGTCGACCCGGGTACATTGTTTATGGGCTATGCCGTACTCAAGACTTGCGGGCAAAAAGTGGAGATATTGGAGTTCGGGGCGTACGATGTGCATAAACTCGAAGGACAGTATCCGCGCTTACAGAAAGAGTTCTTCTTTTTGCAAGAGATAATAGATAAGTATCATCCGACGAGCCTCGCTATTGAAACGCAGTTTGTGGACAAAAACCCGCAGACGATGATTAAGATTGTCCATGCACAGGGGGTGGCAATTGCTGCGGCGCTCAGCAAGGATGTGCCTGTCTACGAGTACTCGCCGATGAAGATTAAGATGGCCATCACCGGCAATGGCCATTCGTCCAAGGAGCAGGTGGCAGGTATGTTGCAGCGCTTCATGCATATCCCTGACGAGCAAATGCCTAAGAAATTGGATGCCACCGATGCGCTCGCTATCGCTTATTGTCATTACCTACAATTGGGGATGCCCGTCTCTGAAGGCGGTGCCAAGGACTGGACCACCTTCGCCAAACGTAAAGGTCTGACCGACAAAGGCCTCACCGGTCCTGCAGCCCAACTGATGGCAGTACTGGCTACCGCTAAGAAAAAGAAATAATTCTTAATTTTGATTTTTTCTCCCTAAAATTTGGTAGTCTCGATTTTTTGTTGTACCTTTGCATCGGAAATTCAACAACCCATAAACGGATAAACTGATAAACTCATAAACTGATAAACCCATAAACTTAAAAATCATGGCTTACAAAATTTCAGAAGATTGTATCGCTTGTGGCACCTGTAAAGATGAGTGCCCGATGGGAGCTATCTCCGAAGGCGATCGTTACAGTATTAATCCGGATATCTGCACCGAGTGCGGAACTTGCGCAGATGTCTGCCCCAGCGGAGCAATTTCGTTGTAATCCGACTGAGACCGGCCTTCGGGTCGGTCTTTTTTTTGCCTAAAATGGTGGTGTAAAATGCTCAAATGCATTTTTTTATAAAAAATGTAATGTAGAGTTTGCATTTCTCATTTTTTTTTTGTACCTTTGCACCCGAATTTCGTAGTACCTCTTAATTGTTGTTTATGTTAGAGAGCTTTTACAAAACACACGATTACCTGGTGGAGCATGTGCAAATGCCTGTTCGCCGCCGATTAATGGATGAAATCAACTGGCACGACCGCCTTATTGCTATTAAGGGTTCGCGTGGAGTAGGGAAGACCGACTTCCTCTTGTCGTACGCCAAGTTATTAACCGACCGCGATCCCGAAAGGAGGCGCGAGATACTCTACATCAACTTTAACAACTTCTATTTTACCGAGCATTCCCTCTACGAGTTTGCCGGTGAGTTTGTTAAGCAAGGCGGTAAGACGCTGCTCATTGATCATACGTTTAAGTACCCCAACTGGTCTAAAGAACTGCGCGATTGCTATTTCCACTATACCGGTCTGCGTATTATCTTCTCTGCATCGCCTGTCATGCGCCTTATCGAGGGTAACTCGGATATTGGACATATCGTTAAGATGTACAATATGCGCGGCTATTCATTCCGTGAATATCTCAACCTGCAAACCGGTACTAACCTGCCCGTATATACGCTCGACGAAATTCTGCACCATCATGTGGATATAGCACATTCTATCTGCTCGCAGGTTAAACCGATGTGGTTCTTCCGCGACTATCTGGAGCATGGCTATTATCCTTTCGGCGTGGAGAATGCTGATTTTATGGCATCTTTGCTCAAGACTATGAATATGATGCTGGAGGTGGATGTGCTGCTCATCAAGCAAATCGAAGTTGCTTACCTCCATCGCATTCGTCAATTGCTCTATATGTTGCTCTCTGAGGCTCCCTGCGGACTCAATATCAGTAAGCTCTCTGAGTCTACAGACACCTCGCGTGCTACAGTTATCAACTATATCAAATGTCTCAAAGATGCGCGCCTCATCAATATGCTGTATGCCGAGGGCAAGGAGTTCCCAATGAAGCCAGCACGCATATACATGCAGAATCCTAACCTCTGCTTCGCTCTTCCGACACGTCAGGTGGACGACCAGGATGTAGCAGAGACATTCTTCTACAATGCTATTCATGGCTTGCACAAAGTCAATGCTGTGGAGAATGCTACCTTCCTTATCGACCAAAAGATGCGCTTCGATGTCTTGGCTACCAAACCTAAGGTGCCCGGATTCCGCTTTGCTGCTATCGGCGATATGGAGATAGGTGTGAATAAACAAGTGCCCCTATGGCTCTTTGGCTTCTTATATTAGAGTTAGAGGTATGTCGAAGGTATCACGAGACAATCACGTATCATACTACACCCTATAATATATTATATATATTATCCCGTGATTTTGAAAAACAACATCAAACTACGTCAAACAATATCAAATAAGAATATTAATTTTTCACAACAATGGCAAAAGAAAAGAAATTTATGACCATGGATGGTAACGCCGCTGCGGCGCATGTAGCTTACATGTTCACCGAGGTCGCTGCTATCTATCCTATCACGCCGTCGTCTCCGATGGCGGAGAACGTGGACGAGTGGGCTGCCGCAGGTCGCAAGAACCTGTTCGGTGAGACTGTACTCGTGCAGGAGATGCAGTCTGAGGCCGGTGCAGCAGGTGCCGTTCACGGTTCGCTGAATGCGGGTGCACTCACCACCACTTTCACGGCTTCCCAGGGTCTGCTGCTGATGATCCCGAACATGTACAAGATTGCCGGTGAGCTCATCCCATCTGTCTTCCATGTATCGGCTCGTACGCTGGCTTCCCACGTGCTCTGTATCTTCGGTGACCACCAGGATGTCATGGCTTGCCGCCAGACCGGTTTCGCTATGCTCGCTGAGGCTTCCGTACAAGAGGTAATGGACCTCGCCGGAGTAGCACACCTCGCTACTATCAAGAGCCGCGTGCCATTTTTGAACTTCTTCGACGGTTTCCGCACGTCCCACGAGTACCAGAAGGTAGAGGCGATGGATATGGAGGACCTTCGTCCGCTGGTGGACTACAAGGCGCTCCAGGAGTTCCGTGAGCGTGCCCTCAGCCCGATGCGTCCGGAGATGAAAGGTATGGCGGAGAACCCCGATGTCTTCTTCGCGCACCGCGAGAGCTGCAACCGTTTCTACGACGCAGTGCCGGATATCGTTTCCGACTACATGAAGGAGATCTCCAAGATCACCGGCCGCGAGTACCGTCCGTTCAACTACTACGGTGCTCCCGACGCAGAGAACATCGTCATCTGTATGGGTTCGGCTTGCGAGGCTATCCGCGAAGTGATCGACTACGAGGCTGCCAAAGGCAACAAGAAACTCGGTCTCATCAACGTACACCTCTATCGTCCGTTCAGCCTCAAGTACTTGCAGGAGGCACTGCCGAAGAGCGTGAAACGTATCTGCGTGCTTGACCGTACCAAAGAGCCGGGCGCTAACGGCGAACCGCTCTACCTCGATGTAAAAGACGCACTCGACGAACTCGGTCTGAAAGATCTGCTCGTTGTAGGCGGTCGTTACGGTCTGGGTTCCAACGATACCACTCCGGCGCAGATGCTCGCAGTATTCGAGAACCTCGCCCTGCCGCAACCGAAGAACCACTTCACCGTAGGTATCAACGATGATATCACCTTCACTTCTCTGCCCGTTGGCGAGGAGATCGCGATGGGTGACGCTTCGCTCTTCCAGGCTAAGTTCTACGGTCTCGGTGCAGACGGTACCGTAGGTGCTAACAAGAACTCCGTGAAGATCATCGGTGACACCACCGACAAATACTGCCAGGCTTACTTCTCTTACGATAGTAAGAAATCCGGTGGATTCACCTGCTCCCACCTCCGTTTCGGCGACGAGCCTATCCACTCCACCTATCTCGTTACCACGCCTAACTTCGTGGCTTGCCACGTTCAGGCGTACCTCCACATGTACGACGTCACCCGCGGTCTCCAGGACGGCGGTACGTTCCTCTTGAACACCATCTGGGAGGGAGACGAGCTTGTTAAGAACCTGCCGAACAAAGTGAAGAAATACTTCGCTGACCATAAGATTAAAGTTTATTACATCAACGCTACGAAGATCGCACAGGAGATCGGTCTGGGCAACCGTACCAACACCATCCTCCAGTCTGCTTTCTTCCGTATCACCGCTGTCATCCCTGTTGAGAAGGCAGTTGAGGAGATGAAGCACTTCATCGTGAAGTCCTACGGCAAGAAGGGTGAGGATGTCGTTAATAAGAACTACGCTGCTGTGGATCGCGGTGGTGAGTACCAAGAGCTCGCTATCGATCCCGCATGGTCGAGCCTGCCTGCTGATCCGGCTAAGGACTACGGCAACGAGCCTGAGTTCATCACCAAGGTCGTTCGTCCTATCAACGGTCAGGACGGTGACCTCCTTCCGGTTAGCTCGTTCAAGGGCATCGAGGATGGTACATGGCCTGCAGGAACTGCTAAGTTCGAGAAACGTGGTGTGTCTGCCTTCGTTCCGGTTTGGACCGCTGACAACTGTATCGAGTGTAACAAGTGTGCGTATGTTTGTCCTCACGCTTGTATCCGTCCGTTCGTTCTGGACGAGGAGGAGCTCGCAGGCCTCAACGGTGCGGCTACCCGCGAGATGAAGGCTCCGGCTGCTATGAAGGGTATGCACTTCCGTATGCAGGTTGGCGTTATGGACTGCCTCGGCTGCGGCAACTGTGTCGATGTATGTCCGGGCAATCCGAAGACCGGCAAGGCACTCGCTATGGTTGATCTCGAGAGCCAACTCGGCGAGGCTGCTAACTGGGATTACTGCGTAGAGCACGTAGCTACCAAGCAACACCTCGTTGAACTCAACAACGTCAAGAACAGCCAGTTCGCAACTCCGCTCTTCGAGTTCTCCGGTGCTTGCTCCGGTTGCGGTGAGACACCGTATCTGAAGCTCATCAGCCAGCTCGTCGGCGACCGCGAGATCATCGCTAACGCTACCGGTTGTACCTCTATCTACTCCGGTTCTGTTCCTTCTACTCCTTATACCAAGAACGAGAAGGGTCACG
>Ga0256405_10000753_pt1 | contig 101702 bp, 110 predicted proteins | sample RumenRJG_02DNA_FD_189096 | JGI IMG/M metagenome (GOLD analysis project Ga0256405, IMG submission 189096) | Bovine rumen microbial communities from Lethbridge, Alberta, Canada - RJG_02 | ecosystem: Host-associated > Mammals > Digestive system > Stomach > Rumen | place: Canada: Alberta...
GTCAGGCGGATCATCTACAACCGGATAAAAATGCAGCCGGACTATGACACGCTTGCCTGGGGCAGACGCAGCTGCATGTATGATGATGATTTCAGGACCAAGATTTTGTTTTCATGCTGAGGCCGTGAAAAAGCATACAGGTATCAGAAAGAACGCATTGCCAGCACCATGGTACGCACGCCCTTGTTCGCCTTGACAATAAAGCCTTCCTCCACGCCGATATAATAGGCATAGGCACTTGCATACTTCTTCATGGAGCTTGACCAGTACCAGCCCATTTCAAGGGGCTGCCCGGTAACAGCCTCCAGCGAGCGGCTTACGGCGGTGCGCGCGGCACAGAGCGTTTTCAGCTCGTTTACGGCAGGCAGATACCAGCCGTCGCGGTACAGGCCCTGCCCGCGGTAGGTCTGCGCAAAATAGAAGGCCGGATATGAGGCGGCATCGGCCCAGCCGGATTTACGGCGCGCCTGTATGACCGCCCAGTTTCCGCTGCCGTCTGACTTACTGAGCTTGAATTTTATGGTGTATCCCGGAGAGCTTTGCGGCGCCCACTGCATGCGGCCTCCCATGCGGACACCTATCATCCGGCGGCCGACGGGGTCGCAGACAATACCCACCGCAGCAGCGGCCTGCTCCGCAGTGATGTTTTCGGCATCCGCGGCCGGAACCTTGCTGCCGTCAGCAAGCACAATATCGCCGGCACACAGGTTGCGTTCCAGCGGAAGCCCCAGTGCGGCATCTGCCGGGGCAAGCAGCTCCGGTACTGTACTGCCCTTCCCGCCGCAGGAAAAAAGCAGCGCACTCAGGAACAGGCCAGCCGCAGCAACAGCCATATACAATAAGAAGGAAAAACGTTTTGCCATACAAGACCCCCAATTTCCGGCCGCACAGCCCGGATTCTTCTATTTTATTCCTGCGCGACAGAAATATCAAGAACCGTCCTTAGCGGCGGACAAAGAGCTTGGCAGGGCGGTGCCCGGTGCCGCTGTCATACTCGTCGGTTTCCGTAACGAATTCCGCAGCCTTGCGCCTGAAATTCGGTGCAATGACAGGCTGCCCAAGCAGCAGTTCCTGCAGCTGCTGCAGCTGGGCAAGCGTGAACTTCCGGGGAAGGAATTCAAACAGCACGTCAAAGTGCTCCGCGCGTTCCCTGAGCAGCAGCAGTGCGTGGACAAGCACTTCCGCATCCGGAGCAGCCAGCCCGGACGCAGAGCGGCAGGAAACAACCATCGTGCCAAGCAGACCGGGAACTGCCCGCGCCGTTGCAGAAAGAGTTTCTTCCCCACAGGAAAGTTCCAGCCGGAAGCTGCTTTTTTTGTCCCCGGACAGCCGTACGGAAAACCATGCAGCATCCCCGTCCGGCGCAGGTTCCTTTGCGGCGCCACCCCGCAGCACCGACATGCACGGCACCATAACATCCGGCCCGCTTTCCGCCATGCCGATGCAGCAGATGCCCGTCCGGGGAACCTGCGTGCAGGCAGAAAGCCCCCTCGCCGCACATTCCACGGCCTGTTCCCCCTGGCGCATGTACGCAGCGGGGAGCGCCCAATGTTCCTTTGCAGAAGGAACGTCCTTCCGCACCAGCAGCACGGAAAGTTCCCCGCTGGAATTCCTGCGGTAGTTTTCCGGCGCCGTCATACGGAATGCAAGGGCGGCAGTTACCACGCGCACACCGAATGCATCCCCGGAAGGAACAGCATCCTGTACCCCGCCGTCAGCATCCGCCCCCGCTTCCTCTTCACGAAGGGCATCCAGCAGCAGGGGAAGCAGTTTTTTCTCCTGAGGGGAATAAAAGAGCGGCGCAATGCCGTGCAGGTAGTCCACACCGCGCTCGGTAAGGCAGTAACGGTAGCCCACTTTTTCCATCAGCTGGCGATCATTCAGGAACTGAACCTGCACTGCATAGGCCTTGGTAAATTCCGTGCCAAAGCGCCGCTGGAAAGCTTTCAGATCAATAAAACCAAAAGAAAGGGAGTGCAGCACAAAAAGCGCCATGCATTCTTCCGGCGGCAGGGCATACACGCTTTCTACCGGGAACTGCCCGGAAAGCAAAGCCTTGCGGTACCTGGCATACGCATTTTCGCCGCTGAAATTCCGGGACTCATAGCCCGGCCCGAAAGAACGTGCCCCCACACCAATACCAAAATGCGGAACACCTTTTATTATGCGGCTTGAAACATAATCGCTCGTGCCGTAATCATAGTCGATTTTGGTGAAGGTCCGCTTGCCCCGGGTGCTGCGGTAGCCTGCCCTGGTGAGCAGGCCATACGCAATGCGGTACTGGTGCAGGTCCTGGTACACATCAGAGCCAGCATCCCCTGAGGCCGGGCGGCACAGCGTAATGTATTCGGGTTCAAGTGAAAGTGCGCGCTGCAGGAGCTGCTCAAAATCCAGGGGATCCTGCATGGGCAGGCAGCAGGGAAGTTCCAGGTTTATCCGGGAAAAACCGGCGCGCCGTGCTTCCCGGAACGCCTCTTCATCCCTGCCGTCTTCTGCAGCAGATGCTTCCAGCAGCAGGCTCAGGCGCTGGTACCCGCAGGCAACCGCAGCCCGCAGTGCATCACCGCCGTGCAGGGCCGACGGAACATCCGCAGACAGGCTGAAAGCCACATCATCCTTAAAGGTAAAGGATTCACGCACGGCATCTGCAATCCGCCGCATATTGTCTGCAGAAAGCAGCAGGGCATCCGTTCCGCACAATTCATAGCCCAGCGACCGTACATTGCTGACAAGCGGGGCATACAGCTGCATTTCCTGCAGCAGCAGCGACACATATTCATCCTGCAGCCCGGCATTCAACAGAACCGCAGCCCCCGGCAGTGCCGCATACAGCGCGAATTCCCCTGCACTGCCCCAGGCGCCGCTAATACATTTCTGCTCGGCATCCTTCTTTAGTTTATAGCGCGCAAACGAATGCGCCTGCAGCGGATAGGCAAGCGCATCCGCAGCGCGGTAATGCATTCCAGCTTCGAACACAGCGGCACATGACATTCCCATGCACAATCCTCCACCCACGTGAAAATATCATTATGATACTATCACAATACTCGCAACAGTGCAAGCATATAAGGAGAAACAAGCGCATTTCCGTGAACTTGTGCCATGAGTCTTTACCAAGCGCCCCCGCATTGTCGAGGCTGCTCTGTTTATTCTGCGCAGATAAAAGGTTCTATGTGTTCCTGAATAAAATCAACCCTGTCGAATACGGTTGGTTTAAAGTATGACGCAACTGCTACGACAAGTTTTTTATCCGGATTGATGTAAATGACATTGCCGCTGTTTCCAATCGCTGCATAGATATGTTTCGTGCGGTCAATTATCCACCAGAGGTACCCGTAGTCCATCCCGCGGAAGTGCTTGCCTTCAACAGTCCGGGCCCGTGTCATTTCTTCGATCCAGGAAGCAGAGACTATCTGCATGCCGTCATACTGTCCCCGGTTCAGGCAGAGCAGGCCTATTTTCGCCATGTCTTCTGCGGACATACACAGCCCGTAGCCCGCAGTTCCCAAGCCCTGCCTGTCGCTGAACCAGACGTTTTCTTTCGGGAGCCTGCTTATTGTAAACTGTCTGTGTTCTTCCGCCGACTTTGCCTGACAGTTGACATGCTTTCTGATGCCCAGCGGTTCAAACAGCTTTTCGTTGGCATAATCAACGGTCTTCATGTGCGTGGCGTTATACAGAATGCCTGAGAGTATGTGCAGGCAGACTGTCCGGTACTCAAATGTACCGCTTATGCCCTTTTTTCCGCCTAAGAAATCGAGTGAAGCATTGCTCCAGTTAATGCTTGAACACACCTTGGTCCAAGGATCGCCCTTCCCCTTATACGGGGCCCTCATGGTAAGCAGATGCTTTATGGTCACTTCATGGATTGTTTTTCTCCCCGTTTGACTTTGTACTCAGGGAAATAATCCAGACAGATATTCGGCCCCCCCTAAATTTCGATTTATTACATTGATATCCACCAACACACACCATATTTGTCAATAATGGTAGCACAACATGTACTCCATGGAAGTTCTCCGATAGGTTCGATAATTACACCACCATCGCTCAAAACTTGAAAAGCATTATAAACGGCTTCTTCAGTTCCCATTTCAAAAACGTTAAAGGTCATGGTTTCCCATTTATATTTGTGTACTACATCTATATCACAAGGATTTTTCGCTTCTGCCAGAGCCAAAAAACCTTCCCCGTTTACAGATAACTCGCAGTGCTCATAAGCTGTGTTATCCTCGTTCTTAAATTCACGAGTTATTTCTGCGCCAAAAGCTTTACAGTATGTTTCTGCAGCTTCAAAACTATTTTTTACATATACTTGCGTATAGTTCTTCATCTTCTCTGCAATTTTCTTTCTGTCTAGTATGTCTTTTACAAGAATCGTATTGTAGATTCCTGCAAGATAAGGATTGATTTCTAGAGGTTCTGCTGCCCGTCCATAAAGGCATTATAATCCAAAAGTTTTTAATTGACAACAATTTTTTAAAATGCATTCCTAAAAGTGAAACACAAATCTTTTGCTGGCAAACAGTTTTCGCGGAACCACCATCAGCGCAGGAAGTAGGTTTTCATCACGCCTTTGCCTTTGATTTCCATTTCGACGGGTTCTGAATACGCGATGGCGTTTTTGGTGAGTGCCATGGTGTATTCTGAGACATGGATTCTGGAGCTCTGGCCGGAGCTTTCCATTCGGCTTGCGACATTCACCGTGTCACCCCAGATATCGTATACGAATTTTGTCTTTCCGATGACGCCGGCGATAAGGTTTCCGCTGTTTATTCCTATCCGCATAAAGAGCTTGACCGGGCTTGTTGTGTTAAAGTCTTCGATATCCTGCAGCATTCCCCGGGCAAATGTGATGAGTGAAAGCGCATTTTTTTCCGCTGCTTCGTCCCCAAAAAGGCCGGTTGCTGCCATATACGAATCTCCGATGGTCTTGATTTTTTCAATGCCTTCCCGCTTTGCCCGCTCATCAATGCGGGAATACAGCGCGTTTAATGCGCCGACAATAGTACCCGCCTCGAGCGTGCTTGTTATTTTGGTAAAACCGACGATATCGGCAAAAAGTACGGACGCATTTTCTATCTTGTCAGCGATTCTCGCGTTTTTATCCAGTGCAAGGCGTTTCGCCACTTCTTCGGGAAGAATGTTCAAAAGCAGTTCTTCTGAACGGTTCTTTTCTTCCTCTAGTTCCTTTGTGCGCTCCCTGACGGTGTCTTCAAGCCTTCTGTTTTCTTCCTCAATGCGGATAATCTTTCCTTCCGTGAATGAGATGGTGATGGACACGATAAAAAGAATTGAAAGCAGGCCCAGGACGATCTCAAAGCCGATATAGGACAGCGGTTTCAGCACGCTTTCGTATGTCAGGACGATATTTGATTCCAATGGTGAAAACGATGCGGGAGAGTACATGATGCAGCCAAAGCCAAGGGTTTTGAGCGGCGTGACCCGGTAAAAATCAGAGCCGTGAATGTTTTCCTCATCGTTGTCATGCGGCTTTTTAATCTTCATTTCGCTCTGCGAAAGCGAAAATGTTCCGTTCCAGGGGCCCGGATCAATGGAGCAGTCTTCACAAATGTCGATGGAAATTTTCCAGTCGGTGATGATGGTGGCTTTCATATTATTATAAATCACACCGTTATACTGGGCTCCGACTCTGCTTAAGTCCCCGTTGTCGTTCCAGACTTTTTCAGCGTCCCGCAGAAAAGTCACGCACACGGGCTTTGCCGTGTCGTTTTCCAGATACGGCGTGTCTATGACAACGATCCTTTCGGGCATGCTGATTCCGGTAATTGAAATAATGATGAGGACCGCCAGCAGTCCGCCTGAGACCGCGCAGATAACCTGCCATACATGGCTTCTGACGATTCTCTTTTTCATTTCCGGAACGGTTAGTCCCTGTTTATAGTTCGGGCTTAAACGCGGACCGTCTTTTTTATCCGAATAGAACTCGAGTTCCATCAGTTTTAGTGAGGAATAAAAAAGATGCAGGGCAGCAATGCCGTAGCCGATGTCTATCCAGGAAATCCCATATACAAACAAAGCTAAAACGATTCCTACGATGGGAAAAACGGGATAGACAAGCAGGGAAACAAACACGTTTTTTTGCAGAAGCCGTTTGGATTGGAGAATCATGGCTAGTGTAATAAGGCCTGGCGAAAGGCCCAGAACAACACTCAAGGGATAGAGCGAGCTTCTGTGGTAAAAATTCTTTTCATCAATATAGTAAAAGAGGTTGGTGAACTGACTAACGACCGTAAGGATAATTCCCGTAAGGCAAAGAAAAAACACCAGAAAAAGATGGACCGGAACACCGCTTTTTACAGAGGAACGGGGCGAGTGGAGAATTTTGAATTCCAAAAGATCGGACTTAATGAATTCGGCCGAATAAAAGCAGAAGCAAAACGTCGTAACGTAATTAAGGGCAAAAACCATAAAGTTACTTATGCGGACCATATAGTATCCGGTCTGGCTGCTGCTTCCCCGGAAGATGTATGCCACCGCGTCAAAAATAAGCAGGATGCCGGTAATGATTTGGAGCAAAACGAGCGTCCGCCGGCTGTTGTTTTTCAGCGTATGTCCGGATAACAAAAATACGCCGGCCTGCAGGCAAAAGAAGGCCAGGCCCATAAGGACTACAATGCTGATTTCCCTAATGCTGTCGTTCATAGCTTCTGTTATTCCTGTCCATCAAACGTAGCGGAGACGCTTAAAAATGAAAAATCCCTGTTATACAGTTTTGAATACAAAACACAGCAAAACAGGGTCTTAATGAATACATAAATCTACCACAATTTCAGCACAATTGCTAGGGCCTGCGGCGGAGCCGGACTAGTGCGACGGCAAGCCTTCGACTGCAACGGCTGTTCCCTGTGCCGGAGCCCTGCAGCCTGTGCGGCGGAGCCGGCAATCCGCAGGGCTGCCGCTGCTGCTATTCAGCAACCGGTACCTTTACGACTATTTTGCGGACAGGGGACTTCTCGTTTACGCAGACGCCAGGCATATGAACATCCTGCGGGTAGAGAATCAGAAAATCTCCTGCTTCCAGGACATAATCCGTACAGGCATCATTGTGATGGAAAAACAGTACATCTTTTTCTTCGTTGTATTCCGTGCTGATCTCCATTTTGCTAATCGGAGTAACGGCTATCAGCTCCCTGCCACTGAGTATCAGCTGAATGTCGATGAACTTTTTGTGGGCTTCGTACTTTGCCTCTGCGCGGGCCTTTGTTGTGTATTCCTGAACACTTATGGAGGCTCCGTTTTCAAGTTCATATTTCCCGACGGCGGCAGTTTCAGCTTTCTGAACGATAAAGTCATAGGCAGACGGACAGAGTTCTTTGATTTTTGCTAAATCTTTCATAGTTCTCCTTTGTATGTGCTGTGTTTTTGCGTTTTATGTTTTCGTATACCATATGGTATACAGAGACAGTGCAAAAGCCGCTTGCTATTGAAACTGCCTTTTCTGAACTGTTTCAGGGCATCCGGCTTTTGGAACAAGCTCATTCTACTATAAATTCTTTTGCGGTGACAAGGGCTCCATCGGGACCTATGCTCCGAACTTTTTTATACGTACAAAATAATGAGATTCGTCTTCGGCAACAATCGTGCCGTTGTTTTTCAGCATGACGTGAAGTGATGCCGGGTTATCTTTATTAACCCGCAGGTATATTTCATCTTCCGGAACAATTCTGCGGGCTTCTTCCAGTGTCAGACGGAGACCGGCTGTTCCATACCCTTTACCGCGGTATTCTTTTGCGATGAACTGGCCGATGTGACCGGCGCCATCCCGGAGCGAATCGTTCAAATAATGCCTGATTCTGAATTGCCCGATGATTTTTTCGTCTTTCCACAAAAAGTAGAATGTCTCGGGAACCATCCAGTCCGGCAAACCGATGCCTTTTGCATAGCGGATCATATCGGGCAGGGCTGTTTTTTCAAACTCCTCACGGCTGATTGCATGCCACCGGTTGGTGAGGCCGTTTTCATCTTCCGGCATAGCTTGTACAAAAAGCCATTCTTCTTCGAGGTCTTCGTAGTTTGCAGGTCGCAATGAGAGTGTTTCCATCTTTTTCCCCGTGCTGCTGCCCGCCGTGTTTTTGCAGCTGGCATCAGAATAGTGAAAATTGTGAAAGGAGGGCAGAAACGCTGTCGTTGTCAGGGACTTTTGCAGCTGCCGCTTTTCGGAGAACCAGTATAGCATTTTTAAGATTTTTTGAAAAAGCCCTTGATTTTGATTTTTAATGACCGTATGCTTTTTGCTGGACGTCCAAATCTCAGAAAGAAGCGGAGACTTTTTTATGAATACAGAAGCATTGCATACGTTGATCGAAAAACAGCAGCCGAATATCTGTCAGGTCGCTGCGCTCAGGGATGGAAAAATCGTTTACAGCGATACCTGGAACAAGTACACAAAAGACGATTGTGTTCATGTAATGTCCGTGACAAAAAGCATCATGGCGCTGCTCATCGGAATTGCCATCGATACAGGGCAGATACATAGTGTCGATGACAGGGTGCTGGATTATTTCCCTGAGTACAAAGTCAAACGGGGAGAAAAAACAATCCATGAAGTGACCATAAAGCATCTGCTCACCATGAGGGCCCCGTATAAGGGGAAGGGCGATCCTTGGACCAAGGTGTGTTCAAGCACTAACTGGAGCAATGCTTCACTCGATTTCTTGGGCGGAAAAAAGGGCATAAGCGGTGCATTTGAATACCGGACAGTCTGCCTGCACATACTCTCAGGCATTCTGTATAACGCTACCCACCTGAAGACCGTTGATTACGCCAATGAAAAGCTGTTTGAACCGCTGGGCATCAGAAAGCATGTTAACTATCAGGCAAAGTCGGCGGAAGAACACAGGCAGTTTACAATAAGCAGGCTCCCGAAAGAAAACGTCTGGTTCAGCGACAGGCAGGGCTTGGGAACTGCGGGCTACGGGCTGTGTATGTCCGCAGAAGACATGGCGAAAATAGGCCTGCTCTGCCTGAACCGGGGACAGTATGACGGCATGCAGATAGTCTCTGCTTCCTGGATCGAAGAAATGACACGGGCCCGGACTGTTGAAGGCAAGCACTTCCGCGGGATGGACTACGGGTACCTCTGGTGGATAATTGACCGCACGAAACATATCTATGCAGCTATTGGAAACAGCGGCAATGTCATTTACATCAATCCGGAGAAAAAACTTGTCGTGGCAGTTGCGTCATACTTTAAACCAACCGTATTCGACAGGGTTGATTTTATTCAGGCGCACATAGAACCTTTTATCTGCGCAGAATAGCAGCATACCCATTATCTGAACAGGGATTGAATAACACAATTGAATATTTCAACCAGGAAAGTTCCCCTCCCCGGCACACTCTGCCGGGGGGCGACATCCGGGGAAAAGCCTGCTATACTGGGGGCGGAACAACAGGTTCCACAGGAGGCACTCATGCAGTTTCCCAAACCGGTACATCCGGGCAGCACAATCGGCGTTACCGCCCCTTCGTTCGGGGCAACGACGGAACCCTATGCAACGCGCTTTGCGGAGGCGGAACGGAAATTCAAAGAACGCGGCTACAAGATTCTTGCCGGAGAAACCTGCCGCATGAGCGACGGGCTGGGAATCAGTACAAACCCGCGCAAGGCCGCAGAAGAACTCGAACGCTTTTACTGTTCCGGCGACACAGATGCCGTCATTTCCTGCGGCGGCGGGGAACTTATGTGCGAAACAATGTCCTTCATCAATCTTGAGCGGATTGCGGCGGCACGGCCCAAATGGTTCATGGGGTATTCAGACAACACAAACTTCATATTCCCGCTTGCCACCTGCTGCCAGACAGCAGGCATCTACTCGCACTGCTTTACCGGCTTCGGAAAGCCGTGGGAGCAAAGTGAAAAAGATGCCCTTGCGCTGCTGGAGGGAACGTCATATACGGTAAACGGCTACGACCGTTACCAGCTGCCGGAAGCAGGCAGCGAGGCTAAGGCAGCAGATCCGCTTTCGCCGTACATACTGACGGAAAAAAAGACACTTTCATCCTTCCAGCCGGAAGCCGCCGGGCGCTTTGCCAAAGCAGACGGCGGCAGGGAAATATCGTTTTCCGGCATGCTGCTGGGGGGCTGCCTTGATGTCCTTGCAAACCTGACCGGCACCAAATTCGACAACATGGCGGCCTTCAACAGGAATTCCGGCGGAGTAATATGGGTGCTGGAAGCCTGTGACCTGAACCCGATGGACATACGGCGGGCAGTCTGGCATCTTGATGCGTGCGGCTGGTTCAGGAATGCAACAGGCTTCCTGATTGGCCGGCCGCTCGCCGCCTTTAAGCAGGAAATGATGGGCGTGGACTGCTACAACGCAGTAACGGACATACTGGAAAAATACCGGGTGCCGGTCATCATGGACGCAGACATAGGGCACATTGCCCCTGCCGTGCCGCTCATCATCGGAAGTCATGCAACAGTGAATGTAAAAGGAGACGAGCTGCGCATACAGATGGAATGCAGCTAAAAAATGCGGGGAACCCGCATGGGTTCCCCGCGTGTCCGGCAGTTTAGCCGTAAAAGAAAGTCTTTAGAAGCGGATGCGCTTGTTCAAACCAGCGTAGTACTCCTTGCGGAGCCCCTTCACATGGTCATCTTTCAGGTAATCGTCAAAATCCATCATGCGGTCAATAACACCCTTGGGCGTAATCTCGATGATGCGGTTTGCAACGGTAGAGATGAATTCATGGTCATGGCTGGAAAAAAGCACAACACCGGGGAATTTCACCAGGCCTTCGTTCAGGCTCTCGATGGATTCAAGATCAAGATGGTTCGTGGGGTCATCCATGATAAGGACGTTTGCCCCGCTCAGCATCAGCTTAGAGAGCATGCAGCGGACTTTTTCGCCGCCGCTGAGCACCTTGACGGGCTTCAGGCTTTCATCGCCGGTAAACAGCATGCGTCCCAAAAAGCCGCGCACATAGGCATCATCCTGCTCGCGGGAATACTGCTTGAGCCAGTCCGTAATGGAAAGCCCGTTATCGAAGTATTTGTTGTTGTCACGCGCAAGATAGGCATGGGAAGTCGTCTGCCCCCAGTTGATGATGGCAGTATCCCCGGCCTTCCGTTCGCCGGAAATAATATCGAAGAACGCAGTGATTGCATTGTGTTCCATTCCCACAAAGGCGATTTTTTCGCCGGGGTGGACGGTGATTGAAAAATCAGTAAGCAGCGGAAGCCCGTCGGAATCAGCTGCATTCAGGTGCTCGGCAGTCAGGACGAAATTCCCGATTTCCCTGTCCGGCTGGAAATGCACGTAGGGGAATTTCCTGCTGGTAACCGGCAGTTCCTCAAGCTCCAGCTTTTCAAGCACTTTCTTGCGGCTAGAAGCCTGCCCGGCCTTGGAAACGTTGCTCGCAAAACGCTGGATAAAGGTCTTGAGCTCGGCAATCTTGTCTTCGCGCTTCTTCTTTTCGTCCTTTGCCTGCTTTTGCATAATCTGGCTCATCTGGTACCAGAAATCATAGTTACCAGTGAACTGCGTTATCTTTCCGTAGTCAATGTCGCAGATATACGTACAGATTGCGTTCAGGAAATGGCGGTCATGGCTTACCACGATGACACAGTTGGGGAAGTTGATAAGGAAGTCTTCCAGCCAGCTGATGCTTTCAAGATCAAGACCGTTCGTAGGTTCGTCAAGAAGCAGCACGTCCGGGTTGCCAAAAAGCGCCTGGGCAAGCAGCACGCGGACTTTCTGGCTTTCGTCAAGCTCGCTCATCATTTTGTCGTGGAACTCTTCTTCCAGCCCCAGACCGGAAAGCATCTGCTCTATCTGGTTTTCGGACTCGTAGCCGCCCAGCTCACCGAATTCTGCCTCCAGCTCGCTTGCCCGGATACCGTCCTCTTCGGAGAAATCAGGCTTTTCGTAAATGGCATCCTTTTCCTTGCTGATTTTGTACAGCTTGGGGTAGCCAATCATCACAGTTTCCTTAACGGAATACTTGTCAAAGGCAAAGTGATCCTGCACCAGCTTTGCCATGCGTTCACCGGGCGTTATGGACACTTCGCCGGCATCATGCTCCTGCTCCCCGGACAAAACCTTGAGGAATGTGGATTTACCGGCACCGTTCGCACCGATAATACCGTAGCAGTTGCCCTTTATGAATTTGAGGTTTACATCCTTGAACAGCGGCTTTTCGCTGAATTTCAAGCTTACATCAGATACCGTTATCACTTTCTACCCCTTACTTGTGGCTGAACAGGGACTTTATCTTTGAAATCAAACCCTTCCGCTCAGGCTTGCGTGACGTCTTGCGCGAAGATTCAGCAGGCTTGCGCACATTTGTCCGGCGGTTTTCTGAGCCGGCTGAACGGCGCTGTTCGGCAGCACCGTCACGGCGCCTGCCCTGAGACTGCCCCTTCTTCCTGCCGCTGCCCTTGCGCTGCGCAGAAACGTCTTTCCCTGCGGGCGCACCGGCATTGCCGCCGCCAAACTTTTCCTTGTAGAGCTTCATGCGCTCCTCGGTGCTCATTGTGGCAAGCTTGGATTCTTCTTCCTCGTTGAATACCCTGCGGTCGCGGCGGTACTCCCTGCCGGCCTCGCGGTTGCGCTCAGAATAACGCCCGCGGCCCCGTCCGCGCTCAGAACGGCGGCGGTCCCCGTGCTCCCCGCGGTGGCTGCGCTCGTACTCTGCGGCACGGCGGCGCCCGAATTCACTGCGGTCGTGGTATTCCTCGTGGTAGTTTTCCGTGCGGATATAGGTTCCCGCGGACTTGTCTTCAACAAATATGCCGGGGTCGGCAACGCTGGACGGAATGCTCTTTCCCACATAGCGCTCGATGGGCGGCAGGCTGTAAACATCCTGCTCAGAGCAGAACGTATATGCCTTACCGGACTTACCCGCGCGGGCAGTACGCCCGATACGGTGCACGTAGTTTTCGGCTTCGTTGGGAATATCGTAGTTGATGACCATGGCAAGGTCATTCACGTCTATGCCGCGGGCAGCAACATCCGTGGCAACAAGGCACTTGACCTTGCCGGCCTTAAAGTCATCCATAATCTGCTGGCGGACTTTCTGCGGCAGGTCGCCGATAAGATACTGGCTTTCTACCCCGTTCAGCGTAAGGCGCTTTGAGACAACCTCGCACATGCGCTTTGTGTTGCAGAAGATTATCAGGCTTTCAGGAGCATCCTTTGCGATAATGCCGAGCAGCAGCTTCATCTTTTCGTCGCTGGACACATGGAGCAGCATCTGGTCAATCTCGTCAACGGTGATGTTCTCTGCATCGATGGTGATTTCCGCAGGATTGCGGGTGTATTCCCAGGCAAGGTTCTTCACGTAGGAATTGAGCGTAGCGCTGAACAGCATGGTCTGCCGCTTTTCTGCAGCCGGAAGGAATTTAAGCAGCGTGCGCAGATCCGGATAGAAACCCATATCAAACATGCGGTCTGCTTCGTCAATGACGAGGAATTCCACGTCGTCAAGCTTCATCTGGTTGCCTTCGTGCAGGTCAATCACACGACCCGGCGTACCGATAAGGATGTCAACCCCGCGGCGCAGCGCGGCAATCTGCTTGTCATAGCCGACTCCGCCAAAGAAACTTGCACACTTGAGGGACGTAAACTGCACCAGTTTTTCTGCCTCTTCCTGCACCTGAACGGCAAGCTCACGGGTCGGAACCATAATCAGGGCTTTTTTTCCGGCGACTTCAGCACGCGACAAAAGCTCCTGCACGATGGAAACAAGGTATGCGGCAGTCTTACCGGTACCCGTCTGCGACTGGACGTACAAATCGCGTCCTTCCAGGGAATTCTGTAAAACCTGTTCCTGAACCGGCGTACAGTCAACGTAGCCGGAACTTTCGATTCCCTTCAACAAATCTTCATGTAAGGAGAATTCTGAGAATTTCATTTCCCCACCCTATAAAAATATATTCAACCAGTCCGGAAACCCTGCCGGTTTCCTCCCAGCCTTGCATTTTCAGGCTGAAGCCTTGCAAAATGCGTGTTTTTACCCCAAAAATGCTCCATTCCGCAGCCGGAACAGGGCCTTTGCGCAGAAAACAGCATGGTTCCACCCCGCGCACTTCTATTTTACTATTTTTCTGAAATAATGTATAGTAGACGAATGACGCAGACACACAATGCAGAGGACAAGAACAGTTACCAGGCGGAGCTTTTTGCAAACCGCATCGCAAAACAGTACCGGCAGCTCAAGAAATGGGCCAGGCGCAACCGGGTATCCTGCTACCGGCTGTATGACCGGGACATTCCGGAAATACCGCTTGCACTTGATTTATACACATTCCTTCCGGACGGCATGGACTCCAAGTTCGAGGCTGCCCGGCTGCTGCAGGAAGAGCATGCGGCAATAAGCGCGAACGGTCCGCAGGCGCAGCAGGTGCTGGCGGGGGAACTTGCGCGCAGCTACCTGCACCTGTACCTGTACGAGCGTCCCTACGACAAACCGGAGGACGAGGAGGAAAAGTGGCTTGCGTCCATGGCGGCGGCAGCGGCAAACGTCCTTTCCATCGCACCCGATCACGTCATCACGAAGACCCGCAGAAAAATTGCAGGGACAGAAGAAGGGCGCTCCGGCCAGTACGAAAAAATTGACAACGGCAGGCATATAAGCGGCCGGGTGCAGGAACAGGGGCAGCTGTTCACCGTAAACCTGACCGACTACCTGGACACGGGGCTGTTCCTTGACCACCGCCCGCTCCGTGCAGAAATCCGCGCCAGCTGCGCCGGAAAATCAGTGCTGAACCTTTTCTGCTACACCGGCAGCTTCTCTGTCTACGCTGCAGAAGGAAAGGCCCGCCGCATAGAAAGTGTAGACATGAGCCGGACGTACCTGGACTGGGCAAAGGAGAATTTTCTGCTCAATGACTTTGATGCGGACGACGCAGGCAGATATACATTTACGCGGCAGGATGCAGTGGGCTTTCTGAACCAGAAGAACGCGGAAGTTGCCAACAAGGAAGGAACGAACCGCTACGACATCATCATCCTTGACCCGCCCACGTTCAGCAACTCAAAGCGGACGGACACCACCCTGGACATAAACCGGGACTGGAGCAGCCTCGTGGAAAAGTGCCTGAACATCCTGAACCCCAGGGGCGTGCTCTACTTTTCCACCAACAGCAGAAGGCTCAAATTCGATGAAGGACTGCTCCCCAAAAAGCAGGACGGCAGCCCCTGCTGCACCGTACAGGACATTACCGCAAAGACCATCCCGGAAGACTTCCGCAATGCAAAGATTCACCGGGCATGGAAGCTTTCGCTGTAGCACCGGGACTTGCAGCAGACAAAAAAAAGCCCCCTCCCGCAGCGCATTGCCGCAGGAGGGGGAAATCCCACCGGGCGAGGATACTACTCCTCGTTCTTACTCACGATATTCTTGCGTTCCCGCACGATATACTGGGTAAAGCCGTTTTTATCCAGCTTGTCTTCTACGCTGTCAACATCATCAGTTGCAATGTCACGGAGCACCACACGGGTGATGTTGCCGACCTTCTGGTATGCAACGTTCGTAAAACCAGCCTGCATCAGGCGGCGGGCAAGGAGCTTTGCATTTCCCTTGTCGGCAAAAGCACCCAGCTGGATATCCCAGCGCTGCTCGCCGTCATCTTTCGTTGCGGAAATAAGGGTTTTCTCTATCTCCGCATTATCCTCATCGGGTCCCTGCACGATTTCAAGGGATACGCGGGCTGTGCCGCTTGTCGTCATGCCCAGCTGCTGCGCGGCAGCCTTGGACAGGTCGATTTCCCTGTCTTCCACGAAGGGACCGCGGTCATTGACGCGGACGTTAACCGATTTTCCGTTGTCAAGGTTCGTGACCTTTACGATGGTGTTGAAAGGCAGCGTCTTATGTGCTGCAGTGAAACCATACATATTGAAAGTTTCACCGTTCGCCGTCTTGCGACCGTTGAACTTATCTGCATAATAGGATGCAACGACATCCGTCTTATACACATTCTGTGCAGAAACGGCAGAGACAATACCACACAACACACATATACAAAATAACTTGCTTGCTTTCATCATACTGATATTATCGGACAGCCGTTTTTTTTGTTAACGGAAAATAAAAAAAAGAACAGGCAATCACGTTCCCAGAACATGATTGCCTGTTCTTTTTACCGGTACAATCCAGACGGACAGGACTTATTTGCCCTCGCTGGCCTTGGGGGCGTCGCCCTTCATGCCATAGCGCTTGTTGAAGCGGTCGATACGACCAGCAGTATCAACAAGTTTCTGCTTGCCCGTGTAGAACGGGTGGCAGGCAGAACAAATTTCAACATGGATGTCCTGCACTGTTGAACGGGTCTCGATGACATTACCGCAGACGCAGGTAATCTTCGTCAGTTTGTAGTCCGGGTGAATTCCCTTCTTCATACCTCATACTCCTGTGTTCTTGCCCGACAGCGAAGAAAGACCGGTCAGCGCAACCTTCCGTACCCGCCCGCCTGAACGGCAGACGGCGTATACACTGATGACGGATGTCTCAATTATCTTACCGTTATCAATCAAATCGCTGTCACAAGATGATGTGATAGATGATTATAGCAAAATCCTGCCCTGCCCGTCAAGGGCTTCCCGCAACGTTTACGGCCGGAAGCCCGGGCATCCTGCAGCCCGCAGGCACGGCAGCAGGCGGAATCTGAAGCTTGTCAGCCTCTTAGTCCACGTAATTCGCTATGCTGAGCACCATGTTTTCCGTCAGGCCAGCTTTGGACGTGATGGAATAGCTGAAGCGTTCCTTTGACCACGTTGCCACATTGTAGCTGTCCTTGGCCTCTCCTTTCATCTTGCCAAGCACTCCGCCGAGGACAAGCTTCTTGGAAACAGGATAGCTGCTGTTGTCGCCGCTGACGTCCCTGTAGCCCTTGCCCTTGCGGATGCAGATTTCATCATCGGCAAGGATATATACGGTTTCCACCATATCGCCCCTTATGGCACGGCTCTGCTGCTTCTTGTAAGAGAACGGCGGAGGTGAAGGCAGCCTGAACGGGAAGCCTGCAATTTCAGCGGCATCCTGGGGAGTCTTGTATTCCACAAAGGTCGGCTGCCCGCGGGACTTGTTGCTGCTGCAGCCAGTCACAGCAATGGCAAACGCTGCCACCAGAGCAATAAAAATCTTCTTCATGTTCTATCTCCTGATATCGTATTTTCGGCGGCACTCAGCCGTCGATGGCGGCGGCACCGGGATTCATCGCGAGCAGGAAGGCCTCGTTATCCTTGGTCTTGCGCATCTTGTCCATGATGAACTCTATCATGCTGTCGTCTTCCATGTCATTAAGCACCTTACGGAGCACCCACATCTTCTGCAGCTCATTATCGGTAAGCAGCAGCTCTTCCTTGCGTGTGCCGGACTTCTTGATGCTGATTGCCGGGAACAGCCTTTTCTCCGCAAGCTTGCGGTCAAGGTCAATTTCACTGTTGCCGGTACCCTTGAATTCCTCAAAGATGACCTCGTCCATGCGGCTGCCGGTTTCAATGAGCGCAGTGGAAATAATGGTAAGGCTGCCGCCCTCCTCCACGTTGCGCGCCGCACCAAAGAAGCGCTTGGGCTTGTGCAGGGCATTGGAATCCACACCGCCGGAAAGCACCTTGCCGGAAGTCGGCACAGTCTGGTTGTAGGCGCGGGCAAGACGGGTGATGGAATCAAGGAAAATAACAACGTCCCGCTTGTGCTCAACAAGGCGTTTTGCCTTCTCCAGCACCATTTCTGCAACCTGCACGTGGCGGGTCGCCTGTTCATCGAACGTGGAGGAAACAACTTCCGCGTCGATGGAACGCTCCATCTCGGTCACTTCCTCAGGACGTTCGTCGATGAGGAGCACAATAATATAGGATTCAGGGTTGTTCTTTCTGATGGCATTCGCAACTTTCTGCATGAGGATGGTCTTACCGGCCTTGGGCGGAGCGACGATAAGCAGGCGCTGCCCCTTTCCGATAGGCACAAACAAATCAACAATACGTGTAGAAAGTTCCGTGGAAATAGTCTCCAGATGGAATTTTTCCTTCGGATACAGCGGCGTCAGGTTCTCGAAGGGAATGCGGGTCTGCGCCACACGCGGTTCGTCAAAGTTGACGGTCTCAATGCGCAGCAAGGCAAAAAAGCGTTCGCCTTCCTTGGGGCTGCGGATCTGCCCGTAGATGGTATCGCCCGTCTTCAGGTTAAAGAGCCGTATCTGGCTGGGCGAGATATAGATGTCATCCGGACCGGGCAGGTAGGAATTCTGCGGACTGCGCAGAAAACCGTAGCCGTCGGGGTGGATTTCCAGCGCACCGCTTGCAAAGATGATGCCGCCGTGCTCGGTATGCGCCTTAAGCGTGGTAAAAATAAGATCCTGCTTCTTCATGGGAGCAAGATCGTCAGCAGTCATACCGTACTGTGTGGCAAGATTTCTGATTTCCTGCATGCCCATCTTGGTAAGGTCATTTATGGAAAGGCGGGGTTTTGATTCGTATTCTTCGGGGTTCTCTATGCGCTGCGCGGCTTCCACGGCTTCAAGGCGGGACTGCGCTGCATGATCGTAGGAATTGTTGCCGTAGCGGCTGCCGCTGTAGCGGCGGTTATTATTGTAGCGGTTGCCGTAGCCACTGTTGTTCCAGCGGCGGTTGTTTTCCCAATGCCGCTGCGGGCTGCCATACTGCTGCTCGCCCCGGTCCTGTTCGCCGCTCTCCTGGGCTTCCCCGCCGCCGGAACTTTCCGCAGGTGCTGCAGTACTGTCTGCGGAATCTTCAAAGGGCAGCGTCGGGGCACTGTCCCCCGCAGCAGGTTCAGGGGCAGCCCCCGCATTTTTCTCTTCCTCTGTATTTTCTGGATGAACAGCTTTCCGTACAACCCTGCGCCTGCGGACTTTCGGGGCAGCACCATCAGCTCCAGCCCCATCCTCCTGATTCTGTGAAAAGTCTGCCGGCGCCTCAGCAGTCATACCGCCCTCAGCGTCAAACACTTCCTGCTGAGCTTCACTGTCAGTCTTAGACCCACGACGTTTTGTAAAGGCCATCGATTTTCTCCATTGAATAAACTAAAAAAAATTCTATATATCGCGTTAAAAACATGTACAAAATGCTAAAAAGTCCAAATGTTACGGGAATTAAAATTGCTTCTCTTCTGCACGAATGAATACTGAATGATAATTTATTGTACACATAAGATGCCGTTTTTGTCAAGGGCATTTTCAAAAAGCCCCCGCTTAGCGGTGTTACGCCAGTAACACTGCTAAGCACTATCAGCGGGCATCATTTACTTTTTTGATGAGCGCATCCTTGTATTCCGCCGAGGCAACAGCAAACAGATCCACCTCCGGCGCATCCTCTATCATGGAAACTTCACCTTCAAACTCAACGTTTTCTGCAATGCGGAGGTTTGCAGTCCTGATGTTTCCCCTGACGACGCAGCCCTTACACAGCTCCACGCGCTCGCTGCCTTCGATATCGCCCGTTACCCGCCCGGAAACAATGACTGACCTGGCAGTCATCCGGTCAACAGTACAGGAGGCCGTACCGCTCACTTCCAGATTACCCGTTGCCCGTATAGTACCATTGAAGATTCCGCTGATAACCAGATTGTCGGTGAAATTGAGTACTCCGTCAAATTCTGTTTCCGGACCAAATTCCGTTACGTTACCACTATCATTTGCCATAGGTTTCATTTTACTGCATTTTCCTTCAGATTTTCAACACCTTTCCATGCATTCTCAGGAAAGATGCGCGGGCGGCTTCCGCATATATAATGAACCGCTTTCAAACCCCGTCCAGCTTCTTAAACCTTCTTTCCCTGAGTATCCCGCAGACAACAAGCCACAGCAGAAGAACCGTCTCGCACCAGGCAAACCAGTCGCCGCACAGAGAATACAAGGTTTCCCGCGGCGCACGGGGAACTTCTACCTGCCCGGAAAGGCTGCAGGCGGCAAAGGGTACCGCTTCCTGCACAACGCGGCCGCGGCTGTCGATAAAGCACGTTGCCCCGCTCGCCGCACACCTGACCATGGGAACCCGGTTTTCTGCACAGCGGAACACAGCCATGGAAAGGTGCTGCGTCTGGCAGACGGGGGACTGCGCCCACGAATCATTTGTCAGGTTCACCAGGAACTCCGCGCCCCCCGCCACAAAACGGCGGCACACAGAGCCGAACGTATCCTCAAAGCAGATGGGAGCTGCAAAGCGCACCCCGCGCGCGGTAAACACGACGGCCTCCCGCCCCCGCTCCCATAAACCGGCGTCCGGTGCAGCCAGACGGCCTGCAAACGGCAGGTATTCCGCAAAAGGAACAAGGCGCATCTTTTTATAGACGTGCGGTTCCGGCGGCACAAGCGCTCTTTCCCGGCGGTCAAAGACCAGGGCTGCATTGTAATCCGCCGTCCCGCCGCCGCTTTCTTCCACGCGGTGATGGTTACCGATAACAAAGCAGGCATCCAGCCGGGACAGGCGGCTGAGCATATCGACAATGAGATTGTAACGCTCAAAATCAAGCTGATGCTCATAATAGTAGACAAGCGGCGGCACCACAGCGGTTTCCGGCCAGATGACAAGCTGCGTACCCGGTGCGGCAGCCAGCGCTTCTTCCGTCAGGGAAAGGAGCCCGGCGGCATCCTCGCGGTAGGCTTCAATGCCCTGCCTGCCGGGGGCGGGATTATGCTGGATGCAGGAAACGGAAATTTTCTTTACCGGAAGCGGCGGCATCCGGCGCTCTGCAGCAGAAAAAAGCAGCGGCAGCAGGAATGCCGCAAGCAGCATGCAGAGCGGCGGAAGATGCTCCCTGAGCAGGGCAACAGCTCCGCCCCGCCGCACCGCAAAAGACTGCAGCACAGCGCATAAGGCGGCAGAGGTGAATGCACAGAACGCGCTCGGCAGCCAGACTCCTCCCAGAGAAGCTGCGGTCAGCATGAACGGGGAACGCCACTGCGTATAGCCCAGAATGCCGTAACTGAAACCAAGAAAACCAAGCGACTTTACATACTCGTAGACACACCAGACCAGGGCCATGGCATAAGCGCCCCGCCGCGGGGAAAGCTTTCCGACCTGGCGCATAAAAACAAACACAACGGCAAGCACGGCACCTGCAGTACCGGCCGCAGAAAAGAAATAACGACCGTCATAGGGATACAGCCACAGGGCATAAGCTGCGTAGCATAAAAAACCGTAGATAAAACCAAAAGGAAGAATACAGGCACGGGGAGCCGTATACACGGCAGCAAATACAGGAAGAAGGGCAAAAAAGCCAAGGAAGGAAAGTCCTTCTTTACATATATAACCGGGATGTGCGGTCAGGAACAGCAGAACACCCGCAAGAACAAGCACAAAGGAAGCAGCACTTGTCTTCCACGATTTCAGGTTCATTCTGCCGACATATCATCGAGGGGAACTTCCGTTCCTCCGTCCTTTACGGGAAGAGACCAAAGCGCTTTCTTCAGTTCCTGCCCGGAACGGAATGCAGCGACATAATGAGGAGCGACAGAAAGCTGCTCCCCGGTTTTTGGATTGCGGGCTTTCACCCGGCCTTTGCGCAGACGCGGTTCGAACGTACCGAAACCCCGGAGTTCAATGGTGTCTCCTTCCTTCAAAGATTCCTTCAGCTGGGAAAGAAGACTTTCAACCACATCCTGCACGACACGCTTTTCACATTTTGTATTCTGGTACACCGCTTCAACTAAATCGTATTTCGTTATTTTCTTAGCAGACATCAATACACCTCGACAAAATTTGAAAAGTGCCAAATGCCTATGCCGCCACCGGCTGGCTGGCAGCGGCAGGCATTCACGCGGAATCAGTTCGCAGCAGCAGCCGCAAATGTCACGTTGTACAGATGTGCCATGCGGCTCTTCTTGCGGGAAGCAGCATTGCGCTTGATAACGCCCTTGCGGTACGCATTGTCAAGCTCGGACTGAACTTTCTTCAGTGCCTCTGCCGCAAGCTTCTGATCTTTCTTCTGAACAGCCTCGACGAACTTTCTGATGAACGTGCGGCATTCAGACTTCACTGCTTTATTGTGAAGACGGCGGACTTCGCTCTCTTCATGTCTTTTTTCTGCAGATGTTTTCTTTACTGACAAAGGAATACCCCCAAACAAAAGTAAAACTATGTGCTATTTTATCCAATAGGAAAATAATAGTCAAGTATATAAATGCTTATATTGCATTTATTTATATAATTTTGGCATAAAAAAACTTCCCTGTCCGCAGGGAAGTCCTTCTGCAACGAACCCGAAAAACAATTCTGAAAGCACAACTCCCAGCCGTTTACAGGTAATGAACAGACCTGTCCGGAAAACCGATGGTTTCCTCGCCGGTCCTACATTTTCTCAGGCGGAACCTTACAAAAATGCATGTGAGTAAAGCTGCTGCCCGGAAAACTGACGTTTCCGAGCCGTTATCATCTTATTTGAAATCCTTCGGGCGGCGCTCGACGCGCTTGCACTTCTGGCATTCGGCGATGTTCTTCAGCCTGCCTTTCTCAAAAATGGTTTTCATAATAATTTCACCACCACATTCTTCGTGGATAAATTTCTGTGTTGCAACAGTCGTACGAGAGTTTTTACTGGCTCCGGCCATGACTTTCCTCCATGATAAGAAACTATGTCAATAGAGTATACACAAATTCCGCGGGCACTGTCAAGGACTGCACCGGCAGAGAACACATTTTTTTCGCTCCGGACACAGTTTTTCCAGCAGGAATCAGCGCACCTAGACCTCAAGGGAATCCGCCGGAAGCGCACGCCATTCGTCCAGCTGCTGCTGGATAAGCCGGTACGCTTCGGCAAGGATGGTCTTCTCCTGCTCCTTGGTGGCAGGGGCATCAAAAACCTTGAGTACCTTTACACGGTACGCACCGCGCTTGAGGCCGCTCATAATCTGCGTGAGTTTGGAAAGCTTCCAGCCGCCGTCAAGTGCGCACACGGCAACAGGCAGGTTCACGGTCTGCTCCAGACGGCGGAATCCCGCGGAATAGAAAGTACCGAGCCGGCCGTCCTTGCTGCGGGTACCCTCAGGGAAAATCACCGGCACTACCGAACGGTCGGCGGCAACCTGACCGCCAAAGCGGGACAGCGCACGCATAGCATCAACCGGCTTACCGCGGCGGGGAATCATGCAGTGTCCCTGGCTGCGGAGCATCTTGCCCACCATCGGCACGGAATTCAGGTTATCTTTTGCGACAAAGCGCACTTTCCGGTCTGAAAAATAGCACAGGTACACCACGATGTCCAGCAGGCTCTGGTGGTTGGACACCACAAGAAACTGCTCCGGCAGCCGCTCTTTGCTCCGGCGCTCGCCAAGAAAGCGGAAGCCCCGCAAAAGGCGCAGGATGGCAAAAACAAGGCGAGCGCAGCGCGTTGCAATGTAATTAGACCAGAACAGCGCCCACTGATGGTTCAGCGGATAGGTGATCGTCAGAAAAAAAGCCGGAATCCCCGTACAGGCAAGCAGTATGATGAACGTGAAGATTGACATATATAGAAGTATACCGGAGATATCCGCGCTTGTCCAGAACGGAATAACGGACAGCCGCAAGTGTCTGCGCCATCAGGCATTCAGCAGGCAAAAAACTGGCGCACTGCGCGCAGGATGTCCTCCAGCGGGTTGTACATGCGGCGCGTCATAGGCACGCTTGTGGTAAACTGTTTTCCGTAGGCCTTCTCTACAATGCGGCGGTCAAGCACCACAATGGCACCCTTGTCATCGCTGCGGCGCACCAGCCGCCCGAAGCCCTGCCGGAACTTGATGACAGCCTGCGGCACACTCAGCTCCATGAAGGACGAACCGCCGCGCTTTTCTACCGCCTCGCTGCGGGCAGCAAACACAGGATCGGACGGAACCGCAAAGGGCAGCTTGACGATAATCACCTGGCTCAGGCTCTGGCCCGGCACGTCCACACCCTCCCAGAAACTGTCCGTGGCAAAGAGCACGCTCGACGTATCCTCGCGGAAGCGGTCAAGCAGCCGGAAACGGTCGTCGTCGCCCTGCCGCAGCGCCGTTATGCCGGCCCCTTCCAGAACAGCGCGGGAAGCAGCATAGGCATGGCGCAGGCTGTCGTATGAAGTGAAGAGCACGAGCGTCCTGCCGCCCGCCGCAAGGATGAGTTCAGGAACGACCTCTTCCACATAGGACTGAAAGACAAAAGCATTGTCCGGCATGGGAGCATCACGGGGAACGGCAAAAATCACATTGCTGCGGTACGGAAACGGGGACTCAAAGACGCCCTGCAGCAGCCGCTCCTCCTCCACAAAGGAAACACCCGTGCGGCGCATCCAGTAGGAAAAACTGGTACCGGTACGCAGGGTGGCACTCGTACAGACGACGGAACTCATCGGTTCAAATACGCCCATGTTCATCAGAGGCGCCACATCCAGCGGCGTCTGCGTAAACTGCACGAACTGCACGGGAGCTTCCCCCTGCCGCTTGGGAGGCAGGCGCACTTTCTGCAGATAGAACACAAGGTCTTCGTGTTCGTTCCATGCACAGAAACTCCGGCAGAGCGCAATTATGTCCTCCAGCCGGCGGAGCACACTCCTTGTTTCCCAGACGGCAGGAATGTCCCTGTCTTCCTCGCTCACTGTTTCCAGCGCCTCGCGCACCATGCCGGTAAACGAAGCAAGCGCCTCGCGCAGGGCATCCATCGCGGAAAACACCGCCTCAAAGCGGGATGCGGAAGCTGCATGTATGCGGGCGGAAAGTTCCTCGTCCAGCACAGAAAGGGCAATTTCATCCAGCTGCAGGAGAGCGGACTTGATAACCTGCACCGCAGCACCAGCCCGGTGGATAAAGTCTTCCGCATCAGCAACAACAGAAACCTGCACAAGGAAGCCCGCCACGGCACCCCGGTAAGAACGGTGCAGCAGGTTGAGCTGCTTGAGCAGCTTAAAGCGGGTAATGGTTTCGCTGAAAAAACTGGTGGCGCTGTCTTCAATGCCGTGCGCTTCGTCAAACACAATGCGGCGGTAGGGCGGCAGCACGGCAGCGTCATCGTAGCCTACGCCGTTCATGCGGCTCTGAATATCTGCAAAAAGCAGGTGATGATTCACAACCACAAGATTCGCGTCGGCGGCATCCTTGCGGACCTTCATCACGAAGCAGTCCTCGCGGTGCGGGCAGCGCATTCCCATGCAGGCATCGCTCTCGCTGTTTACGCGGCTCCACACGCTTTCGTCCGGTACAAAGGAAAGGTCGCTGCGGCTGCCGGTGGCACTGGCCTTTGCCCATGCAGCAATCCTGTCGAACATATCGGTATCCGCGTCAAACAGGTCGCGCTCACTGCCCGCCTCGGAAAGACGGCGCAGGCACACGTAGTTCTGCCGTCCCTTCAAAAGCACCGCCTTCACTTCGCGCCCGATGATTTTCTGCGCGGCGGGGATGTCCTTTTCCACCAGCTGCTGCTGCAGGTTTATCGTTCCGGTGGAAATGACCACACGCTCCTTGTTCTGCAGCGCCCAGAGCATGGAGGGTACCAGATAGGCGTAACTCTTGCCCGTGCCCGTGCCTGCCTCGAACACGCCAATCTGGCCGCCGTTAAAGGTACGGGTGATATCCCGAAGCAGCGCAATCTGGCCGGGGCGCTCCTCAAAGCCCGCAGACAGGCGGGAAAGTGCGCCCCCCGAAGAAAGGAAGGCAGCCGCGGCATCCTCGTCCAGAGGAACGAGCACCTTCGGCTTTACCGGCTCCACCACCACATAGACGCGGGTAACCGCATTGTCTACAATGTAAAAACCGAGCGATGTGTCCGACGCACCGGCAGCCACATTCATGTCCGCCTCGCTCGGCTCCAGCAGGCCGCCCGGATGGTTGTGGATAAGCACATGCCCGGCCCGCGCAACATCCTGGTTCACGACCACCGAACCGGCATTCCCCCGCGAGCCGACCTTTACGGCAATCACCCTGCCGTCGGCATTGATGGTACCCGCCCAGCACACCTCGTTGCCGCCGGCCTCTTCCACGTCGCGGCGCATTGCAGTGAGAACAGACTGAGTGAATCGGTCACGGGCATCCATACGGACAGCATTGTACCCGCTCAGAGGGGATTTTTCAAGGCATGGGGAGCAGCAGTTACCGGGAAATGAATTGACAACTCCTATACTAGCCTATACTAGAAAGTAAAATATATTTATCAAGAATAAAATTTGATTCAGGCCTTTTCAAAGAATGAAGAACAAAATCTAACGGCATGGAGGGCAAGCGAATGAAAGCATATGCACTTTGGCACGTAGAAAACGGATACGAATACCGCTGGCGGACGCTTTTGCAGTTTGGACATTCCTGGAAGGTCATAGGCTCAATATATATGAAGAACCCCGGAAGTGCATTTCCCAATAATCCCCCCCCCTAAGAAATACCATCCCGATATCGAAGCCATATTTAACAAGGCAAAGGATTCAGCCCTAAAACAAGGCAAGAAATGGTATCCGGCTAACACGTTGAATGCGCCTGGGAACCACTTCCACCATCCCAAGTACATCTACCTGCAATTCCCACAGTGTGGACACAGACGTAGAGGCCGAGAAAGAAGCCTTCCTCGCCATGATCTGACACCAGTAGCACAAATTCCCCGAAAAGTCGCCTGCATGGCGACTTTTTGCTTTTTTTTCTGGTGTATACTGAGCAAAAGAACCTGAAAACTGGGAGCAACGTATGTTTCAGCTTATGAATCAGTTCCATAACTCGATTGACGGAAGCTTCTGCTGGGGAATACTTCAATACGAAGGACTTGCATACGGCTCGCAGGGACAGATATGCATATACCGCTGTTCCCAGTGCGGACTTGAAATACACAAGCTTGAAGACGACTTTGCCGGGAGCGATGATTTAGACGGAAGCACAGGGTATGAGTTTTGAAATTACACCTGTTGTCCGCAGGTGAATGCCCTCCCCTACAGCCCCAGCAGATGGACAGGAAAGCAGAACGACTGCCCGTTCAACGATTTTCCCCGCAACATCCCTGCGCCAGGGGATTGTGCGGCAATTCACATACAAAGCCGAACATTGCGCAAAAAATCACAGCAAGTACTTTTTTTTGCAAAAAGGGGGGTAAAACAGGGGGTTTCGGCATAAATTCACTTAACAATAAGTAAAAACTGTTTTATAATGAATTTTGATTGCCGTTGGCAGTTAGCGGAGCATTTTTCTCCGTTCCTTCATTTTCAGTGGCTTCTATTACACAGGAGAATACTTTTATGGCAAATAAAGTTACCATCATCGGTGCCGGTCAGGTCGGTTCAACAATCGCATTCGCGCTCACCCTCCAGCAGACTGCATCGGAAATTGTGCTCATCGACATTGCGAAGGACCGCGCCATGGGCGAGGCAATGGACATCCGCCAGGGGACGCCCTTCATCGCACCTGCCAACATACACGACGGCGATTATGCTGATGCACAGGGTTCAGACATCGTGGTCATCACTTCCGGCGTTGCCCGCAAGCCCGGTCAGTCACGTCTAGAACTTGCCCAGACCAACGTTGACATCATCAAGTCCATCATTCCGCAGATTACCAAGGCTGCTCCGGATGCACTCTACGTGCTCGTGGCAAACCCCGTGGACATCCTTACCTACCAGTTCGTAAAGACTTCCGGCATTCCCGCAAACCGCGTTTTCGGTACCGGCACCATGCTGGACACCGCACGCTTCCTTGCACGCATTGCCGAAACCTACAAGGTTGCCCAGACTGACGTGCACGGCTACGTCTTCGGCGAGCACGGCGACTCATCATTCGTGCCGTGGTCACTGGCATCCATCGGTTCCATCCCGGTAGAAAAGTACGCAGAATCCTTTACCGCAGGAAAGCTGCCGACCTTTAACAAGGCAGATGTGGAAGAATACATCCGCAAGTCCGGCGGCATCATCATTGCTGCAAAGAAGTGCACGAACTACGGTATCGGTGCCACCACCGCACACCTCTGCGCTGCAATCAGCCGCGATGTGGATTCAGTGCTCACCGTTTCTACGCTGCTTTCCGGCGAATACGGCATCAGCGATGTCTGTCTGAGTATCCCGGCAGTCGTCGGCAGGGGCGGCATCAAGGGGCTGCTCACCGCACCGCTGCTGGATTCCGAGCTTGCATCGCTGCGCCACAGCGCTGACTGCCTGAAAGACGTTATCAAGGCAGTGAAGTTCTAGACTATCCATACGCCTGCCCGCTGCAGGCTTCCGGCGCAGTCTCCGGCAAGAGACGGCACCGGTGCAGGGGGCGGCACACTCATATAAAACTCCGGGAGTAGGTATATTATTATGGAAAATTTTCGTATCGAACATGATTCCATGGGCGAAGTGAAGGTGCCCGCAGACAAGCTGTGGGGCGCACAGACCGAACGCAGCCATGAGAATTTCCTTATCGGCGTTGGCATCGAGACCATGCCGCGTGAAATCACCAAGGCATTCGGCTACCTGAAGAAGGCCGCAGCCCTTGCGAACAATGAGCTGAAGCCGGAGAAAATGACGGCGGAAAAGAAGGACTGCATCAGCAAAGCCTGCGACGAAGTGATTGCAGGGGACCTGAACGATAACTTCCCGCTCGTCGTGTGGCAGACGGGCAGCGGCACGCAGAGCAACATGAACACGAACGAAGTCATTGCAAACCGCGCAAACCAGATTGCAGGCAAGAAACTCTGCCATCCCAATGACGACGTGAACATGAGCCAGTCCAGCAACGACACCTTCCCCACCGCACTGCACATCGCCGCAACCGTGGAAATCGAGGACAAGCTCTTCCCTGCCATTGACCTGCTTGTCGGCACCTTCAAGAAGCTGGAAAAAGAAAACGAAGGCATTGTCAAGTCCGGCAGAACACACCTGCAGGATGCCGTGCCCATCAAATTCAGCCAGGAAATTTCCGGCTGGCGCAGCAGCCTTGAACGCGACAAGGAAATGCTCGCATCATCCCTGCCCTACCTCAAGCAGCTCGCGCTCGGCGGCACGGCTGTCGGTACCGGCCTGAATGCCCCCAAGGGCTTTGACGTGCTGGTGGCAAAGAAAGTCTCCGAACTGACGGGCAAGGATTTTATCACTGCACCGAACAAGTTCCATGCGCTTTCCAGCAAGGACGAGGTTGTCTTTGCACACGGAGCGCTCAAGGCTCTGGCAGCAGACCTGATGAAAATCGCAAACGACGTGCGCTGGCTGGCTTCCGGTCCGCGCGACGGTCTGGGCGAAATCCACATCCCGGAAAACGAGCCGGGTTCTTCAATCATGCCGGGCAAGGTCAACCCCACCCAGTGCGAGGCAATGACCATGGTTGCCGTACAGGTTATGGGCAACGACACCGCAGTCGGCATGGCAGCTTCACAGGGAAATTTCGAGCTGAATGTGTTCATGCCGGTAATCGCATACAATTTCCTGCAGTCCGTGCGCCTGCTTGCAGAAGTGATGGTGAGCTTCAACAAGAACTGCGCCGTCGGCATAACTGCGGATAAGGAAAAAATGCACTTCAACCTGCATAACTCGCTGATGCTTGTTACGGCTCTCAATCCCTACATCGGGTACGAGAACGCAGCAAAGACCTCTCATCTGGCATACGAAAAGAACATCTCGCTTAAGGATGCGTGCGTACAGCTCGGTTTCCTGACGGCAGAGAAATTCGACGAAGTATTCCACCCGGAGGAGATGGCCTAAGCGCCAGTCCGGCGGGAAGTGTGGCGCTTTCTGCCGGAATTATCGGGCTGACGGGGAAACTGGTGTTCCCGGTCAACCCGCAGAAGGAATACCCGCTTTGGGAGAATGGCGGGCTCCTTTGTAAAAGCAATATATTGTGGCTGTGTATTATGTCCTTATGCGTAATACACAAGTATTACATATGAGGATGTATAGAATGGAACACATCACCTATTCGTACTTCCCCGGATGCACGCTCAAGAACAAGGCAAAGGCCCTGGACATCTATGCGCGCGCCTCTGCGGAAGCTTTAGGTTTCACTCTCAAGGAAATCCCCGACTGGCAGTGCTGCGGTGGGACATATCCCCTCGCAAAGGACGAAATAGCAACAAAGCTTTCTTCTGTCCGCGCGCTGGCAGACGCACGGGACGCAGGTGAAACATTAGTAACAATCTGTTCAGCATGCCACAACGTCATCAAGCAGGTGAACGACGACATGCAGAACGATGAGAATGTCATCCTTAAGGTCAACAACTACCTCAAGCAGGACGGCATCCAGTATAACGGAGAGACAAAAGTCCTCCATTACCTTGAAGTGCTCCGTGACGTGGTGGGCTGGGACAATGTGAAGAAAGCGGTAAAGAACCCTTTCACCGGCAAGAAAATCGGTGCCTACTACGGATGTCTCCTCCTTCGCCCCGGCAAGGTGCTTCAGTTTGATGACCCGGAAAATCCGCAGATTCTTGAAGATTTCATCAAGGCAATCGGCGGCACACCGGTCATTTATTCCCTCCGTAACGAATGCTGCGGCGCATATACCATGTTCGATGACAAGTCCATCCCGGAGGCACGTGCACAGAAAATCCTTGCAAATGCAGGAGATATGGGTGCGGACTTCCTCGTGACCAGCTGCCCGCTCTGCCGCTACAACCTCATCAAGAACAAGGGCGAAAGCAAGCTTGATGTCATGTACTTCACAGAGCTGCTCGCAGAAGCGCTCGGAGTAAAGGAGGGCGCAGATGCTTAAGAGTGAAATCGAAGAAACCCGCCGGCAGATTCTTTCCATCAGCGGTGTCAATCCCAGAAAGTGCATGGTCTGCGGCAAATGCTCCGGCACCTGCCCGAACTATGACGAGATGGAATACCACCCGCACCAGTTCGTGCAGATGGTCGAGAACGGCGAAATCGAGCCGCTTCTTGCCACCAAGTCCATCTACAAGTGTCTCTCCTGCTTTGCCTGCCTTGAGCGCTGCCCGCGCCAGGTTGAGCCGGCAAAGCTCATCGAGGCAGTCCGCATGGTTGTTGAGCGCAAGCGCGGTCCGCAGCACCTTGAACCGGAAGCAGTTCCGGGCTGCCTTGACAGCGAAATGCCGCAGCAGGCCATCGTCAGCGCATTCAGAAAGTACCGTAAGTAAGGAGTGACATATGGAAAGAATTGGTGTTTTCGTGTGCCACTGCGGCACTAATATTGCAGGCACCGTCGATGTGGAAAAGGTTGCCGAAGAGCTTGGCAAACAGCCGGGTGTTGTCTATTCAACGCACTACACCTACATGTGCTCTTCTGCCGGCCAGAAGATGATAGAAGACCACATCAAGGACGACAAGCTTACAGGCGTTGTGCTCTGCTCCTGTTCCCCCCGCATGCACGAGAAAACGTTCCGCGGCTGTGCGGAGCGGGCGGGCCTGAACCCCTACAAAGTGGAAGTTGCAAATATCCGCGAGCAGGACTCATGGGTTACAAAGGATATCCCGACTGCAACAGAAAAAGCCATTGCACTCGGCAAGGCTGCCATCGCAAAGACCATCCTTGACACCCCGCTCACACCGGGCGAAACCGCTGTTACCAAACGTGCGCTCGTCATCGGCGGCGGTATCGCAGGTATCACGGCAGCGCTGGACATTGCCGATGCCGGTTTCCAGGTTGATATCGTCGAAAAGGATTACACGGTCGGCGGCAAGATGGCAAAGCTGGACAAAACCTTCCCCACGCTGGACTGCGCATCCTGTATCGTCACGCCTAAGATGACGGAAGTCAGCCAGAACCCGAACATCCGCATACTCTCGTACTCAGAGGTCTGCCGGGTAAGCGGTTACATCGGCAACTTCGAGATTGACATCAAGCGTCACCCGCGCTATGTTGACGAAACAAAGTGTACGGGCTGCGGTGCATGTATCGAAAAGTGCCCGAACAAGAAGGTTCCCAACGCATTTAACCTGAACCTGAACAACCGCAAGGCTATCGACATTCCCTTTGCACAGGCTGTTCCGAAAGTAGCTAACATCGATGCAAACTACTGCCTTCACATGAAGGGACTTGCAAACGGCAAGGACAACGTGTGCGGTTTCTGCGAGAAGGTCTGCGGTGCAGGCGCCATCAACTTCAACCAGAAAGAAGAGATCATTACGGAGAAGTACGGTGCCATCATCGTGGCAACCGGCTACAATCCGATTGATCTGGCTAAATTCGATGAATTCGCCTATTCTCAGAGCAAGGATGTTGTATCTTCTCTGGAATTCGAGCGTCTGTGCAATGCATCAGGCCCCACGAACGGTCATCTGCTCCGCCCGTCAGACGGCAAGGAGCCCAAGACCATCGTATTCGTGCAGTGCGTCGGCTCTCGCTGCTCTGCAGATGCAGGAAAGGGGCATGAATACTGCTCCAAGGTCTGCTGCATGTACACAGCAAAGCATGCCATCCTTACCCGTGACCACTACCCCGACACAGACTGCTACGTCTTCTACATTGACGTGCGCACCCCCGGCAAGAATTTTGATGAGTTCTACCGCCGCGCCGTTGAGCAGTACGGCGTGCACTACATCAAGGGTATGGTCGGAAAGGTGACTCCCCAGGCTGACGGAACGCTGGATGTGCAGGGTTCCGACCTCATCCTGAACCGCCAGGTGCATATCAAGGCGGACATGGTTGTTCTTGCCGCTTCCATCGAAGCAGACAAGAGCGCACGCCCGCTCGCAACCATGCTCACGACCTCCATGGACAACAATGACTTCTTCCTTGAAGCCCACGCAAAGCTCCGCCCGGTGGAAAGCCCCACTGCAGGCATCTTCCTTGCGGGCTGCTGCCAGGGACCGAAGGACATTCCGGAGACGGTCGCGCAGTCATCCGGTGCAGCCGCAAAGGCAATCTGCCTGCTGGTAAAGGACAAGCTCAAGAACGACCCGTGCACGGCTCATCCCGACGAGAATATGTGCAATGGCTGCGGTCAGTGCGAAAACGTCTGTCCGTACGGAGCTATTTCTTATGTTGAGAAGGATTTCCGTGGTCCCAACAGGACGACAATCACACGCCGCGTGTCACAGGTAAACACTGCAATGTGCCACGGCTGCGGCGCCTGTACTGTTGCCTGCCCGTCAGGAGCAATGGACCTTCATGGATTCAGCAACAAACAGATTATGGCGGAGGTTGATAGCATCCTCGGCTGACGGTCTGCGGAGTGCTAGAAAGAAACAATGGAAAACACGAACGTAAGCAAAGACTGGAAGCCGAAGATTGTGGCGTTCTGCTGCAACTGGTGCTCCTACGCAGGTGCTGACCTGGCAGGCAACAACCGCCTTGAGTATCCTGCAGACGTAAAAATTATCCGTATTCCCTGCTCATGCCGCCTGAACCCGCTGTTCATCCTGCGGGCATTCCAGCGCGGAGCCGACGGGGTCATCCTCTGCGGATGCCACCCCGGAGACTGCCACTACACAAGCGGAAACTATTTTGCACGCCGCCGCATGACGCTCCTCTTCTCCATGCTCGATTATCTGGGCATCGAGAAAGAACGCACAAGGGTCGAATGGTGTTCAGCTGCAGAAGGTGTACGCTTTGCCGGCATCATGAATGACTTTGTCTCCAAGATAACAGAACTTGGAGAGAACAGACGCCTGGAGGACTTGAGATGCAAGACGACAAAATAACCGGTCAGCTCATCGACCGCGCAAAGGCCCTGCTTGCAGAAGGGAAAGTTCAGCGCGTCGTCGGATGGAGAAAAGGACTTTTTGACTACGATGTAACGCCCAGCACCTTTGCCACGGCAGAGGATCTGGACAAGAACTTCGTATACAATCAGTGGTGCGGTGCAAACCTTTCAAAGTATCTCGTCCGCCTTACCCGCGAGATTGAGATCAAAAAGAGCACAACCCGCACTGCAAACGCAATGGCAAAGCAGAAGGATCCCAATGCTCCTGAGGCTCCCATACCGCAGGGTAAAGTGCTGGTGTTTCTCAAACCGTGCGACACCTACAGTTTCACGGAACTGCTGAAGGAGCACCGTGTTACCCGCGAGGATGTCTATATCGTGGGCATCCCCTGCGGCGGCATGGCTGATCCGGAGAAGAAAACCATTGCTGAACGCTGCAATAACTGCAAGAGCAAGAAGCATGTTACCTACGACGAGCTCATCGGCGATGAAGGCGACATTCTTGACAGCCACCGCTTTGACATGGTCGCAAAGCTTGAGGCAATGACACCGGAACAGCGCTTTAACTTCTGGCGCGGCGAATTATCCCGCTGCATCAGATGCAACGCCTGCCGTGACGTCTGCCCTGCCTGCACATGCGAGAAGTGTGTATTCGACAACAATAACCTGTACACGTCCCAGAAAGTCGCCGCAAGTGACTTTGAGGAGAATCTGTACCACATTATCCGTGCATGGCACGTCGCAGGACGCTGTACGGACTGCGGCGAATGTTCACGGGTGTGCCCGCAGAACATCCCGCTGCACCTGATTAACCGCAAGTTCGCAAAAGACATCAACGAACTCTACGGTCTATATATTGCAGGCAGCGACATGGAAACAAAGCCGCCGATGCTCACCTATACAACTGATGACGCAGAGGCAAGCATTGTCTATGAGCGCGGCTCAGCTGACAACGGAGGTAAACAGTAATGCTTTCACTTCCAGAAGAGAAAATCAACGATTTGTTCGAATGCATCGGCTCAAAGCAGCCGCTCTACATTCCTCAGATGAATACTTCAGGGAACGCAGACTTCAAACGCTGGACAAAAGGTGCCAAGCTCAGCAAGGCGCTGAAGACCGTCCGTTCTGCAAAGGACTTCTTCTTCCCGAAGACTGAACACATGGTCAGCCTGAAAATGGAAGGACAGACCGTCACCGTAGAAGATCCCCGCAAGGAACTTGAGGACTTTGTCGTCTTCGGCGTGCGCGCCTGCGATGCGGCAAGCTTCAAGGTGGTGGACGATGTGTACCTGAATATGACTCCGGTAGACACCTACTACAAAAACCGCCGCGACCACGGTACTGTCGTCACACTTGCCTGTACGGATCCTGCACAGACCTGTTTCTGCAGTGCCTACGGCATCGACAGCACCAATCCTGCCGGCGACGTAAGTGCATGGCTCGCAGGCGGCAAGTACTACTTCAAGGCAAACACCCCCAAGGGTGAAAAATTCATTGCCGCCGTGAAGTCCCTGCTTTCCGAAGACAGCGACGCCGCAGTCAGCGCCCAGCAGAAGGAAACAAAAGAGAAAATTGAAAAGCTGCCGCTTGCACACCTTGACCTTTCCAAGTGGAGAATCAAGAGCAGCAAGGACATGCAGAAGATTTTCAACTCAAAAATGTGGGATGATCTGTACCAGACCTGTCTGGGCTGCGGAACCTGTACCTACGTGTGCCCCACCTGCATGTGCTTTGACGTACGTGATTTTGATACGGGCAACGGCATCAAGCAGTTCCGCTGCTGGGACAGCTGCATGTACTCAGACTTCACGCAGATGGCAGCAGCAAACCCGCGCCTGACGCAGAAAGAACGCTTCCGCCAGCGCTTCATGCACAAGCTGGTCTACTATCCCATGGCACACGAAGATCACTTCCAGTGCGTGGGCTGCGGACGCTGTCTTGAAAGCTGCCCCATCCACATGAACATTGCAAAAGTCATCAAGGCATACAACGAGATGCCGGACAGCACCGACGGAGGAAACAAATAATGGATACAGAATCATTCATCCCCTATGTCGGGAAAATCATTGCCATCCGTCAGGAAACCCCCGATGTCAAGACATTCCGCGTCGTCGGACTTGACGGCAAGAAGCTCTTCGAGCACATTCCCGGTCAGTGCGCTATGCTCATCGTGCCGGGCGTGGGCGAATCGATGATTTCCATCACTTCTTCCCCCACAATGGAAGATGCAATGGAATTCAGCATCAAGAAGTGCGGGCATGTTACGGAATGGCTCCATAATGCAGAAGTCGGGCAGCAGATTTGTGTCCGCGGTCCTATCGGCAACGGATTCCCGGTAACATCACCGGAATTTCTTCATAAGGATATTCTTGTTATCGCAGGCGGTATCGGTATTGCACCGGTGCACTCCGTGGTAAACTACATGCTCGACCACCGTGCGGATTATGGTAAAATCCAGGTTATCTACGGTTCTCGTTCCATGCAGGATTTGGTGCGTCTGGATGAGATGCAGAATGTCTGGATGAAGCAGCCGAATGTGGAAATCGATCTGACAATCGACCGCGCCCAGCCGGAATGGTCAGGGCACGTCGGCTTTGTTCCTCCGTATGTTACGGAGCTGAACCCGGATCCCAGCATGACCGTCATCATGTGCGGCCCGCCAATCCTGATTCACCTCTCTCTTGACAACCTCAAGAAGCTGGGCTTTAAGGACACGCAGGTCTTCACCACAATGGAGATGCGCATGAAGTGCGGTATCGGCAAGTGCGGCAGATGTAACATCGGCAACAAATTCGTCTGTAAGGACGGACCGGTGTTCAGCTTTGACAAGCTTGACGAGCTGACTCCTGAATACTAGGGAACGGGACAAGGCAGTGCTGGCAGTACTAGTGCTGCTAGCACTGTCTGCTGCGGAAGCCTTCCGGCTGCTGCAGGAAAAGGCCGCATCCGTGCGGCTGCAGAAATTTTACGATTTTAGTCATAGGAGAATACTATGAGTGATAAAGAGATGGCTACTATATATCTGTTCGGAAAGAAATATGATGTTCCGGCAGAACTCACAATCATGACGGCCATGGAATATGCCGGTTACCAGCTCAAGCGCGGTTGCGGCTGCCGCAACGGCTTCTGCGGTGCCTGTGCCACAATCTACCGCATTAAGGGTCAGAACCAGCTCCAGACATGCCTTGCCTGCCAGAAAAAGGTAGAAAATGACATGTACATTGCAACACTCCCCTTCTTCCCGCTGGTAAAGCAGATCTACGATGTAGAGAAGATAAAGCCTGAGCAGCAGGTTATGATGCAGCTCTACCCGGAAATCTACGCATGTGTGGGCTGCAATGCCTGTTCACGCGCATGTCCGCAGAGCCTGAACACCATGCAGTATATTGCATACGCACAGCGCGGCGATTTCAAGGCATGCGCAGACGCATCCTTTGACTGCGTGATGTGCGGTATCTGTTCTTCACGCTGCCCGGCAGGAATCAGCCACCCGCAGGTTGCCGAGCTGGCCCGCCGCCTGAACGGAAAATATCTCCAGCCGCAGTCACAGCACCTGCTTGACCGCGTAAAGGAAATTGACGAGGGCAAGTGCGAGCAGCTCATCCAGCAGCTGATGAACAAGCCGCTCGACCAGATCAAGGAACTCTACAATACCCGCGAAATTGAGAAATAAGCGAAGGAGAACAACATGTACGGTAATAAATTAGACGATTTGGCAAAACTTGTTGCCGAAAAACGCGAAGAAAACCTTAAATTTGAACACGCTCGTCTGACCGCAGACGAAAAGGATGTCCTCCTGAAGGAATACCATCCGGATCGCATTGCTTCTCAGTTCACCGAGCTGAAAATCGGCCCGAACAAAGGCCAGAAGGCTCCTATCGAGCTGGCAGAAATGCTGCAGGCAAAGCCCCGGCTGGAACCGGATCACGTTGACCTTGCACGCACGGATTATGAATCAGACGTGCTCATCATCGGCGGCGGCGGTGCAGGCTGTTCCGCTGCTATCGAAGCAAGCAATGCCGGCGCAAAGGTAACGCTTGTTACAAAACTGCGTGTGGGTGATGCAAACACCATGATGGCAGAAGGCGGCATTCAGGCTGCAGACAAGCCCAATGATTCTCCCGCACAGCACTTCCTGGATGCTTTTGGCGGCGGTCACTTTGACGGCAAAAAAGAACTGGTTTACACACTCGTTACCAAGGCTCCGGAGACTATTAAGTGGCTTAATGACCTTGGCGTTGAATTCGACAAGGAAGATGACGGTACAATGGTAACGACACACGGTGGCGGAACCAGCCGCAAGAGAATGCATGCCTGCAAGGACTATTCCGGTGCAGAAATCATGCGGACACTTCGCGACGAAGTATTCAACCGCCCGGACAAAATCACAGTCGTTGATTTTACCTCCGCCATTGAGCTCATCAAGAATGACAAGGGCGAAGCAGCCGGTGCTGTCCTCCAGAATATGGAAACTGGTGAAATCCGCATTGCAAAGGCAAAGATTGTCGTTATTGCAACCGGCGGTGCAGGACGTATGCACTACCAGGGCTTCCCCACATCAAACCACTATGGTGCAACAGCAGACGGTCTTGTGCTGGCATACCGCGCAGGCGCAAAGCTCCTGTACCAGGATTCACTCCAGTACCACCCCACTGGTGCAGCCTACCCCTCACAGATTCTCGGCAAGCTCGTTACAGAGAAAGTCCGCTCACTCGGTGCAAAACTTATCAATAACAAGGGCGAAGTCTACATCCACCCGCTTGAAACACGCGATGTGAACGCATCCGGTATCATCAAGGAATGCAAGAACGGCCGTGGTATTGAAACCGGACTGGGTGACGGCAAGGCTGTCTGGCTTGATACACCGATGATTGAGGCTATCCATGGCGAAGGAACAATCCTGAAAAGAATTCCGGCCATGTACAACATGTTCATCAAGTACGGCATTGACATCCGCAAGGAACCGATTCTTGTGTATCCGACCCTCCACTACCAGAATGGCGGCGTTGAGATTGACAAGGACTGCCACACGAACATCAAGAACCTGCTCGTAGCCGGTGAAGCTTCCGGTGGTGTCCATGGTACGAACCGTCTTATGGGTAACTCCCTGCTGGACGTGGTCGTGTTCGGACGCGTTGCTGGTCAGACTGCCGGCAAAGCCTTCAAGGACGTAGCTGCGTCAACAAAGTTCAGCCTCCAGCACGTGACCGATTTTGAAAAGGAACGGGCAGCTGCCGGCATCGCAGGAGACAGTGTTTCACCGAAGCTGCTGCCGACCTATACATGGGGTAATCCTGAATTTGAGAAGCCGATTCCTGGCAGCACCAAATAACAGTACCCTATAAAAGCAATAAGCTCGCTGCGCTGCAGCGAGCTTATTTTTTCCCAGGGTATCAAAAACACCGAACTCCAAACGAATAAAAAGCCGGTTCTTTCGAACCGGCTTTTTATTTTTCCCACTGAGAGATGACCAAGGCTGCATCTGCACAAAAGGCAACAAAAAAGCCCTGCGGTTTAGTGCAGGGCTATGAAACATCTCCTACGGGAATCGAACCCATGTTGACGGGATGAAAACCCGTTGTCCTAACCCCTAGACGAAGGAGACATAACCTTATGAGTAGAATAATAACAGAAAAGAACTTTTTAGTCAAGCATCTTTTCTACAAAATATAAAAAAACAAACAAATTTTTCAAACTTTCATATCAAATTTTGACAGAAGTTTTGCCTTCAATTGACGAAGGTCATCATCATCCAAGCCCAGTTCAATTGCGCTGTTAACATCATGCATGGCGGCTTCATAGCGGTGCAGTTTATAGAATGCAAGCGCCCGCCGGTAATAGACATGGCTCTGATATTTATTTATGGCAAGCGAACGGTCAAAGCATGCAACAGCATCCTCCTGCTGCTCTTTTATGCTGTATACAATACCTTCGTAATAGCAGGCGCGGAATGCATTATCATCGCGCTTTTCACTTTCCTGAAAATCAGAAAGGGCAGCATCATAGTTGCTCTGTGCAAAGTGAGCCATTCCACGGTGTTTGAATATAACAGCAAGCACAACGTCAGGGAGCGCTTCGGAGGATTCGATGATTTTAGTATAAATGGCAACTGCATCCTTGAAATGGCCCAGATTATGTTCGTGAAGGGCCTGCAAAACCATATCATCGATGCTTCCCTTTGCATAGGGAGAATCTTCTGCCAATGCAGCAATCTTTTCCGGCACCTTTTCACCAGCAGGCTGCCGGTGCTCTGTCATTACATCAGCTTTCTCATAGAAAGTATTCCTGCGGACTTCCAGTTCCGACTGCAGTTTGTTCTGATAATCACGGATTTCCTGAAAAATAGTATCCGCAAGGCTCAAATTTGCATTTATAGCAGCAAGCTTACGGCGCAGCGGTTTATCAAAGGGATTAAATTCTGATTTATAGATAAGTTCATGCTCAACCTCAGCCCATGCATCCTGAAGAATTGTGCGAACCTGGATTTCGCAGACAACAGAACCAGGAAGTACAGGTTCCAGATGCTCTGTGGGATAACAGCCGACAGGAATGCTTATGAGCACATGAACCGATTCATAGCCAAATTCACGGAAAGACTGTCCGGAACCTTTTCGTTCAATTTCACGAACGTCAAAATTCTCAGACAACTGATGTACAACGGAATCAATATCCTCTAAAAAGGCACAAATAATCCGTATGCCCATCATGTCGGTCAATGTGACCAGCTCATGACTCGTAGAACTTTCTTCAGACTTCTGGCGCAGAATCTTTTTATAATAACTGCCAAAAGACTTGATACGAGCCTTATACGTCGGCATAGACGGCAGTTTTATTACAGACTTCAGGCGATTCTCAACTTTTGTAAGAATTTCCTCAAAGACAGGAATATAGGAGTCATAGGTTTGCTGGATTCGAACTTTGTGCGGGAGCTCACTCTGATTCATAAAGGCATCCACAAGGAAATTTGATTCGGGAAGCTGCACTGCCAAGGCAGTTTTCGAACAGCAACCTTAGCTATCTGCATTTTTTGCAAGGCATCAGCCTGAAAAATGCAAGACCAGATAGATCGAATATGTTTTATAAAAAAAGCCGCCCCATCACAGGACGGCTTTTTTGTCCACTATTAGAACAGATTCAATTACTGAACAGACTGAGCTGCGTTAGAGTTTGAATCCTCGTTCAGAGAAGCAGAGAAGGTATCCTCAGTTGCTCTCTTAGCCTCTTCCATATAGCGGTTAACCTGCTTGTTGCCGAAGCGAGACATCTCGATAGCCTTGCGGTCAGCTTCCTTCTTGGTCACGATACCCCAGAGGTCTTCCTCGTCGATGTCGCGGTCAGAGGTCAGGATAGCCATATCATAGATGATCTTCACATCCTTGAAGTAACCAACATAGTCAGAACCGATGTCGTTTGCATCGCGGGTGATCTGGAAACCACCGAACTTTGCATAGGGAAGTCCGCGAGGATAGATCGGATACACACGGATTTCGCGTGCACGAACTTCAGAAACGTAGTTCGGGTTGTTCCACACGAGGGTCTTCCATCCGTCGAACTGCAGGTTGCCCATGCAATAGCGGCGCTCAACTTCGTCGTTGTCGCGGAGGAGGACATAAAGCTTGTGCGGGTAGTTCTCACCCATGGTCGTCACAGCAATAGACTTGATGGTGCCGACATTGCGGATAAGACCATAGCCATCCTCATAGAGGTATTTGCCGGGTTCAGACGGAGCCTGGCGGACACCGTTTGCATCAGCTTCTGAATACAGCTCATAGCCCTGGATTTCATACGGCGGAAGGATTTTTGCGCTAGCATTGTTTGCCCAAGTCGGGAACACGATGCGGACACCAAGAACCTCTTTTCCAGCGAACGGAACCTGTGCACTCTGCTTCACCGGTGCAGCCTTAGTCTGTGAAAGTGCAAGAGCCTGCACTGAACGTGCTGAAGAATTCAGCTCAACTTCCCATTCTCCGAGAGAGAGAGAAGTCTTCATCAGAGATTTCTGCTCCCCGGTGAAAGTTGCGCCTGCAGCTACAGAATAGTCCTGAACTGTTCTGCTGTTCTTTGTAGGCTTGCCATCCTCACCAGGCAGGATGTCAGCTGAAAGCTGAGTGAAATCAATGAGAGTTGATTCCTTAGCGAATGCCAGACTACCAGCCAAGACAGCAGCAGCCATTAAAACAAAAGTCCTCTTCATTCGAAACTCCTTTCTATACTTTTGATGTAGCCTTGATACCTTATAGTATCTATTAAGAAACCTTTTTTGTCAACTTCTTTTACTGAAATTTAATGATTTTTTCATTAAGCCCCAGCGCCAGACAGCGGCATAAAAGCTTCCTCAAAGACACTTTTTCCATCAATGAAAACATCAACCGTATGTATATTTGTGAAATTCTTCACAATATTCACTTTCAACACATCGAGCGCATCACGGATGCTTTTTACCTCGGAATTCACCACGAGCGCATCACGGCTGAGCCCTATGTATGCAACTCCTCCGCGCACAAAACAGAACTCGCACCTTGTGCCGGAAGAAAATACCTTCTTATACCGGTTCGTCATCGGACCGAGCAGCAGCTCGTCCACAAACAGAGCCACGTCACCCTGCACCGGTTTCTCCGGGAGGTAGCGGACTTCTGTGCAGAGCACGCCGGTATCATACGAAGGAAAATAAAAGACTGTGCGTCTGCCGCTCCCCTTCCCCAGGAAGAAGAACACGGACAGAGCAAGCGAAACGGCAACTACCGCAAGGCACACGAAGGCAGGAGCCTTCTTTTCTGGTGCAGAATTCATCTTGTACTCGTAAATCCTCTTGTGCGTTCAAAATGCGTGATGAACGCCTGCAAACCATTATATATCCCAAGCGACATCTTTTTCAAGTAGCCGTCATCCACCAGAAGTTCAGCCTCTTTCTCATTGGAAATAAACCCGGTTTCAATGAGAATGGACGGCATCATTGCATTGCGGACAACAGCAAAGTTTTCAGCCTTCAGGCCGCGCGCCTTGCTCAGTTTGCCCACCTGCGTGTTTATGCCGTTCTGGATGAAATTCGCCAGCAGAATTGATTCCGTGGTGTATTCCTCCTCCACAAGGCTGTTGATGATATTACCGAGTGTTTTATCCTCCATTTCATCGGCGTTCGTCACCTGACGCCGGTATTCAGGCGTGAGGTACCATACCTCGTAGCCGGAAGCATTCTTGTCAAAGCTTGAATTCACGTGGATGGAGAGGTAAAGTATCGCCTCGTCATCCTTCAGCTTGACGCCGTTCGCTATTTCTGTGCGCTGCTGGAGCGACACAAATGTATCATCCTTGCGCGTCATGATGATTTTCTTGCCGGGATAGGCAACCCGGAGTGCATCGTAGAGGCGCAGGCCGATTTTCAGTGTGATGTCCTTCTCCATAACGGAGACTTTCTTGCCGTTCACGGTAACGGGAGACGGAGAAATGGCGCCGGGGTCTTTGCCGCCGTGGCCCGGATCAATCACAATGGCACCGATACCGTAGGAAGCAGAAGCCGCAGGGATATCCATAGCTTCCGCATCACCGGAAGACTCCGGCGGCAGTTCCTGCTGAAAGAATTCCTGTGCTTCGTTAAAGAAAGAGACAGATGCCACAAGCCCGCCGTCTTTCAGGTAAGGAGCCTTTTCCGTCACAATGGTGCGGAAATCCTTCATGATAAAAGAGGCTCCGGACTGAAACGATATCTGGTGCCCGTTCTTTTCAAGAATGCCGGAAAGCGACAGGGGATCCCAGTACAGTGTCATGCCGGAGGCCCGTGCTTTTTCCGGAAGATTCACTTCCTGTGAGGAAAGCGCAGCGGCATGCAGAGAAACAAGGAATGTCAGCAGGCTGCACAGGAGCCACCGTCTTTTAAACATTTTTCAGCTTTCCTTCTTTTTTTTTGAGAAATGCAGCAGCTGATTCTTTTCAGCCGATGCACAGTCGTTTACATAGAGGATGCCCTGAAGGCCGCCCCTTGCGAGCGCGCGCCAGAATTTCCGTCCTTCCAGCTGCGGATGCTCGGGACACAGCCGGTCAAACAGCCGCAAGGTGTCCTGCAGCGTCCGATGGTTGTAGTCCTCTATAGTATCGGCAAAATTCTTGACTTTTTCAGACAGAAGCGAAGAGGTTTTTTCGTTCCGCGGCACAGTGGGCTGCGAACGGGCAAGCGCATCAAAGGCTTCCTTCTGCTCCGGCGTAAACTGGTATGCATCCGGCGGAAAATGCTCTTCCGCGCGCTTTTCCCGGCGGGCAAGGAAGGCATCGGTATGCCGGTTGTCCGGCTCCAGGCGGAGTACTATGCGGGAAACCGCACGTTCCGCCGCAGCCACGGCAAGCTCCCGGCTCTGTGAAGCCGTAATGCAGTTCCCGCACTTCTCCACATTGTTGCGGGGAAAGTCAACGTCGCTGCCATTTCCGGTACGGACAAAAACATCCCGGATAAAGGGACAGCCGGAAGAATTATCAAGGTTGTACACTCCGGCAACCTTGCCGGGAATGGAAACCCATGCACGTTCAGCGCTTGCAGACGGGCACGGAACTTCGAACAGCGAGAACGGAGCGTCGCTGATGGGCAGCGGGTTCCGGCACTGCAGCAGCTCCTCCGGAATCCGGCCCAAGGCGATAAGCAGCGCCTGCTTGGTCAGGTTCAGGCCGGAAGCATAGGGATATGTCCAGCCGGACATGTAGCCGCCGGAAAGCCGGGCTGCAATCTCACCGATCATGGGGCCGTTCGCCGTGTATTTGATGTCCGCCTTTGCCGCACCGCAGCTCAGGCCGAGCGCCTTTACGCCCTGCGCAAAAGTCCGGATAAGCTCGAATTTCCGCTGCTCCGGAATGGCAGCAGGCATTGTGTGCCCGGTCTCTATGAAATACGGCGGATAGTAGATGTGACGGTCGGCAAAGCCGGTTATGGTAAGCGTGCCGCCGTACACCAGTGCATCTATGGAATACTCCTGACCGTCCATGAAATCTTCAAGGATGGCTGTTCCGCTGCGGGAATAGCGGACGGCATCTTCCACGGCAGAAAGGAATTCCTTTCCGCTGCGGACAAGGCGGCATCCGCGGGCACCCATGTTGTCAACAGGCTTCACGACTTTTGGGAAGGAAATTGTCTGCAGGACGCCGGGATCTATGTAGGAAGCAATCTGCCTGCGGGAAATACGGGAGAATTCCGGGGAACTGACGCCGTGCTCCTTGAAGCAGCCGCGCATACGCACTTTATCGCTTGCATTAAGCGCCGCCTCAAAGGAATGTGCCGGAAGTCCGCATTTTTCTGCCACATAGCTCACGGAAGCAGAAAAATCGGTGCCTGCGGTGAACACGGCGGCAAGCCTGCTGCCGAGCGACAGCGCCAGATCAGCAAGTTTCTCCCTGTCTTTCAGGTCAACCGGCTCAAAACGGTCGGCAAAATCTGCGCACACTGCGGAAGGATTTGCATCCACCACGAGTGTTTTGTAGCCAAGCTCTTTTGCCGCCTCCATGGCAGGGCGCTGCATGAGCCCGGCCCCCAGAATCAGAACATATTTGTCAGTCATAGTATGCCGCCTTACAGTTTTTTACAATATACTTCAAAGGTGTCGCCGAGCTTCATAACCCGGCTTGCCGTACGCAGTGCCCGGTACTGGACGGACTTGGCCGACCAGTCTTTCTGCCGCGCACAGGGGAAGCGCTCCGGATGGATGCCTGTTGACACAATGCGCTGCACCTCAAAGCCGTATTTTTTCAGGATCGAGGCCGTCCGGGAAGGTTCCCACAGCGTATAGTGGTCAGAAGGACTCTGCGCAAAGAAGGTGTCTGTGTTGTAGCGGGCGCTCACGCCGGACGCAGAAGGCGTACTGAACGCAAATATGCCGCCCTTCTTGAGCAGCCCCGCCACGGCCGAAAGCACTTCATCAAGGTTCTGGAAATGTTCTATAACATACCACATGGTGACGGCATCGAATTTGTCTATGCCGAACTCTGAGGTTACATCCGCATGGGGGAAGGCGGCACAGACCGCGGGGAAATGCAGCGTTTCCTGCACGTAGCGGACTGCATCCGCAGAAATGTCCGTGCCGAAGACCTGCCAGCCGGAATCATTTGCAGCGTCCAGGAAGGGACCGAGCGCACAGCCGATGTCTAGCACGGTCGGCGTTACCGGGGAATGCACGCGGCGGTACAGGTAATCAATGATGCTGGTACGGCGCACGCATTCAGCCTTTATGGAGTCAAAGTCATCTTCGTAGGTTTTGCCGTACTGCTTCTTGTAATCATCGTAGAAATAATCGTGGTTATACACGGTCTGCTCTGATTCCAGCGTCCATGCCATGTAAAGCATGCCGCAGGAATGGCAGCGCCGGAAGGTATGCTCCGCCGTCCGCGCGACAACAGGATCTTTTCCGGCAGCAGGCTGACGGCAGACGGGGCACAAAATCTTTTTGCCCCGGGAAAGCGCCACGGTAAAGTCTGCAAGGGAACGCTGGCGGGGAACGCCGTCTTCCATGCTGCGGTACAGTTTTTCCGGGGCGGAAAGCAGTTTCCTGCACACCTTGGCGGAAATTTCGCCGCTGCCGATGCAGGCAAATCCGTACATCCGGGCAAGCTGCTCGTGCAGGGGCGTTGTCCCCAGCAGGATGACCGCGCAGCCGGCGGCGGCGGCCTCGAATGCGGTAAAGCCGTAATGGCTGACCACAAGGTCGTATTCATACAGCTTGTCGCGGAGACCGGGGATGGGCGCACAGACCTTCACCCGGCTGCGGGCATCCTCAGGGATTTTTTCTGCAAGCTCCTGCACTCCGTCGGGGCTGCTGGCGACGGCAGTCACCTCCAGTCCGCAGGAAGCAAGCGTCTCTGCTGCCGGAACCGTAAGTCCGGCAGGATCTTCGCCGCCGAGTACCACCAGCGCAGTGGCAGGGGCCTTGCTCCTGTCCGCGCTACGGGTATGGCTGCCAAGCTCAATAAAGCCCGGCTCAGTAAGATTGGTCCGGCGGTTTGCCGACACCGACGGAATGATATCCAGCAGGTAGTCCGCATAATCAGTGGAGGAAGCGCCCTCATCAAGTGCAATGACCGGGCACAGTTCCGACAGTTTTTTGGCAAAGGCAGCATCCGTCACGAACAAATCCGTAACGGCAGCACAATACTGGGAAGCATGGGAAATATCGCGGACAAGCTGATAGGGCTGCAGTCCCTGTTCCTGCGCTTCTGCAACAAGGGCGTCACACTGCGGCAGGTCTGCGTCCACAGGAATCAGAATGTCTCCGCCGGTCTTGAGCGCAAGATCCAGGCATCGGCGCAGATGCCCCGTTCCCCTGCCCTTGCGCACGCTCGGAACAAAAAGCACGGGATGGCAGACATCATTGCGGGAAAGTCCATCAAGAATCTGCTGTACCGTGTACGGCGCTGTAACCGGGGAATTCCCGGACACAGCACGCACAAGCGCCTGAGCCCGCCGGTAGTCGCCGTGCTCGTCAATCGTCGTTCGAAGCTCCGGATGATAGAATTTCCGCGGGGCACGGATAAAGAGGCAGTTGAAATTCTCCTTGTGATTGTAGAGTGCAGGTCCCACGTGTTCGTGGTCATAGGGCTGCTCTGTCTGAGCCGCCGCAAGGAGCAGCGAATGGGCATCGAAGATTTCCACCCCGGAACCATGCGGCAGTCCCTGCCACGTGATGTAATCAACCTGAGCAGCAGAACTGCGGTCCTTGTATTCTTCCAGCAGGTCCTGTGCCGCCTCATAAAAGAGGAAGGGATTGTCGGCAGTGGCGCGGATAACAACATCCGCTTTTGAAATTTCTATAACCTTGCAGAAACGATCAAGTACGTCTTCCTTTGAACCGGCAAAGAATTCATAGCCGCAGGCACGGGCAATGCCCTCCAGCTCAGCAGCGCTGTCCGTATCAACGGCAAGGTAACGGCTGTCGGCAGGGACTTTCTTCATGGAATCAAGCACCCACTCAAGAACCGTCCTGCCGCCCAGGGGAAGCAGCGCCTTCCGGGGAAGCCGTGTTGACGAAAGGCGGCACTGCACCACAAGGACAGTCCGTTTTTTCTTCCGGTCAAATAAATTCATAAGCCTCATTTCTCATCTCCCGTGCCGTCCCAGTGCTCTGTCAGGGAAACGGCGTCTGTCTTAAAGCGGTATTTGTTCAGGCCGGTCCAATGGCGGGCAGACCTGAAGAGCCGGAAAGCCTCATTCAGCCCGCAGGAACTCCGGGCCTTGAACGAAAAGAACGATGCGCGGGGGATTTCCCCGTGGTCATTTCTGAAAACCGGCAGCAGGTTTTTCAGGTAAAAGCGCAGGTAGGAAATATCCGTCGTCCGGTCCTCCTGGGGACTTTCGCCCGCATAGGTCAGCGCAAAGCCCGAAGCCAGGGAAACCTGCTCGCCCCACAGCCACGCACGGAAAAAGAGATCAAGTTTCTGCCAGTACGGGGCCTTTACCGTGTAATCAAAGCCGCCCAGGCGGATGAATTTTTCGCGGTCATAGAAAGCTGCAAGATCTGCCGGATAGAGCGTAGCTGCCTTGTCTGCAATGGCAAGCGAAGATTCTACATTGAACTCAGACTTGTCCACGCTCGGCGTAAATCGCACCGGAAGATTCTGGCCGTCGGCAGTCATGAGCCGCGGACACACACAGAACTGTCCCGCAGCGGCAAGCTTTGCAGCAACGGCGGCCGTAAAAGAAAAATCGTCGATGCACAGATCATCGTACAGAACAAGCACATAGCGGCTTTCCGTCTCTGCCATGCCAAGGTTCACCATGTCACCAAGCGTCACGTTCTCCGGCACAACAACGAATTTCACTTCCGGGAATTCCTGGGAAAGCTGTTCTGTATTGTAGTTCGGGCTGCGGATTTCCACGCTCACAATCCGCTCAAAACCGCAGGCCAGCAGAGACGTAAAGCAGCGGCCGCGGTACTGGCGGCTCATTCTGTTGAGCACAAGGCAGGTAACAGGCATCTGGACTTTCCTGAGCGGCTCCGTCCCGCCAAGGACGGTGTGCTCCACCTGGCGCTGGTTAAAAGTTGAAGGTATAATATTCATCGCAGTTCCTGCACTTTTCGTCATACACGTTCTCTATCTGGCGGGCGACAGACGCAAGTCCCCGCTCCCACACATCCGCAAGCTTCTCCGAAAGCACATTGCCAAGCGGAGCATCCAGGAGGAATTCCCGGCACAGGGGCACGTTCCCGTCCGGCAGCACGGTCATGTCGCGCTTAAGGTGCCAGCAGGCGTTCCGCTCAAGCGGGGAAAGGTCTGCAGGCTTTTCGTCAGGCAGCAGCCCGCAGAAAGCATCGTATTTCTGGATGATGAGCCGGCCGCCCGTCACACTTGCACTGTCATGATAGCAGCGGTAGAACTGCTCCAGCTCGCATTCGTTCCGGTTCATGCGCACAAACTGCGGGTACACGGCGCCGGGGAATCTGGCAGCAAGCACCGCCAGTGCCCGGACAGCAGCAGCAAGCGTAGTGCCCTGCCCTTCCGGACCGCCGTCCAGCGGCAGGGAATGTACGGCGCGGTACGTTTCTTCGCTCACGGCATCCACGGCAACAATCCATGTTACGGCATCCCGGCCGTTCGTGCGGGGGGCAGCCTGCTGCACAAGGGCGGCAATGCGGTCTGCAAGCGCTTCCGTTACCAGCGAACCGTCAGTTTCAATCAGGACGGACAGTCCGGGGAATGCCAGCACAGCCTGCACATATTCTTCTATATTTTGCACAGTCAGCGGTTCCGCAAAAGAGCCGAGTCCGATGACCGCTGTCCCGGAAAGCGCAGCAGCAGCCTCCACTATGGAACGGAAGCCGGCAAGCTCCATGTTTGCAGGCTGAGGATTCTGTGATGCAAACGGCAGCACCGAGCGCTTTGCCCGGAATGCCGCCGGGTACGGATTGTACAGGGCCGCAGAAGTGCAGTTTTCCGCAATCTGGATATTGTAGAACGCAGGAAGCGTACGCTGCACGGCAGCAGACTGTGCTGCAAGGAGCGAAAGCGGCAGTGCGCCCGGTTCCATTCCCTGTTCCTGCGCAAGGGCAAAAAGCCGTGCACAGGCAAGGCTTTCCGCTTTGGAGGAACAGCAGAAGGACAGGCGCAGCATGCGGAAATCCTTCGGCGCAATGACCGTCTCTATTTCAAAGGAGTTAATGTCACCCCGTATCACGCTGAAAATGCTGCCGGCAGTTACCGGGGCATCACCCGCAGCTTTCTGGGCACCTTTCGCAAGTTCGGCAAGAATTGCAAGCGTTCCCGACGCAATGACTTCCGGCGCCAAACCGGCCGGATACCCGTCGGCAAAGGTATATTCCGCAAGATAGCGCTCGTGTGCGGCAAGCACGTCTGCCGTCAGCCCGGCATCAAGGAAGGGGCTGTCAGCCGCCGCATACACGGCGCAGTCAGCCTTTGCGCTGGTGCAGGCTGCCGCAAGCTGGGAAAGCAGCTGTGCCGTCGTCCAAGAAGGCTGCACCACCAGTTCCGCATCCTGCAGGCCGCAGGCTGCAAGTGCCCGGCGAACAGCTTCTTCCGTATGTGGAACAGCAGCAATCACAAGCTTCACTGCTCCCGGCACACTTTTTGCCCATGCAAGCGCCCTGTCACAGGCGGACTGGGAAGAAAACAATATATCAAACGCGTGGTTTTCAGCAAACCCCGCATACAGGAAAACAACAGATTTCATCTCTGTCATTATCGGAAAATCCCGGCACGAATTTAAGGAAACAAAAAAAACTTGCATACGGACTGCAGAATTCAGATTACTTAAAAAATACGCTCCCGGCGAAAAAACACCCGACGCCGCTGGTTGTAGTGCTGCGTACAACAAAGGCGGTGCCGTTCGTTTTTTCGCTTCCGCGTATTTTCAACCCATTCTCCGCAATCTTTCCATACACATTGTTATTTTCAATGAAAAAAGGTATAGTAAGCCTGCGGAGGTTCTTATGGAAATACGAAGGGCACGGCCTGCCGACAGTGCAGACATCATGCGGCTGCTCCTGCAGGTTCTGACGGTGCACCACGAGGAACGCCCGGACTTGTTCAAGGGCAATGCAACAAAATATACGGAAAAGCAGCTTCTTGAAATCATCGCCGACGACACTCGCCCCATCTTCGTGATGGCTGACGGAGAAAAGGTAGTCGGCTATGCATTCTGCATATTCGTGCAGCACAAGGACGACAACATCCTCACGGACATCAAGACGCTCTACATCGACGACCTCTGCGTGGATGAATCCGCACGGGGCAGGCATATCGGCCAGGCGCTTTACGGGCATGTACTTGATTTTGCAAAGAAAGAAGGCTGCTACAACGTAACGCTCAATGTCTGGGCTGAAAACACGGCTGCCATGAAATTCTACGAGCACTGCGGCCTGAAGCCCCAGAAAATCGGCATGGAAAAGATTCTCTAGTAGGAGCACTGCAATTTTATGGAAGAAGGACAGGCTCTGCCGGAAGACAACATATTCACCGTCTCGCAGCTTACCGGTCTGATCAAAACCATGCTCGAAGGAACCTTTCCTTCCGTTCAGCTCAAGGGGGAAGTATCGAACTTCCGCCCCAACGCAAGCGGGCACCTGTACTTTGTGCTCAAGGACAGCGGCGCGCAGATAAGTGCCGTCATGTTCCGGGGGCGGGCGGCAGGACTCACCTTTACGCCGAAGGACGGCATGCTTGTGCAGGTACGGGGCGCCGTCAGCGTCTACCCGCCGCGGGGCAACTATCAGATTATCATCAGCACCATGACGAAGGCGGGCACCGGCGACATCATGGAAATGATAGAAGAGCGGAAGCGCAGGCTGGCGGCAGAAGGTCTTTTTGATGAATCCCGCAGGAGGGCGCTTCCCTTCTTTCCGCGGACCGTGGGCGTTGTAACCAGCCCCACCGGTGCCGCACTCCGCGACATTCTGCAGATTGCCCGCCGCCGCAATGACAAGGTATCAGTCACCGTGCTGCCGGCAATCGTGCAGGGCGACGGTGCGGCGGAAAGCATTGTTACGATGATACGGGCCGCAAACCGCTGGCACCTGTGTGACGTGCTGATTGTGGGGCGCGGCGGCGGCTCGCTCGAAGACCTGCTGCCCTTCAGCGACGAAAGCGTTGTGCGCGCGGTGGCTGCATCAGAGATTCCCGTGGTATCCGCCGTGGGGCACGAAATTGACTGGGCACTCTGCGACTTTGCCGCAGACAGGCGGGCACCTACCCCCAGCGCGGCAGCAGAGCTTGTGGTGCCGCTCAAGGACGACATCATGCAGCGCCTGCAGACCGGAGCGCATGAACTGTACAACGCTGTAGAAAACCGCCTGCAGAAGCTGCGGCTCATGCTCAAAACATTCACACCGGAAAGCATGGAGCTTCAGTTCCGCAGCAAGGAGCAGCCGCTGCTTGCCCGGCTGGAAGATGCCCGCGCCGACATGGAGCAAGGCATGCAGGAACGCATCAGCGGATACCGGAACCGCATCAGGCAGTGCGTGCAGGTACTGGAAGCATGCAGCCCGGAAGCAGTACTCCGGCGCGGCTATGCAATGGTCACCGATGCACAGACAGGCAGCATTATCCGCAGCTCGGCAGACGTACGCAAAGGCATGCAGCTGTGCATACGGCCTGCGGAAGGCAGCATAAGCGCACAGGTGACGGAAAGCCATCCCTGACAAAGTATTTACATACTATCATAACGATACTATCAGAACATATATAACAGCATGCCGGCACGGAGGAACGGAAGATGAATAACTTTGAAGAAAAGCTGCAGAAACTGGAAAAACTTTCTGAGGATATAAAGCGGGGCGACATCAGCATTGAAGAAGCACTCAAGGATTTTGAGGAAGGCATAAAGCTTGCCAAAGGCATGGAAAAGGAACTTGATGCCATCGAAGGAAAAATCCAGATACTCATGAACAGTCCCGATGAATCCGAGCCCGCGGAAGAAGACAAGGAGCCCGGCAGCCCGGCGAAAAAGAGCCGCAAGGCAGCCGCCCCGCAGCAATCAGAGCCGGTGCTTGACCTCTTCAACAGCGGCATGGAACTGAACGGAACCCGCAATGCCTGACACAATACACGGAAGTGAAGCCATGCAGGACGCTGGCAGGAGCGCAGTGCACATCCTCAATCCGGAAGTTGCAAGGAAAATTGCAGCGGGCGAAGTCATAGACCGCCCCAATGCCATCGTCCGGGAACTGATGGACAATGCAGTCGACAGCGGAGCAAAGCGAATCTCGGTAGAAATACAGGGCGGCGGTATCGAAAAAATCCGTGTTGCAGACAACGGCTGCGGCATGACAAAGGAAGACCTGGAAACCTGCGCCCGCCCGCATGCAACAAGCAAAATCACCACGGAAAAAGACCTGCTCCGGCTGAGCACGCTCGGTTTCCGCGGGGAAGCGCTTGCGTCAATGGCAGCAGTAGGAAGGCTGAGCATCACAAGCGGCGGCTGGAACATGCGCGCTTCCGTTACCGAAGATCATGTGCTGGAAGCCGTTACGCCCGTTCAGGGAACCATCGTGCAGACTGCAGGCCTCTTTGAAAATTTTCCCGCGCGCAGGGTATTTCTTAAACGCCCCGCAAGCGAGGGAACGCTGTGCCGCAACACGTTCGCAGAAAAGGCCCTCCCCCGGCCGGACATCGCATTCATTTTTTCTGCCGACGGCGAGGAAAAGCTGAACCTTCCTGCAGGGCAGACGCTTACGGAACGCTGTACCGAAGCACTCGGTTTCTTTGAAAACCCGGAGCTTTTCTATGAAATCGGAGGAACTTCCGCTTCCGCAGAAAATGACTGGAGCTTCAGGCTGGTTATCGGAGAACCGTCCGTAACGCGCAGCAGCCGCAAGGACATCTACATCTACGTAAACGGCAGGCGCATCACAGAATACGCACTCGTGCAGGCAATCGAATACGGCTGCCAGGGATACTTTCCCAACGGACTGCATCCGGCGGCATGCCTTTTCGTCACCATGAACCCGGAACTCGTGGACTTCAACATACATCCGGCAAAACGGGAAGCGCGCTTCAAGGACATAGCCCCGCTGCACCACGGACTGAGCAGCACCGTCAGGGATTTCTTCAAGCAGTACACCGTACACACGATGATTCAGGGCAGCCGGGATGAAAGCCCGGAAGATGGCGAACAGGCACCGGCTTTTGATTTTGCGGCAGGGGAACAGATTGTCAATGAAGCTCCCGCCGAAGAAACGTGGGGAAAAAGCATTGCCGGAAGGTATCTCTCCCCGCATACCGTCTCCTACGACAGCGTTTCCCGCAAAGTAAGTGCCGGCGGCAACAATGCCGTCTCCGGCAGGGCCGGCGGTACTGGTAGTACCGGAAGCAACAATGCCGGGGATAGCAGCGTCACAGACGGGCGCAGCAGCTTTTTCAGCGGAAGGAGTCCGCGAAGGGACAGCCCTGCCGCAGCCTATGCAGAAGCCGTCATGAAAGACTTTGCGCAGGGAGTGGAATCAGTGCTGGGCGAAGCTTCCGTGGAAGGAAGGAAAACAAAACCGAACTACATTGCAGGCATACAGGAACGCACCGCTGCAGCACAGGACGGCGCATTTCACTTCGTAGGCAGCACGCTGGGAACATTCCTGATTGCAGAGAAAGACGACACGCTCTACATCATCGACCAGCATGCGGCTCACGAACGCTACCTTTATAACCAGATTATGGCCGATGCCGGGCAGAAGCAGCCGCTGCTTGTCCCCTACACAATACAAACCGAAAACGCCGCTGATGACAATTACATTGCGGCGCTGGCAGACAAACTGGAGGAAGCCGGATTCAGCTGCAGGAACTGCGGCAACGGCACCTGGGAATTCACCGCGGTTCCCATCCGGTGGAAAGGCACACAGGAAGACCTTGCGCATGACCTGCTGGACAGGCGGATTAATCCCCACGACATGATAAATGCCGCGGCGGCATCAGCAGCCTGCCGTGCAGCAGTCATGGACGGCACCGTGCTGGACGACAAAACCGCCGCATGGATTGCAGAAGAAGCGCTTAAGCTGCCGGATCCGCACTGCCCCCACGGCCGCCCCGTCTACACAACCATTACGCGGCGGCAGCTGTTCGCGCTGGTAAAGCGCATATAGCATCAGCCGATGAGCGGCTTCTGTTTCTTGCTCACCGGCTCGCAGGTAACATCCACGCCCAGCTTTTTGAAAATCTTGCGGTCAACCTCCGAAAGGATGACGCTGGTATGCAGCTGGCATCCTCGCAGGGCGGGCAGCTGTTCCAGCGCAAGGCGGCAGTTTCCGTCCTCGCGGGAAAGCATGGCAAGTGCCACCAGCACCTCGTCCGTATGCAGGCGCGGGTTATTGCCGCTCAGGTAGGTCACCTTCATCTTCTGGATGGGCTCAATCATCTCCTTGGGGATAAGCTTAAGCTTGTGGTCAAGCCCGGCAAGGTGCTTGGTAGCATTCAGGATGAGGGCAGCACTGGTACCCAGCAGGTCAGAAGTCTCCGACGTGATGATGGTTCCGTCAGCCAGCTCGATGGCAGCAGCCGGAGCCTTTGACTTTGCAGCGCGCTCCTTTGCGGCAACAGTCACGCGGCGGTCATCCGTGGAAATCTGGGCCTGCTTCATCAGCAGCTCAATCTTGTCAACCTCTGCTTCGGAAGCAGCGCCTTCCACCAGGCGGTTCAGCGTAACGTAATAGCGGCGGATGATTTCCTGGCGGCTTGCCTCGCAGCAGGCTGCATCGTCGTAGATGCAGTAGCCCGCCATATTCACCCCCATGTCCGTGGGGGATTTATAGGGATTGCTTCCATAGATACCCTTAAAAATGGCATCCAGCACAGGGAAAATCTCGATGTCGCGGTTATAGTTCACCGTAGTCTTCCCGTAAGCCTCAAGGTGCCACGGGTCAATCATGTTCACGTCGTTTAAGTCGGCGGTGGCAGCCTCGTAGGCAAGGTTCACCGGATGCTTGAGCGGCAGGTTCCAGATGGGGAAGGTTTCGAACTTTGCATAGCCGGCCTTGATGCCACGCTTGTAGTCGTGGTAGAGCTGGCTCAGGCACACAGCCATCTTACCGCTGCCGGGGCCGGGTGCGGTTACCACTACCAGCGGGCGGCTCGTCTCCACGTAATCATTCTTGCCGTAGCCTTCATCGCTGTCGATGAGCGCCACATTTGACGGGTATCCCGGAATCGTATGGTGGCAGTAGGAGCGTATGCCCATCTTCTTGAGCTTGCTGCGGAAGGCCTTTGCAACCTCCTGCCCCGTATAGTGGGTAATCACAACGCTGCCAACCATCAGCCCGCGGTTCTGGAACTCATCCCGCAGGCGCAGCACGTCCTTGTCGTAGGTAATACCAAGGTCGCTGCGGACCTTGTTCTTTTCTATATCAACTGCGCTGATGACTATGACAATCTCAGCCTCATCCGCAAGCTGCATGAGCATCCGCAGCTTGCTGTCCGGCTGAAAACCGGGCAGAACGCGGGAAGCGTGGTAGTCGTCAAAAAGCTTTCCGCCGAATTCCAGATAAAGCTTGTTGCCGAACTTGGCAATGCGCTCCTTGATGTGCTCTGACTGGATTTTCAGGTATTTATCGTTGTCGAATCCGTTTTTCATACGGAATGCTATTATAGCACAGCGGGAAGTTTTCCTCAACTGGCGGGCAGCGGCAGCCACCGGCGGCACATTTGAACGCTCACTTTGCAAAGCAGCATTTATGGCATATACTGTACAGCATGGCAAAACAACAAGCGATGAAACGGGCAGCAGCAGCGCTGGCTGCAGCCCTGGCACTTTCAAGTTTCCTTCTTTCCTGCGGCAGCCGGGAGAAAGACTTTAGGCCGGAAAGCGTAAAGCAGGAAATGAAACTTGTCTGGGCAGACGAGTTCAACGGCAGCGGTACCCCGGATCCGGAAAACTGGGACTACAACCTGGGCGGGAACGGCTGGGGCAACGGAGAGCGGCAGACCTACACAAAGGAACGGACCAATTCTTTTGTGAGCGGCGGCACGCTCAAGATTGTCGCCCAAAAGAATGAGAACGGCAAATGGACAAGTGCCCGCCTCATATCAAGTTACAAGCAGAACTTTACATACGGTTACATTGAATTCCGCGCAAAGCTGCCGGTGGAAAAGGGCTCCTGGCCCGCACTGTGGATGATGCCGCAGTCCTCCGCGTACGGAAAATGGCCCCGGAGCGGTGAAATAGATGTCATGGAATACGCCAGCAGCACATGGGGCAAAAAAGCATACGGCACGGTTCACTGCAAGGCTGGCTCCGGAGGGAACGCCGTGCACAGCGGCTTTGTAGAGATGGCTGATGCGCGCAAGTGGCACACCTATGCCGTTCTCTGGCAGGAAGATTCCATCACGTGGTATTATGACGGAAAAGCAGTAACAACATACAAAAATCCCCATGACGAAACGGACCCCTGGGCTGCATGGCCCTTCGACAAGCCCTTTTATATCATCATGAACCTGGCCATGGGCGGCACACTGGGCGGGGACATTCCGGAAACACTGGAACGCTGCCAGATGGAAGTCGATTACGTAAGGGTTTACCAGCCGGCGAACTCCGTTACAGGCGGCGGGGCAGCAGAGCTTCCGCAAGAATAAGCCGGAACGGGCGTGCAGCGCATGCACTCACTCCCCGTACAGGGCGGAACTCATGCGCCTGACAATTTCAGCAACGGCATCGCGCTTAATGCCGGAATAATTTACCACAAAGCTGTCACTGCTGCCGGAAGCCGTCCGGCAGCCCCCGTACTGGAACTCGGAAAGCAGCGGGATATTGATGCCGGCAGCCCGCCATTTTTCCTGCAGTTCCCGCGCATTGCAGCCCGTCTTCATCGTCAGAAGAAAATGCAGCCCGGCATTCTCCTCGTGAATGGCTCCCTGCTCCACAAGTCTTGAATTGCAGAACGCCGTGATAAGGTTGTTGCGGAGGCTGCGGTAGTAGTTTTTCATCTTATTAATATGCTTCTCATAGTTTCCGTCATCGATGAAGCGTGCAAGCGTAAACTGCTCAAAACCAGACACCTGGCAGGAACAGAAGCCCAGCTTTTCCGCGAAATCTTCCGTAAGTTTTCTGGGAAGCACCATGTAGCTTATCCGGAACGAAGGCGAAAGCGTTTTGGTAAACGTATTGATGTAAATTACACGTGCATTGCTGTCAATACTCTGCAGCGTAGGGAGCGGCTTACCCGTAAAGCGGAATTCGCTGTCATAATCATCTTCGATGATGTAGCGGCGGGGGGCGCGGCCGGCCCATGCCAGCAGTTCTGTCCGCCGGTTATAGTTCATGGTGATGCCGGTAGGAAAATGGTGCGACGGCGACACGTGGGCAACGCTTGCTCCGGACAGCTCAAGGGCTTCCACGCTCATTCCCTGTGCGTCAATGGCCACAGGAACGCAGTCCGCCCCGTTCAGCCTGAAAATCTCACCCGCCTTGTGGTAGCCGGGATTTTCCACCGCAAAGGCTCCCTCTCGCCCAAGGAACTGAACAAGCATAGAATACAGAGATTCCGTCCCCGCCCCGATGATAACCTGTTTTTCCGACACATCCATGTTCCTGAATGCCTTCAGGTGCCTGCAGATTGCCCGCCGGAGCTCCACGGCCCCGAACACATCCGTGCGCCGCAGCAGCTTCTCGTCACGGGAATTCAGCACCTGCCGCATGGTACGTGCCCAGAGCGTAAACGGAAATTTTCCGGGAGCCGACGCATTGCTGGTAAAATCCGCAAAAAAGGCTTCCCCGCCCGCGCCGTTTACCGCGGAAGATGCAGCGTCTTCCATACCGCTTTTATCCGCCGCATGCAGGTGCCGTGCAATGTCGGACACAAAAAAACCCCGTTTTTCGATGGAAAACAGATACCCCTCGTCAATCAGCCGGAGGTAGGCGTTCTGCACGGTAATCACGCTGACCCCAAGATGCAGGGCAAGCGCCCGCTTTGACGGAAGCCGTTCGCCCTCCCGCAGGGGGCCGGCAAGAATCTGATGCTTTATCGATTCATACACATATTCCGTAAGCGTACGATTCCCCCGCTGCCCAAAATCAATCGTAATCATCTGTTTTTCCTCCGGAAAGCCGGGCAGAACTTCCGCTCAGCCCAAAGCTTTCTCAAATCTGATTATATAAAACTTATTCAATTTTGAATATAGCAATAATACCAGATACGCGATATAGTGCACCCCAGAACAAAGTTCGAGGGACTTTTAAAAGTCAGACGAGTTTTGAAAGCCCTTCATTCAGGGAAGCCGGAGGAACGAACGCTCTTGGCTTTCCGTATAAAAGCGAGGCCGAATATGGACAAAAGACTTCTTACCATTCAGGACATTTCCTGCGTCGGGCAGTGCTCCCTTACCGTGGCACTCCCTGTCATCTCTGCGTGCGGGATCGAAACCGCAATACTGCCGAGCTCAGTGCTTTCAAACCACACGGCAGGTTTTTCAGGATGGACATTCCACGACCTTACCGACGACATGCCCAAGATTCTTGAGCGCTGGCTCACGGAAAAAGTCAGCTTTGATGCATTCTACACGGGTTATGTTTCAAAGGCACAGATCCCGCACATCCTTGACATCATGGAAAAGACGGCACGGGCAGGAGCACTCCGCATCGTTGACCCGGTGATGGCTGACAACGGAAAACTGTACGCCGGCTTTGGCGAGGATTTCCCGCAGGAAATGAAAAAGCTCTGCAAGGGTGCCGACGTAATCATGCCGAACCTTACGGAAGCAGCATTCCTCCTGGGGCAGCCCTACGTTGCAGAAGGCTACGACAAGGCATTCATTGAAAAGATGCTCCGCGACCTCCATGCGCTCGGTGCAAAGAACGTGATTCTTACGGGCGTCAGCTTTGAAGCTGCAAAGCTTGGCATTGCGGTCTACGACGGCGCAAAGACCGAATACTATTTCAACGAAAAGCAGGCCGTGAGTTCCCACGGAACGGGCGACCTGTACGCTTCTGTAGTTGCAGGTGCGCTCCTGCGCGGAAAGACGCTGCTTGAAGCCGCAAGCCTTGGTGCCGACGTTGTTGTGGAGGCAATCAAGCGCACGGCAGGCGACAAGGATCACTGGTACGGCGTAAAGTTCGAGCAGGCACTGCCCTATCTCATCCAGCGGCTGGCTTAATCCGGCCAAATCTGCAAACCGCAGTGCCGGCTGCATGGCAGCGCTGCGGCTTCAGAAAAGTTCCGGCTGCAGCGGATGCTCCGGGAAGGCTTCAATCCACCTGAATACAGACTCGCCGCCGAACATGATATTGTGACGGCGGCAGGCCTGGGCAAGGCGGGAAAAAAGCCGCCGGGCGTCCGGGCTGTTTACCTCATAGCGGCTGCCAAAGGTCCTGACATAGCGTTCCCGAAGGCCGGGAAATGAGCGGTCAAGGGCAGCATAAAAATATTCGCGGTTTCCTTCGCGGAGCGTAAGCCCAATGCCGAAGCAGATGACCGCCTTTACCCCTGCACGGACGCAGCAGTCAACGAGTCCGTCAATATTTTCTTCCGTATCATTTATGAAGGGCAGCAGCGGGCAGATCCACACAACCGTGGGAATGCCGAGTTTCCTGCACTCGCACAGAACTTCGGTGCGGCGGCTTGTGGGGCAGACACCCGGCTCCACCAGGCGGCAGAGCGCATCGTCAGCAGTCGTAAGCGTCATCTGCACAACAGCCTTGCTTCTGCGGTTTATGTCCGCAAGCAGGTCAAGGTCCCTGAGCACCAGGTCTGATTTCGTATGGACAGTTATGCCAAAACCGCGGCGCCCGATCAGCTCCAGGCAGCGGCGCGTAAGGCACAGTTCCTTTTCGGCCGGAATATACGGGTCGCCCATCGAGCCGGTACCGATCATGCAGGGACGGCGTTTTTTCCGCAGCGCCGCATCCAGCAGCTCCGGTGCATTCCGCTTCACCTCGATGTCCTCAAAGGCATGCGTAAACCGGTAACACCGGCTGCGAGAGTCGCAGTAAATGCAGCCGTGCGAACAGCCGCGGTAGATGTTCATGCTGCGGGACGACAGTATTGTCTTTGCGTCCACAAAATGCATGGCTATACCGCCGCCGTATAGACTTCAATATGATTTCCCTCAGAATCGACAAATTCCGCAACCCAGTTCCTGCCGATTTTTGTCAGGGGAAAACAGATTTCCTTGCCAGAAAGCTTCCGGTTCATGGAGTCCAGCGAGTCAAAATGAATGCTGGGAAGGCAGTTGCTTCCGAACGTATGCTTTTCCCCGACCGCATTGCAGGCAAACAGGTTAAAGCGGAACGCAGCGATTTCAAAACAGCTGACGGTACCGCCCCGTTCAGAGACTTTCATTTCAAAGAAATCCTCATAAAAACGGACGGCACGCTCCATGTCTTCAACGCAGATATACAAAGAATCAATGCAGCACTTCATGGTTCAGCCCCGGCAGTTCTTCCTGTGAGCCTTCAGTTTCTTCAGCGCCCAGTCGTAGTGGCTGGATGTGGTGCTCACAAAGTATGAACCAAGGTCAACATTCCCCGTCCACGGAAAGAAGCCTTTCGTAAAAAGTTCCTCGTCACTGTAGGATTTGATGTGCTCCAGAACCTGTGCGTGGGTGGCAGCAAGCTTTGCAAGGGCGCTTTCCTGACTGACATCCTGGCAGCGTTTCCAGAACATCACATTCATTGCACCGTACGTCTTCCAGGAATATTCCGGCGGAAGGAAAGCAATGCTGCCCTTCTTATCCTGAACCTGCGCATTGCTGCTGATGAACTTCAGCATCAGCTCCTGCCATTCATACAGGTGCATGATTACATCGCGCACGTTCTTGTCGCGCGACCAGTGTGCTTCCTTTTTGGCGCTGTCGCCCGAAAAGTCAAACGGCGTCCCCAGCTCTTTTTCCGTCATGCCGGAAATAAGCTCCAGGAGCTTTGCATAGTTTTGTTCTGCTGCAGCCAGCAGGTCAGTCTTGTTCCGCGGTCTCGGCATAGTTTCCTCCGATCAATTTTCAAAAGTCTGCGACTTTTGAAAATTTCTGACAATAGTTTATATGTTTCAAGAGCGCTTTTTCGGGCAACTTTTGAAACAGCATCTCCAGTATAGCATGAAAAATATGACAACGGTATGTCATATTAGAGAACCGCCTTCTAGAAAAAAGCCAGAAGAACGCAAATCTTCGGGGCTGCGAAGCAGTTTCAAAAGCTGAAACAGGGAAAGAGGCTCAAGGCGGCGGTGCAGCTGCCGATAAAAAAGCATGAACATCAAGAGCTTTTCCTATTTTCCGTCACACATGCAGTTCCTGAACTCCTGCAGCACGCTGGAATCCCTTTACCGGAAGTATCGGGATGCTGCCATTCCGCTGAACCGCGAAGACTTTTCCGGCGCATTTTTCGACTGCTTTGACTACCTTACCTCGCTTTCGCCCGATGAAATGGCACTGCTCAAGAGCGACGTCCTCATGCACTGCAAGATTGTCATATTCGACTCAATAAAGCTCCACCTGATGGCAGAAAATCCCCAGCTGCGGAAAATTCCCGGTTTTCAGCGGATTTTTTAGCAGTCGGACGGTGCGGAAAACCGCATTCCCGCCGTCAACAGGACTCTCAGGGAAAAAAATCATAAAATTTTCCAGTTTTTTATTTTTCCGTATTGACAAATACCCGGCATCTGCGTTATAGTACAATACATCGATTACACGGTGCCTGTAGTTCAGTGGTAGAATCCCAGATTGTGGATCTGGTTGTCGTGGGTTCGAAACCCACTAGGCACCCTAAGCCGAACCGCAGGAAGCGCAATCAATGAATCGCGTTCGTAGCTCAACAGGATAGAGCAATGGACTTCGAATCCGGAGGTTGCACGTTCAAATCGTGTCGGACGCAAAAGGATGCAATCGATTTCCGCTTTGCGGAATAATTTATCCGGGCGATTAGCTCAGCTGGTAGAGCAACAGACTCTTAATCTGTGGGTCGGGAGTTCGATCCTCCCATCGCTCAAACGGATATCGTCACACTCTGTGTCATCCGCCGGTTCGGCGCTTTCAAAGCGAGAGTGGTGAAATTGGCAGACACGCCAGACTTAGGATCTGGTGCCCTAGGCGTGAGGGTTCAAGTCCCTTCTCTCGCAACTTTCAAAACCTTTCTTGTTTATCTACTAATTCCAAATCAGTGTTGTATTTCGCATGACAGAAAGCCGGGTATCCGGTCTAAAAAAGCTGTGTCCGGGTTCCTGCACAGATTATGCTTCCTGGCAGCAGAACTTCCAAGGACTGTCCGCAGGCCGATGCCCCACCCCGCCAGACAACTGCGCACCATGCGCCGGACAGGAAAAGCAGATACTGCTCCAAAACGGGCGCGGGCAGGGAGAACACAGGGAAAGTCCCCGTTTTGCAACCGGCAGATTTTTTCTCAATTTTTTTTCATTTTACCAGAAAAACATATTGACAAAATGTTTTATTTTCTCTAATATAAATCATCGCTTGATTGACCGGCTGCAAAGCAGGACATTCTTACGGTGCTTGCGGGAATAGCTCAGTAGTAGAGCGCAACCTTGCCAAGGTTGATGTCGCGGGTCCGATTCCCGTTTCCCGCTCTACAAAAGGTTTTTCTTCACCTTTTATAAAGAAGAAGCACACGCAAAACTTGCGGGAATAGCTCAGTAGTAGAGCGCAACCTTGCCAAGGTTGATGTCGCGGGTCCGATTCCCGTTTCCCGCTCTAAACAGAAAGCGATTTAGAGTTATTCTGAATCGCTTTTTTTTTACATCGGTTTCCGTGATTTCGTCCACGGGCTGATATTTTTTATTGTACAAGGGGATTCCAAGTGAACGTTACAAAGGAAATCAAACAGATTGAAAATTCTGCGGTACAGCTTACTGCCACAATCGCAAAAGAAGATGTAGCTTCCGGCTACAACGCAAGCCTTGCCAAGTATGCAAAAAACATCCAGCTCCCCGGCTTCCGCAAGGGTCATGTACCGGCATCTGTCCTTGAAAGAAAATATGGCGAAAGTCTCAAAGCCGAGATCCTGGGTGATCTGATTGATCAGGCGCTCAACGAAGTTCTGAGCGGAGACGATGCAAAGGATTTCCGCCCCCTCCCCTACGCACAGCCCCGCCTTGACCAGGACAAGCTGCCGCAGCTTGACGTGCAGAAAGATTTGACGTTCACCGTGACCTATGATGTATTCCCCAAAGTGGAGGTCAAGGAATTCGGCGGCATCACCATCGAGGAGCCGCAGGTTGAAATCGGCGAAGAAGAGCTGAACACCGAGCTGAAGTCCATTCAGGAGCGCAATGCAGCTGTTATCGATAAGAACGACAGCGATCCCGTAGAGAAAGACAACATCGTTACCATCGATTACAAAGAGCTGGACGATGCAGGAAAGACCGTGGACGGAAGCGAACGGCAGGACTTTGTGTTCACTGTTGGCAGCGGCCAGAACCTGTACAAGATTGATGACGACGTCATCGGCATGAAGAAAGGTGAGACAAAAGAAATCACCAAGACCTACGGAAAGGACGAAAAGGATGCAGATCTTGCCGGCAAGACCAAGAAGCTGAGCGTGACGGTAAAGGCTGTAAAAGTCCGCAACCTGCCCGCACTTGACGACGACCTTGCACAGGACGTGAATGAAAAATACAAGACGCTTGATGACCTGAAGAAGGACATCACCCGCAGCATGGAGCTTGCAAAGAAGCGCAAGCTTGCCGAGCTCAAGAGCCAGAGCCTGCTGAGCCAGCTCGTAGAGAAAAACCCGATTGTCCTGCCCAAGTCTATGGTAGCAGCAGAGAACGAGAGCCGCTGGCACATGATTTCCCAGCAGTTCAAGACCACGCCCGACCAGCTGGAAAAGATGGTGGCGGCAAGCGGTCAGACAAAGGAAGCAATGCTGCAGCAGTGGGCGGGTGATACCGAAAAGGCCCTCAAGAGCCGGCTGATTGTGGACACCCTGCTCCGCGAACGCAACATTTCCGTTACGCCGGAGGAGATTGAGGCAGAATATCAGCGGATCGCTGATGAAAGCGGTGTCTCCACGGATGAGGTAAAGAAGCACTACGACGATGTACGGGCAAAGGAATACCTTATCGATGAAGCAAAGGAAAACAAGCTTTTCGAACTGCTGTACAAAGAAGTAAAAGTAACAAAAGGCAGCAAGATGACGTTTGCTGACCTCTTCAAGGCAGAAAACGCAAACTAAGGGCGGTCATTGCCATGTTGAAACGGAATGTTGCACTTGCCGCATTCCGTTTTTTTGTTTACATTATAGAGAAGGGACTGCGCGCCCCTGCATGGAGTTTGTAATGAGAGAATATATGAACACGCTGATTCCGCATGTCCTGGAACGCAGCGGAAATTCAGAAGTTTCCTACGATTTATATTCACGTCTGCTGAAAGACAGAATTATATTCGTTGACGGGGAAATCGTGGACGAAACCGCCGACCTGGTGGTTGCCCAGATCCTGTACCTTGAAAGCGAGAACCCGGAAAAAGACATAAATATGTACATCAACAGCCCGGGAGGTTCTGTTACTGCTGGGCTCGCAATTTATGACACCATGCAGTACGTCAAGTGCGATATCCAGACTATCTGCATGGGACAGGCTGCCAGCATGGGCGCTATCCTGCTTGCAGGCGGTACCATCGGAAAGCGCTATGCACTGCCCTCAAGCCGCGTAATGATTCATCAGCCGTGGGGCGGCGCACAGGGGCAGGAAAGCGATATTGCCATACAGGCAAAGGAAATAATTCGCCTGAAGAAGCTTTCCATCCAGTATTTTGCCCAGCAGACCGGCAAGCCGGAAGCAGACGTCGCTGCCGATATGGAACGTGATTTCTATATGTCCGCGCAGGAAGCAAAGGCGTACGGTATTATCGACCATATCATGGAAAGTGCAAAAAAGAATAAAAATAAGGGGGACAAGTAATGCGTGGTTTTGGAAGAAGCGACCAGCAGTTCTGTGCATTCTGCGGGCGTCCCGCAGATGAAAACCGCCGCGTGGTAAAAGCGCCGAACTCAGACGTATACATCTGCGAACAGTGCGTGGCTGCCTGCCAGACCGTCCTGAACGATGAGCGCCATACGCTTACGCCCATCAACATGACGGAAGTGCCTTCCCCCAAGGAATTCAAGGAATATCTTGACCAGTACGTTATCGGGCAGGACTATGCAAAGAAAGTGCTCTCCGTGGCGGTCTACAACCACTACAAGCAGCTTTCTATCCCCAAGGAACAGCAGGCTGCAAACGATGTGAAGATTGAAAAATCAAACATCCTGCTGCTGGGTCCCACAGGAAGCGGAAAGACGCTGCTTGCAAAGACACTTGCACAGAAGCTCAAGGTTCCCTTTGCCATTGCAGATGCAACCACGCTTACCGAAGCAGGCTATGTGGGCGAGGACGTGGAAAATGTCCTTTTGAAGCTCATCAACAATGCAGACGGTGACGTAAGTGCAGCAGAGCGCGGCATTATTTTCATCGACGAGATTGATAAGATCAGCCGCAAGAGTGAAAACACGTCCATTACCCGCGACGTAAGCGGTGAAGGCGTGCAGCAGGCACTGCTTAAGATTCTTGAAGGCACACACGCTTCCGTGCCGCCGCAGGGCGGGCGCAAGCATCCGAACCAGGAAATGATTGACATCGACACGACGAACATCCTGTTCATCTGCGGCGGTGCATTCGTAGGACTTGATAAGATTATTGAGCAGCGGCTCTCTTCTTCTTCCATCGGATTTGGTGCACAGGGCACCCACCGCACGGAAGAGGAACGTATGGAGCTGCTGAACCAGGTGACCTCGGATGACCTTGTGAAATTCGGTATCATTCCTGAGCTTATCGGCCGTCTGCCGATTACCTGCGCGCTCAAAGAGCTGAACCGCGACGATTTGGTCCGCATCCTGACGGAACCGCGGAACGCCATCACAAAGCAGTTCCAGGCAAGCTTCTCTATTGATGACGTTGAACTGACCTTCAACGAAGAAGCAATCGGAGAAATCGCTGACATTGCCATAAAGAATAAGACGGGTGCCCGCGGCCTGCGTGCCATCGTGGAGAAAATCCTGCTCGACATTATGTTTGAAGTGCCGAGCATTAAGGGAAAGAAGCGGCTGGAAATCACAAAGGACATTGTGAACCAGAAGACAATCCCGACTGCAGAAACGCTGCTGATAAACCAAAAGACAGCGTAAAAGCAGAAGAAAAAGGACGGCAGCAGCCGTCCTTTTTTTATGCACAAAAAACTTTCAAAGCAAGCTATTTAAGTCTCAGGATTTCCGGCGGCGTGAGGCAGCAACCTCCTGCAGGACGGCAGCAGTCTCCGCGGCAGTCTTTTCCCAGGAGAACTGACGGGCCCACTGTATGCCCTGCCGGGAAAGCTGTTCACGCAGTCCGGTGTCGGTAACAATGCGCTCAATGGCAAGCGCCGCCGCCTCTATATCGTCGCTGTCAAAATACAGGGCGTTTTCCCCGGCAATTTCATGGAGCGCCCCTGCAGCAGAACAGGCAACAGGCAGCCCGCAGGCCAGGGATTCAAGGACTGGCAGCCCCACCCCTTCGTTCACGGAGGGGAAAAGGCAGGCATCGGCATTCCGGTACAATTCCGGGAAATTCTCATGGGGAAAATAGCCGGTCATAAAGATATCGCTTGCAGCACAGGATGCAGCTGCAGTCTTGCGGACAACATCGACGTAGGGACCTTCACTCCCGGCTATGACAAGCCGGTGCGGCAGGTGAGTCTTTTCCTTGAAGCGGGAAAAGGCCTTTATAAGCTCAACGTGCTTTTTCCCTTCGTTCTGCACGCGGCTCGGGTAAATCAGGTAAGGTTTTTTGATGGCAAAGGGTTTTATGTCAATAATGCTGCCGTCTGCACCGACGCTTTCCGCAGGATAGAACATACTGTGATTTATACCGTTATAGACAACTTTCACCCGTCGGGGAGTAATGCCGGCCGCCGTAAGGTCCTGCTTAATGTATTCGCTCGCAGCTATGATGGTATCCGCGGAGGAAAGGCCTTTTTTTATGCACTTGCGGAGCCAGTGGTCATCCGAATACTTAAAAAGGCTGCTCACGACGTCGTTCACGACGGCAACCCCCGGCACCTTAAATTTCTGCGGAAGAATCCGTGCCCCGGCTGCATAGAGGATGACGTCATAGCCGTTACGGCGGCCAAACCTATTGATGCGGAAACTGTGCCAGAGACGCTCGACCGTCAGGCTGTCAGGAAGATTGACACTGGTAAAACCGTAATCCTTCGAACGAGTGTAGGTGTAGCGGTCTACCTCCGGACCGAACAAATCGTATACAACAGATTTGTCCTGCGGCAGGCTGCTGACAAGGGAAAGTACGTAGGAACCAAGCCCGGAACGTCCGTTATCACAGCCAAATGTATCAATTCCAACTTTCATAGCTCTAAATTATACCACAAAACGCAATAAATATGCTATAGCTATACATAAAAACAGCTATTTCTTTATATTGTAATAACCGATAATAGTATGTGTAACCAGATTGTGACCAATTAGGAGAGCATTTAATGCCAAAATACCGCCAGTCTTACACTCTGTTCAAGCGAGGAAAGTATTATTACTACAGGACATACACGCCGGACGGCGTAAGAACTACTGCTCATACTACCGGATGCACCTCCCTCACGGCGGCAAGGTTGTACTGCGATAAACTGTACAAAGAAGGGAGAATCTTTGTCAGTTCAAAGACATTTTCTGAGTATGCTAAAGATTTTTTCAATGAAAACTCAGTCTACGTCCGGGATAACGCACTTTCGACCAGCACGATAATAGCGTACAATTCAGCCATAAAAACAACTTTTATCCCCCTGATAGGGAACAGAAAGCTTGAAGATATAACGCATACGTTCCTGAAATCTCTCCGGCAGGCAATGCTTGATGCCGGGATGTCACCGGCCACCATCAGGATGCGCATGAAGGTGCTGCATATCGTGGTTAAAAGCGCCTATCTTGACGGGATTATTGCAAGAGACCCGTTTGATTTCTTGCGTGAACTCAAAGAAAAATCACGGTCTCGGGATGCCCTTACTATCGAAGAGGTCAAATTACTGTACAATGAAGTGCCGGATTCCATCAAACCTGCAATACTTATACTTGCCCTTACAGGGATGCGGATGTCGGAATTTTCGGCCGTGTCAGCTGCGGACGTTCTGGAAGATGACGGAATCAGGTACATTCACCTTGAACGGCAATACCTTTACGGGAAATTCCAGCCGCTGAAAAACAAGAAACCGAGGGATATTCCAATTTCTGCCGGACTGGTACCCTTTATAAAAGACACAAACTTAAAGGCAAAAAAACTTTTTACAGTTCACGTCAATCCTGTAATAAAAACGTTTAAAGACAGCTCCGAACGGCTTTTATCTGCACATTCCCTGCGGCATTTCTTTATTTCATCCTCAAAGTCCTACGGTGTAAACCACCTGAAAGTAGAAGCCATTGCCGGGCACTCACTTAAAGGCATTCAGGAGGTGTACACGTCGTTTCACGTACAGGATTTAGCAGAAATTATAAAATGGCAGGAATGGGCTATGGATGAAATAACAGGAAAAACAGTATAATAAAGGCATGAAGAAATCAGAAATGACGGTATCAATGCCGCTGCCAGCCTTCAATGAGTATGAAGATATACGCTCAAAATATGAGAATCTGAAAAAAGAGTTGTCTGAATGCTTTGATTCCACCCTGTATGACCAAGGCGGCAGCACTGCCATTGATTTCAGCGTGAATAAAGCCCTTTCAGTCTGTAAAAGATTCCTCCCGTACAGACATGAAGGGGCCGATGTTGACATCAGGATGTAGCGGCAAGCTGCCCGGATATTTCTCCAAGCTCTGATTCATACGCCTTAAGGCGCTTCTTTTCGTCCCCTGACGGAAGCCGTGCATTTGCTTTTTTCAGCAGCATTCCGGCATAACGTACCATATTTTCCGCCATCTCACGGAAGGAAGAATCTGAGGTGTCGATGAATTTTTGCAGAAAAACCTTTGAAAGGTGCAGGGTTTCCGCAATTTCATCATCTGCCTTTGCTGCCGGTACGTTACCTTCTGCTTTTGCCATTTTGCGCAGCACCAGCCACATAAGCCCAAGATTCAGAGCCTGTCCGAATTCCTTTGATTCCGGATTATAGCCGCCTTCAAAATCAATTTTCTCAAGGGAAGTTTTCAGGTCTTTTAAGACTTCTTCCCCATCGTGTAATCCATCATGCTCTTCCATAAGCCTGAATCCCCCTCTTCCTTTTTCTTGAACCTGTCATGCAGCCGGTCGTCAACGATGTGCATATCCAGAGCAAGCCAGTCTGATTCCGAAAAACGGCGGATATAACGCCCTGTTTTTTCATAATCATGCGAAAGCTTCCTCATAGCCCTGTCAACGATTCCGCACTTCATACCGGTAAGCTCATAAAAAGCCTTTCCCTGTTCTCCCAGCGTCTGAATGCCGTCCAAAAGGGCCTTTTCCCACGCTTTCAGGTGCTCCTCCATGCCGGAGGGCGAGTAAGACAGCTCGTACTCCTTGAAGTCACCCTTTATGCGGAAGCGGTCGATGAACTCGTTTGCAAGCTCAATGTCCAGCGCAAACAGCTCCTTTGCCCGGCACCTGTGCCACCGCTTGAAGCCGTTGTATCCCAGCGACTGCATTGCCGACATAGCGAGGGCGTTCAGCCGGGCGTGCACCGATATGACCTTGTGTGCCGTGTCGTACAATGCCCTGACTGAATCCGCCATCGAAGTCTTTGAGAGGTTTATCGCGTCCATCGGCTACCGCCTTATCGCGAGGAGCTGAAAATGCTCCGGGTCCGAGAAATACTGCACCCTGAACACCGTCCTGCTCAGAATCGGACGGGGCCGGAAGTAGTTTCCGTTGAAGATGTTGACGCTTCCCGTCACGGTCCCGTTCGTCACGGAAAGAATCGTCCCGTTCGTTCCGTCCGGTATCGGAACGGCCACAAGGATGTCAATCACGTCACCGGGATTGATTTCGGTCGTTGCGGGAAGGGTTATCGTCGTTGTTCCTGTGGCGACGGCAACGGTCGTCGCCCTTGCCCTTATCGGGTATCTGCACATAGTCTGCACTCCTTTCAATGAGGATAAGAGCGGGGGATTTCTCCCCCGCAAAACCTAGGCCGCGAAGCCTGCCGGGGCGAAACCGAACCACGGATTAGGTCCGGCGGTGTAAGTAGTCGCGCTGGGATAGCGGACCACGCCCGAGAGGGCCTGCGACAGCTGGAGCTGGTTGATCTGGTTCTGCATGTCGGCCATGCGGTTACCAGTAAGCAGGTCGCGGTTCTTCTGAGCCTCCTCCACAATCGTTTTCTGGATTGCGGCAGTGTTCAGGGCATTGTTGTAATTGATTCCATCCGAAGCGCGGAGGATTGAACAACAACACTCCTGCTGTTTTCCGGCAAGGGCGGTCAGGGCGTTCTCAACGTTGCCGAACTCGCGGATGATTCCGGCATTGCCGTCCTTTATCGCGTTGATTGCGTTCGTGGCGTTTGCCGTTGAAGCTGCAATTGTCTGAGCCGTCCCGCCGGTCACGGCAGAAAGGATGTCGCGTGTCTGCGCCTGCAGGTTCTGGTTGTCGAAGCCACGGTTCACGTCCGCCTGAATGGCGTTTGTGTTGCCGTTGCCGTTGTTACCGAAACCGCTGCCGCCGAAAAGGAACATCGCAAGAATGAGGAATCCCCAGAAACCTGCGCCGCCAAAACCGCTGTCACCGCCAGCCATCACGACCGGCGTTCCGTTTGTTTCGATTGCCATAAGCTTTCTCTCCTTTTATATAAGTTCAGTTCCCGTTTTGGGAACTTGCTTTCAAATCTTTATCCCGAATCCAGATGCAAAACTTTTCAAGTCAATGCCCCGTTCCCTTGCCATGTTCTCGGCTATCTCTTTAAGCTGGGCATCACTTTTTCCGCTTGTCATCTGCTGTACCTGACTGAACAGCTGCGGATTTCTTGCCTTCATCTGTTCCATCATTGCCCCCATCGGGTTCTGCATGAGGTTCTGGACCTGCCCCATTGCCTGAAATGGATTCATATAAACCTCCTATGCTGTTTTCTATTTTTGTCAGGCGCTCATTTATGACCGCCATCGGGTCTTTCGCTTCTTCTTTTTCCGTGTTGTCAATATTGTAAAACAGGTAATCAGATTTTCCTGTGTCAGGGTTCATCTGTTTCAGATAAATCTTTCCGCAGGTTCCGTCTATAAGCACGTATATTTCGCCAAAGCCCGGAACAATCCGCTTTGCTTCATCAAAGTTTCCTATCTCCCGAACAAAGTACTGTGTCTGCTGGTTATTCTGCGGCACCTGCTGGAGCGGCTGCATCTGCGGCTGGGACATCTGGTTTAACTGCGCAAGCTGCTGCTGGATCATTGCCTGCTGCGCCATGAGTTCATTCCGCTTGTAATCAATCATAGGGTTATAGCTCATTACTTCCCTCCGAAAACAAGCTTCAGTTCCTCATTAAAAAGCATCGGGTCAATTCCCTGCATACGCGCAAAGTCTGCACCGCACACAACGCCCCTTGAAAGCATATCCCGTATCTTTTCCCTGTCAGTTTCAGAGAGTGTTTTTATGAAGCTTATTGCAGCTGTTCTCATTTCCATGATTTAATCGTACCACAGCAGGCGCGTCAGGTCTTGTAAATATCTTGTAAATATCTTGTAAATATCTTGTAAAGTTTTTGTAAATAAAAAGCCCCTCCTAAAACCGGGAGGGGCTGGATTCAAAGACAGGCTATCAGTTTGCGCCGTATATGCACAAGGTCTTTGTATACGGTAGCTTCCGACACATTAAGCTTGTCGGCAATATACGCTGCACTGTTCCTTTTCAGATAGAACATCCTGAATACGGCTTCCTGTCTGTCAGACAGAATAATCTTCTCCATAAGCTCGGAAACCTTCGTTTGTGTGGCATCACGAAAGAAGGAGTTCACCAATAACGCCGCGCCCATTTCATACGGCCCGCCATGTGTGGATTACAATGGCGACATCTATCGGATTCGTCTGTGTAGGGAATTCAAGAGTGGCGGTGTTGCCGCTGACCGTCACGGTATTGGGGTTTACCCCCCAGACGCTTGAGTACACGTCGATGTCTATACCGTCCTTTATGGCGGGGTCTACGAACTGAATCTGCTTGTCCCCAGCTGCAAGCGTCCCGGAAATTTTTTTCTGGAAGCTCGCAACGGATTCCGTGACACGTTCAAGCTCCTTCAGCTTTGTGTCGATTCTCAACGTGTTATCGTTGAAATGGGCGATGTCGTACTGGTCGAACCCCTCCGGCATGTTAAAGCTGTAATTCGGGCTGTGCTTCATGTTAATCCTCCTTTATGCGTATTGCGAAAGGGCACCGTATGTAAACTGCTCGACGTCGCCGTAAGCATACTTGCCCCTTAGATATGAGTGCATGTACTTTGCAAACCAATCCAACGTCATGTTACACGGGATTTGTTTGCGTATAAAATTCCTGAATGATTTTTCAATCTGGGAGCTGCTGTACGTGTACGACGCCCCTCGGTAGCGCGAGAGCATGGAGTATGTGTTCGATGTAAGCATCTCGTAAGTCAAAGCTTCGTTCGCAAGCCATTTGTGCATATACTCCACATAAGTATCGATTATCGTCTCTATGCCGATAATCACCTCGTACCGCTCCGGGATTATCTTCAGGTAGAAATTCCCCACTCCGTACTTTGCGGTCAACGTGTCCTCCAGGGTGTACCGAGTTATCGGCGGCGACAGCGCCAACAAGTCCTTGACGGTCTGTCTTCGGATGGACAACGGGATTGTGTCGTCAGGCACAAGCCCCAGCGCAGACTCCCATTGCGCGGTACGATTTTCGTCCATCGTGGTTATGTATCCGTTCTGCACCGTGGCATGGATGGATGCATAGAGGCGGTCTATCTCCTCCCGGTGGACTTCATAGAGGTTTTTAAACCCGGCGTTCTCCGCGACCGCAGAAGGGACATAACGAACAATATTGTCAGACAAGTTCAAGCTCCCCTATATACGGCAGGAACTGACCGTCAACACTCTGCTCGTCGTAAAGGAAGATGTCGTCGTTATTCCCGTCAAGATATATGTCCACTGCGTTGATTACGCCTGGGACTCCCAGAATCCTCTGCGACACCCTCGCCCTAAGCACCGCAAGCGTCTTGCCCTGTCTGTAGCTGTGGCGTACCTCCCTGAAGTAGTCATCAACGGCTGATTCAATCCGCCCCCTTACCGACTGTACGGTTACATCTGCATCGAGTACAAGTACAGCCGATATGCTGATGTATCTCCGTACAGGTGTTGTCACCGTGACAAAATGTCCTATGGGGGCAATGCCCACCCCTTGCCCAGTCCGTTCCGGCGGGTCTACCTGTTCCTGTAGCCTTGCTACAAATTCTGGGGAAAGCGGGTTATACGAAGGGTCTACGCAGGACACCAGCACCGCCCCGTTGCAAGCCCATGCAGGGAACACCTTAGTATTGCCAACTCCGTCAACGGCGTTCAACTTCTCTATATAGTCGGAGATATTGCCCCCGAAAGAAACCGACTCAAACTTTATCCGCTGGCGTTCCCGCAACTCCTCGTCAGTCTCCCTGTCTTCTCCCGCCTTGTATGTCGATACAATTTTTGCTTCGACAAGGTATGCGATGGTGTTGACCGGCAACAGGGTGCCGACATACTCATTCCCGGCGGTACCGTCGGTCTCACATTCCAGTATATGCTGCCCGTCGATGTCACCGGTGTACCTGAAGTAAAGGGGCGCGTTTTGGTTGACCGTGCAGAACCTTGACCCCACGGGGATGCTCAGATCCTCAAGCACATAATTCCCGTCTGCGTCTACGGCACGGCTGCCGTCCTCAAGGAGCTTGTAGCACTTGAAAGTCCCCGTGCGCTGGGCTTTTGTCGCGTCGCTCCGTACAAGCCCATTGTCGGCAACTCGGCGATCAAGATTATCCCCCGTCGCCGTCATAAAAAAGGTCTGGTCTTGCATTATGTCCATTTTGACATAAGCTTCAGCCAGCTCCAGCGCAAGAGGAGCCATGGCATCGTAAATAAGGGAACCAACACGTTTATCCACGCTGTTAAGCAGCCGGTGAGACAGGCACCGGCTCATTATATCATCAAAAGAATTCCCCTCACTGTAGGACATTCACATTCCCCTCCATTTCACCGTATATAGTTCTGACCGTAAAACGCACGTTACAGAAATCCTTTTCTTTTACAATGTCATTCACAGTAACATTAAGAACCCTGTCATCCTGTGTCAGAGCATCGGAAAGCGTATTCTCTATTCCGGCCTTTATTTTGCCAAACTCTGCCCCGATATACTGCTCAAGCTCTATCCCGTAGTTATCATCATAGATAGGGTTTGAATACCGCTCGGTACACAGAATATGGTAGATAGCCTGCTTCACGGCATCCAGTCTGTCGGTTTTACTCCCCAGAGCATCATCAGCAAGCTTCCATGTCAAAGACGGCTGCCGGTAGAATGAGATTTCTCCGTCGCCGAATTCACCGTTAAGTTCCGGCACCATTAATCTTCCTCCATACGTTCCGCAACGTAATACATTTGGAAATTGTTGAAGGCAAACATAAGCACCTTATCGCCTATTTTCAGCTTCGGGTGTATTTCAATCACAACATATTCCTCGTAATCCGTGCCGCAGCCATCTTTGTGCACATCGTCAGTTTCCTTATCCCGGATTGAGTGGTTATGTGAAGGGTCGGTAACAACAACTTCTGTACCGTCGATGGTTTCCGCAGTAATGCCCGTGCTGCTGTACTCTGTAGACTGATTAATTTTATGGGTATGAGGAATTTTAACCTTGTGCGGGCGGCACATCTGCCCAAGAAAAAGGAAATCCTCGGTAAGGATTATATCGTGACCAATATCTATTTTAAGCGGCTCAGTGCTTACAACTACACCGTATATCATCGTATCCTGTCTCGGAACTCTCGATACACTGCGTATTGCGTTTACCATCCGTATAACGTCGTTACTGCTCACAATACCTCCGTCATTGCCGTGGCTTCCACATCAAGCGTCATTGTATGCCGCCCCGGCTCATAATCGTGCGTCGCGCTGACAATATACATCTTATTCCGTACCCGGAGCTTTTCTATATTCAGCACAAATCCGGCTCCTGCATACATTCCGTTAAACCCCAGCGCCTTTACGCTCATTGATTTTGTGGGCGACTTCCAGAGCTGCAGGGCAATATCCGTAAAAGCTTCCACCTGCGCCGTGTTGTATCCTTTCTGCACAGTCTGGACCTTACGCAAAAGACCGTAGCGGGCAAGTGCCACTTTATCCTGTGTCGCATATACAATATGCTTTCCTTTCGCCTTACCCCCGTTTGTTTCGTCACTGTCTGCAACACAGATAATCTCATTGTAAGTATCCGTGTCTATATCAAGGGAGTAATCATAATTCGTAAGCAGCGACTGCTCCCCGATAACAAGCGGGTTTCCTGCAAATTCCCCGTTCAATCCGTACTGGTATGCAGCCCCAATTTCTCCCAATTCGATTTTCCCGTGGTTATCCCGCAGGAAGTACCGGGTTTCCGTGCTCTGGTCGTTCAGTTCAGAAATGTAGTGGTTAATCATATCAAAGTACGATTTATCCACAAAAAGCTGCTGTGACAACATCGCAGCGGGAGGCTTCACCCCCATTCCGATTTTATACCCCATGCCGCACTTTCCGCACAGTTCGGAGAAAAACGCCATAAAAGCCTTTTTCCCACCCTCCACAAAATAGAAATCATGATTTTGCAGATAGCGCAGGCTGTCATAGGCAAGTACGTCGTAGGTATCCCCCTCAGATGTACTCAACTTGAATATATTGCCATAAAAAACCTTTTCCCCATCACAGCGGAAGTCTACCAGAGACCCAAGACTTAACAGCAATATTTCGTTAGGGTCTCTTTTCAGCGTAAAGGTAAGTCTCCCCGGCTGAGCTTCAAGTGACGTTGTATAACTTGCCTTTACCAGCAGTTCCGTCACGTCATACTGGGCTTTACTCTGAGATTCCACAATGTACATTGTGCAGCTCATTTAAATCTCCAGTATATCCATGCTTTCGCCTACCCAGCTGTCAGGCACAATCAGCTGTATCCCGGCTTCTATGACATCACCAGAAAGCTTATCCCTGTTCTTTTCATACAATGCCCGCCAGTCGTCAGTCCCTCCGGTAAGCTTTTTCGTTATCCCCGTGATAGTCTCCTTTGCCTTGGTGGTGTACGGAGAAGTTATCTTTACCTTCATCACGAAGAGCCGGTTTATACGGGGAACTTCAAACAGCACGGAAGGAGTGGCGGACTGTATCTTGTCCAGCACCTTCTCCAGCAGCCGCTTTGATTTTTCAAGGCTTCCGAGCCGCTTTGCGCCGTACTTCCGGTACTCCCGCATCTGGAGTGTAAAATATATGTCCTTTTCCTCTCCTGCCCGGATTTCGTAATTAAACGATTCACAGGTAACGTCAAAAGTAAAGTCGAGCCGCGTCACAATGAGCGTTGCAGGCTTCCTGCTTTTCTGCCAATCAAGAAGCCAGCTTGCATACGTCCATGAAGGTATCTGGTCTACCTGCGCCCAGAAAAACGACTGTATGGTTACAGTTCGCAGCCCGGTATATTGAGGGATACCCACCTGTCCGATTCCTTCCACGTTCGCCGTATCAGACGATGACGGAGAATCGACAGAAAGCGCTTCCGGGTTTATGGGGAATTTCATTGATTTTCCCTCATACTGGAGCATTATATAAATCGGTATCGACGTATCCTGCAGGTACGTATCCATTTATGCACTCTCCAGACTTGCAGCTGCGGCTTCTTCGACCTCACGTGCAAAGTCGCTGAGCATCTTATCTATGTCAGCATTGTTGTTTACCGTAACACCGCCCATATTCACCTGCGGCACCACCTGCGAGAAGTTCAGATTGAATTTTCGCCGTGCCTGTGCTGAAAGTAGTTCCTTGTATTCGTCTGAAAGCTCCAGTACATTTTTATCAGCGGTAACAAGTGCGCCCGTGCTGTCGGTTTTCAACCCCAAATCCGCACCAGAAAGTGAGCTGCCGTTAAGCAAACCCTTTACCCCGGAAAGTTTATCATCGAGCCAGCCTTGCATTTTACCAGAAAGGTTGCTCCCTATTTCCATTCCTTTGTATGCAAAGTCCAATCCACTTATTTTTTGAGTTCTCAAATTGTCAAGTGAAACTTTCTTTTCTCCGAAGGTTTGATTTTCAAAATCCTTCATATTATTCCTAAATGTGTCTATTCCTTTTGACCAATCCTGTCCAAACAGAACACCGATGGCACCTGCGACACTTGACACAATTCCCAAAATTCGGTCAAACACATCAAAGAACAGACGAGCAATAGAACCTACTGGGTCATTAAAAACATTTGCAAGAAATTCGGCAAAATCAATAATAAAATTCCACAATTCAGAGCCAACATTATAAACCAATGATGCCACCGACCCAACAACAGAGCCGATTATATAACCAATAACAGGGAATGTTTTTTCCGAGAATATAAGCAGCGCTGCGATTGCCGCTATCACCGCAACAATCACGGCTACAGTTGCGGTGATAGCGGCAATCGCAGCAATAGCCGCCGCAATTTCTTGCTTGTGCAGGATAGCAAAATACACACCAACAGCAACGGCAGCCGTGCCCAGTGCAGCAAGCGCAATGATTGCTTGGTTTATATGCTCCGTGAGGAAATTAAGCGCTTTGATAATGGTTTCATACCACTTGATTTTCCATTGCATTGTTGAAATTGTGAATAATTGCGTATAAGGGATGAGCGCCTTGCCTATCTCTTCTTTTAAGTCCCCAAAAGTATTATTAAGCTGGATAATCTGCCCCTGCGGGGTTTGTGCAAGGGCTGCATTCATGTCGCCGAAATTGCCCAGTACGTTATTCTGCAACACCTGCAACTTCTGCAATTCCGTGCCTGTCTTGAGTATCTCTTCTTCGGCTTCGGTGAATTTATAACCGCGCTTTGACATACCGCCGACCTGCCCCTGCATGACTTTTCCGAGCATGGTTGCATAGGACTGCATATCCCTTGCGGTCGCGTTTGTTCCAACACCCTGCGCAAGCATTGAGTTGAGAACAGGGGCAAGCCCCTTCAATGTGTCCACATCGTCAACGTAGGTGGCAAGCTCCTGCAAACCTGCCATCTGCATTTCGTCGCCGTAAATGCCAGTACCTTGTAAATCTGACGTCAACTGCTTTACAGATTTTATTTGTTCCTCACTGGCTTTCATGTGGTTCCGCATGACGGTCTCAAGTTTCGTTTCTTGTTCCATCTGGAAACTATAAGCGTCGCTCATTTCCCCAATGCTTGCGGTAACGGAGTTGACAGCGCCCTTCACTGCCTGAAAAGCGGAAACTGCCTGATTGAAGCTGAACAGCTTGCCCAGTCCCTGCGCTTTCCCGCCGAGTGTGTCTACACCTGCCCCGGCGCCTTTTGCCGCCCCCTGCATTTCCCGCAGGGTCGAATTCAGCGTAGTAAGGGCTTGGTTCATCATTTTCATGTTTTGGGAGACTTCATCCCGGAATGAAATTGTGGTATTTATTTTAGCCATGCTTCCTTATCTCTTCCTGTTCCGCCTTGACCCTGTTGTCAATGCAGGCTATGACAAATGCCCGCTCCCGCCGTGGCAGCCCGCAGAATTCGTGGGGCTTCCAATGGAAATTGAGGACGGCATACTCGCAATACAGCGCTTCGCCGTCCTCCGCAATCAGTTTTTTGCTTCGTCCACCTCTTCATCGAACGGCGTGAAGCCGGAAAGCTCCTCAATCTTACTGCCGATATGCTGCACAACACCTGCGGGCACGTGCTTTGTGTAGAAATCCTCCGCAGACACGCAGCCTGTCTTTTTCAGGAATTCCGCATCAGAGAAGTCCGGGGAAACGACACAATGCAGAACTTCCAGCATCTTGTACTTGCCGCTGTCAAAGGCAATTTTCCCCTTTGAATTCACAGAAAAAGCTCGCTTCTGGAATTCATTGTGCTCTGCATTGGTGAGCGCCCGCACCGTAAAGGTGTAGGACTTGCCACCGATTTTGACTTCAACGTCCTGCCGGATATCCTCGACGTTTCCAAGTGTAAGAAATTCTTCAAGTGCGCTCATATAATCTCCTTAGTCTTTGAGTTCAGAAAATTCTTCATTCAGCACCATGTCGCTGAACGTAAAGTCCATTGACTGGTCAAGGATGTCCGATTCAACGTCAAGCTTTGCAAGCTCCGCCCCGTTCAGGTTTACATCTATCAGGGTAAGGCGCTGCTTGCCGATTTCTGCCGTGGGGTCATCATTTGTCACCTGCAGCTTGAAGTACTGGTCAACTCCGGTCCTTGCATAGTCAACCATCATCTTGACCCAGCGGCTGGATGCGTAGTGAATGACCAGCTGGCCGGTACCATCCCAGCCCGTTGCCTTGTGCTGTGTACCGCGGTACCCCAGTGCACGGAAATCGACCTTCTTTTTCTCCATCTTTGCAGAAATCGATTTGCATTCCGCCACTTCAAACACCTTGCCGTCGATGGTGGCATACAGTGTCCCTTCTCTGCCGCTTATGGCATCACGCGCCTTCATATACATAGTATTATCCTCCAAGTTTGGCTGACCTTGAAGGTTCTACGCCGTGCGCCTTAGTTCGTGACGATTACCGTCATGTAGAGCTTTTCCATGCTGTCAATCGGCTTTACCTGCCAGTCAACAAGCACGGAATCCGAATCCTGCCCCTGCCGCACGTCAATATCATCGTTTGCATCAAATTCATCGATGGCCGAAATCCGCATAAGCTCTGAACCGTACTCTGCAAGGTCGGACTTGAAAAGTCCCCGACCCATAGCGCCGTTGTCAACTTTGCCCATGTAGGTATCTTCCCACGTCTCTTTGACCGTGGTACCGATTTCGTCAAGGGTGCGGATGATGCGGTTTTTGCTGAAATTCCGGTCCCTTGTAGCGTGGAAGGTATGCAGGGAATTTATATCCTGCTCAACCTTAATTTTGCCGCTGGTAGACGTGGAAAGCAGGAACTTACCCGCAGACAGTGCCTTTTTAATTTCGGTGCTGCTCATCTCGTTGATGATTTTCGTTGCGCCGTTAATAACACGGGCGGTGTTGCTCTCGTTGAGCCGGGCACCGGCGGAAAGTCCCGCAGTTACAGACACAAAATCAAGCACGGAATAAGTTTCACCGTTAATGACGGCCCCGGAAACTGAATTGATGATTCCTTCATAATCGGCACCGTCATAGTCGGCGACAACACCCTGCACATAGCGGCCTTCATCATCCCGCATAGATTTGATGTACTTGACAATCTTTTCCTTGATGAGGGATTCTGAGGACATACAGGCTACTACCTGCCACTTTGACATGGAAAGCAGGGAAAGGAATTCACTGTAATTATCAGATTCCGAACCGATGCCGTCAGTACCGTCTTCAAGCGGCACTCCTGCCGTAGCTTCCAGCGCTCCGTCTCCGCTGAATGTAACCCAGTCGTTTGCAGAAAGTTCTGCGATTTCAGATACGGTCTGAGAATCCACGACAGAGCCGTCTACATAAGTAACAACGGTGAATGTCAAATCCTCATTGTCAATGACGGCAAAGTTTATGGCATTCCCCTTAGTTCCGGCATACTTTGCGGTTGCCGTAAGGTTTCCGGCAGTTCCTGCAGCACGGTGCCCGCCTTTGTTCATCCTGTAAACAAGCGCCTTGTAACAGTATGACAGCGCGCCGCGAAGTCTTTTTGCCCCGTCATCGTCAACGCTTATACCGATATCCTTCTTACTGTAGCCCATTGCGAAATCCTCTGCAAGGACTTCAATGAGCTGCCCTTCTACCCCCCACGGCAAATCCATCGGAATTGCAACAATTCCACGGTCGCCAACAGTCATGGGGCTTTTCCGGGCGGGGACAAAGTTTATGTATGCTCCCGCACGGACTTCATTCTGCGATGTCCAAGTGCCACCTGCCATTCTTATTCCTTCTCCATGTAGTTGTATTCAAAATCCCCGTCCTTCATCACGGTGAAACTGATTCCATCCTCATTCTTGATAAGGTAGCTTCCGGGAAATACTTTCAAAGTGATATTATCAACCTGAACCACTGTATATGTGACATTCCCCTTCCGGTCCTTAGAATAAGAAACTATCACATTATCCCCGGCAAAATCCATGATTTCATTGAGATTGTTTTTCTTGACCTCGACAGCTTCAATTTCTGTCGGTCTGTGTACGTAAACCATCAGGCCCCCTTTAGTCCTATCTCCAGCTCAATTCCACCGAACGGCGTTGAAGCTGTATTTTCACGGTCATGTACCATCATCTTTACTTTGCAGAAAAAATGCAGCACGCCGTCCTGTTTTTCATAATGCTTATCCTCAAAGCGGATTTTTACATCTCCGCAATCAACGATATTAAAAGCTGAAAGCAGCTTCAAGGCCATTGCATCAAGGCTTTGCTCAAGGTTCAGGTCTGTGCTTGGGTCACTTTTTATCCTGTACCGTAAATCAAATAAATACGTCAGGATGTGGCACTTCCTGCGCTCTTCCTCATCCGATACGTCAATAAGGTGGATGAAAAAATGAGGATATTCAGGCGCAGACTGAGCTTCTTTGTACACGGCACATTCCGGAGCCGTTTTCAAAAGCTGTGAGACTATGGCGTTCTTTATCTCCTCACTCTGCAGTTCCGTCATAAAATCCTTTAAAGCAAAAAAAGTCGGACTTCCTGCGAAATCCGACCTTCAAGGTTCTTGCATTTATTATATACCAAGCCTGCAAAAAAAGCTAGATACTACACAACAAAATCAAGTTCAAGCTGCCTGTCATTTGTCGCTCTCATATTGTGATATAAACCTGCCTGATGCTTCGGTATAAATATTCTCTCAACAGCTTTTTTTTACTGGAGCCGGTCATCCAGCAGCACTCCTTAGCTTTCCCTAAACTCGTATTCAGGATAATTAGCAAGGATAAGAGCTTTTTTTAATGAATAAACAGGATTTTTCCGTGTTATAGGGCTTTTTACATCTTCAATCACCCATGTCCTTGAAAATCTGTCGTAATACACAAAATCTGCGACATAATACCTTGCACGTTTATTTCCGTTTTTCTTAGGACAGATTTCAAAGGGTTTTTGTAATTGAAGATTGCTCAATTCTTTTGCTTTCTCAAGCAGCAGTAATTCAGAGTACCTCGCGGCTTCTTTCTTTGAATCAAAAGTTATGTTATTTACAACAGTCTTGATATTACGGTATTTATTCATATATCTCTTATCTTTCTATCGCTACAAAAACATCTTGCTTTTCTTTTCTGTATGATTCCAGCGCAAAATCAAGCTTACGACGGTCTTTGCTTTCCTGTAAAACAACAATATAGTTGCCGGATTTAACTACCCTGCCCCTTCCAATTTTTCTTACATGCGCTTCCGCATCCTTTTCCAGCAGAAATACACGTCCAGAGCAAAGCCTGTACATCATGCAAGTATATCTACAATGCGAGGAATGGGAATGTGTTTTATGTACAGGAAAACAAATACAATTTTAATCAGTATCAGTACTAGTAGTATTCCCATCAATCCTGCTATTATCTTTGCCCTCTGCTTCAATTTGACTTCGTAAGCTGTCAATTTCGTCGAGTAGTCTGAGAGTTTCCTGTTCGTATTCTCCAAACAGGTATTCAACGCGGCCAACTCCGCCTGCAATTCTTTGACTTGCTCTTGAGACAATTGCAAGTCGCTCTCTGCTATCGCTAACGATGTCGTCAAGACTTGAGACTGTTGCTTCAAGTCGTCCAGCTGCTCGTGCATTTGCTGCGATAACGTCCCCAGTGTCTCTCTGTAGTCCTGTCGTTGCGCAGTCTGTGAAACACACGGAAACACAGATAGCAGCGCAGAGAACAAGAAACCAAGCCAAAATCTTCCCGTCATTCATTTTCCTCCTCCACAAGTTCACTTTTCAGTTTCCTCTTCTGTATGCCAGTTATATTTGTACTTCTTGCAGTCCTTTATGACGCCGATTACCTGCCAGATAAGTGCTGCAAGTTCTGCACCAATGACAGTAAGGTACCAGTAGTCGTGCATAAAAGAATGTGTAAGTTCCTGCTCCATATTCAGTGCTCTTCTAGTTTACGTTCCGTGTACATCGAGGAATCATGAGAGCAGGGTCTACTGTAACCCAGTCCTCTGCAAGCAGGTCTGTTTGACTTGCAAGCCACCCGACAACATAAGAGTCATCAGCTGCTTTCATGTCGATATGTGGACATATTTTTACAGGATATATCCCATAATAATCTCTTGCGCCTCCATTGCGCATTTTATCGCCTGCGACCTTAGAGCCTGTCTGCAGCGTAAGGAACATCCCTTTACCGTTCCATCCTTTTCTTGCAACACATTCACCTCTCTTAAGCCGTGTCAATGCTTCACCAAAATCCATAGCTACTTCAGAGTTTTCCATGTTTAGTCTCCTTCTATTGTTTAACTTACCTCTTGATTCCTGCAATCAAGTTTTCAATAAGTTTAAGTACGGAATCATAGAACACTACACCGATAGAAATGCCGGAAAGTGTAATGAAAATCCAATACAACTTAAAGTACAGCAGTGCACCGCCTGCAAGTCCTACAAGCAGCGTAATAGCAGCCTTAAGTTTAACGTTCTTGATATTCAAAAACGTCTTGACCATCTGTGTAATGCCCACCATGAAAATGGCGACATACATCGCGTTCAGTGAAAATGTTTCAAAGTCCATGTTTAGTCTCCTGTCATGTATGCAAACATGTTAAAAATAGCAGCGGCCACCCCTTCGCATATAAAGCCATACGCCCATGTAACATTACAGCTCGATGGCAACCCAGAAATCAGAGTTATGCCAGCCTGTACCTAACGAAATCGTTTCTCCCGCTTCACAGAGTCTGAACGGCGTAGATGCTAGCGGTGCAAGTATAACACAATCTGACAGGCAAACCCCGGTGCCAGGGTTCTCTGTCGATGTCATGATTATATCACTCCCAAGCTTGAACCCCCGGCTGCTTATGGTTATTAATTGGGAGTAATCACTGGTAACATTAAAGGAAACTTTTTTGACCATGTTTCTTATGTCGCCATGCTTGCACATAACAAAGGTGTTACCACCGCCTGACTTCGACTGTCCTTCTCTGACAACATCAACAGGCACACCGTCAAAAGTAAAATCTCCCCCCTCTGTTAAGGATTGCGACGGGTTTGGGTATCTGTCTACTGCGCCATTCGCCACAGATACCACACCATTACGCCCTAGGACAAATGAAGCATACGGGAGCCCAACAACCGAACCATAACCATTACCAGCAGTACCAACCCCCATCCCACAAGTATCAGCCACTATTGAAATTCCGAAATCTCTAGTGGAGCCGGGTGCTGCCGCCCAGCCGGAACAGAAAAACATGTCGATTCCCGGGTCGGCATCACCAAGCTTATATATTGGGGTAGGGATGGTTATATTATCCCCCGTTTTGGGGAGGTACTTGCAAATGTTGTTATTGTCTCCGCCGCATCTATAAAGAATTCCCATTTTATTCTCCTATCGTATAAATGTAGTAATGCACAAACTTGCCGTCCTTAACGGTCCTGCTGTTTGTGTACACATCAAAATAGCGCCTTCTGAAATGCAGCTTGTTATCAAGAGCATATTTGCAGGCACTGTATTCGTTTGCTTTAAGCAATCCGCATGTGTTACTTACGCGTTTGCTTACCTTCGCACCGTTACAAAGCCATGACAGTAGAGCAGTGTCGTTGAGGACTGTATAGTCACTCTTAATCCACTTCATGTCAAAGGCTTTGTTTACAGCGTCTACCAAATCAACTTTGTTTCCGCCGTGACTTATATTGTATTCTTCAGCAATGGAGCAGAGCGTAAGAAAGAAACATCCTTCCTGCATACCCCACAGCTTATTCTGAATCCCTTCCCATCTGCTAGTCATGGCTGTATACCTTCCTTGTCCGCACAAGCATATTGATAAGCTCCGCTGTCCATTTGTCCATTCGCTCTGCGAACTCCCGCGTTTTGAATAGCTCCTGAATATCCTGCACGTTGTACACGATATTCCTTAAGATCTGCTGCTTTGCGGCAACATACACTTCATCTTCCCGGATATGGTTGTGCACAACCCAGCGGACAACCTCATCGTATATCATTTCCAGAATACAACGCGTCTTCCATTTGTTCACATCCGGGGCACCGGCATCTATTTTCTGTGCCAGAGCCATAATAAACAGATACGCGTTATCCATCTGCTGTTCTTTTATCGCCTCTTCCTTGCTGACTGCCCCCAGCGTGACATACTTGGTATGAATTCCGAGCAGCCCGCGCTTAGACAGCGTAACACCGACAAAAAATACCAGTAGTATGATGCACAATGCAAGCGGCGCATTCGGACTGTTTATCAGGTCAACAAGCCACTGCATCACTCATCCTCCCCTTTATTTTCACCCTCTTTTTCCTCCGGTTCCTTCCCAAAATCAAACAGGCTGTTATCAGCATCACGCTCTTTTTTTTCTTCTTCAAGGCGCTTTTTTTCCTGCTCCACATCCTGCACGGCCGGATTGAATTCCAGCAGGGTTTTCTGTGATACGCCCGTGGACTGCAGTTTAACAGTATCATCAATGAGGGCAGACTGGTTTATCAGCATGGAGCGGTCAAGTTTTACCAAGGCTTTATAACTCTGGGCAATGACAAAGGCTCCGTGTCCGGAAAACTCCCACCACTTATCAAAAAAGTACTTAAGCTGGTCGATAAAATCCTGAAGATGGCGCTCCAGACCGTCAGTATATGTATCCAAATCCTGATACAGGGATTTTATCTCAAGCTGGTTAGGATTTCCGCCAAATCGTGCATCCTGCGTATCCACCCCATAACCGAATTTATAAATATCTTTCCGCAGCGCGTTCAGCTTTTCAATGTATGACTGTATCTGTGTCTGCGCCTGAATAAAATGGGCATCCCCGTCCGGGTCAAGAGATACTGTCCGAGTAACTTTTGCAAGCTCCCTGGCTTCCAGCAGGTCTTTTACGTTCGGCGACACACCTTTCAGCACCAGCAGGGGGTCTAAGTCATCTATAAGGCTGTCGACGGAATTTGAATCCATCTTTTCGTACGAATCAACCTGTTCCTTGATGAAGTTCAAAAGCGGCTTTTCATCATCCGTAGCCTTGAGGAAAATATAAGGGACTTTTCCCCATGATACACCGCCGGTCATGTGGCTGAAAATCGGATTGTCTTTATCATCAACAAGTGTCGTTTCCGGCTTGTATCCGTCCGTAGCGTTAAAAAGAATCCGTTCGCTTTCCGTCCAGTATTCGGCGTACTCCGTCCGGTCCGGGGTGATAGAATTATATTTTAGCCGGTAAAAGTTATACACGAGCCGGTCGAGGTGTGTATGCTGCCTGTCATGCCAGACTGGATATGTCATTTCCGGCGGGATGTCTTTTATTTGCAGGTCGCCGTTTTCATCAATCCACAAATAGCCCCATGCGATGCCGTTAAGTATAGACTGGCCGCCCAGCTGATAGACGGTTTTAAAAAGGGAACGGTCACAAAAATCCTTCCACGCTATTCCGTATTCATCTTTTGTGAGGTCAACTTCTTTTGATTCTGCCGTGGAAAGTTTCAGGACAAATGTCTTTGCAAAAGCATAATTCTGCTTCTGCTCAACAAGCTGTCGCAGGAATCCTGATTTTTGCTTTGCATTATTTGCAGCAGGATTTTCATACGCAACTTTCTTTTTGTCGTAGTAGACACGTTTTTTAAGTTCAATGTCTGAATGACCGTCAAAATACTTCTGGGCAGTTTTCATATCCCTGATTTTTGCGTCATTCTTGCCGTTTTCAACGATTATCTGAGCTATATCTGAGCTGCTCAGTGAAGGTGAGAAAATAGTACTCTCGGTCTGTCTGGTAAGTGTTTCCATTGCGCAAACGGACCTTAGAGGTACTTGAAAGCATTATAGCATAAAAATATTAAAAGGTCTATAAAAAAAATAAGGGGGTTTTTTCCATGCCCCTTGATAATTCAAGTATACACTATTTTTTATATACTGTCAACACTTTTTATAAACTATTTGGTATTTTTTTATAAACTTTGCTTTACATAGTATAAAAATTAGTGTATATTAAGAGTATGAATACAAGGGAATACATTCGTTTGTGCTGCGTGAAATGTGGAAACATCTCAGAAGCTGAACTGGCAAGAAGAACAGGCCAGACACCACAAAACATGAACAATAAATACAAACGAAACACGTTCAAGGTCTCAGAGCTGGAGAAGGTAGCCGCAGCCCTTGGCGCTGAACTTGAAATCAAGTTTATCGACAAAAAAACAGGGGAGCCGATTATATGAAAGAAGTGGACGCGTACTGGAAAGAACAAGAAATCGAGGTCAAAAAAATGAATAAGCGGAACCTTGAAGTCTTGCGTAACAAGGTTAAAGAACTTGAAGAGATGTCAAAAGACTTCCCGCCGCCTAAGATGCCAAAGTATACAACATATCCAGCTTCATCTGGCTGTCAAGCGGCAGGTCACGACAATTAGCTGAACAGCTTGGAGCAGATGAATTCGCTCTGCTTCAGGCCGCTATCTTTTACTGCCTTCTGTAGTTTTTTTTGCTGCTCCGGGCTGCAGCAAAAGGATACCGTGACGGCCTTGCCGCTGTCATCCTTCGGCTTGCGCCCGGCGTTAGGGCGTTTGCCGCCCCTGTTTTCGATTTTGTCGCTCATTCTTCCTCGCAAATCTCAAATGTGCAACCTTTCCATTCCTTTGCGCTGTCTGATTCAACCCACTTCTCAGCTTCTTCTTTTTGGTCAAAAAAAAGAAATGAATCATAATCATCTGTCGGGGTATTATCTCTGCTTACTGTGTACTGCTCAGGATAATTATCAATATTCATCCTTTCTGCAAGAATATAAAATTTAGCCATAATTTCCTCCTTAACAGAACTCCCCTTGCCCTGTTAAGTATATAATAGCACAGTATCTTTGATTCGTCAATAATTTTTCAAAAAGTTTTTATAGGCAGGGAACCTTCTAAACTAAAAAAGCCCCCAGAACTGGGGGTTTTATCGTCCCTTCCAGAAGGCGCTTATCGGCGTTCCGTTGACGTGCATCTCATAGCGTTCTTTTCCCAGTATGGCCTTCTGCTGGTCGCTGCCGATAGTCTCCAGCCATTCCTTGTATGTCATACTTTCCGGCACGTCATAGATTTTGTGGCCCTCATCGTATGCCGCCCGCGTCGCCTCTTCAAACATAGCATCAATGTCGTCTTTTTCAAAGAACGGGATATGAGTACAGCGGCAGTTGCCGCACCAGACGGGAGTAGAGCCGTCACGCCTTACAAGCAGAGTGTGCCACTTCGGAAGCTCGACACAGTAGACCATTTCTTTTCTATGGCTTTCGACCCCGCACACATTCAGATGTATACGGCTGCCGTCTTTTTCCAAAAAATAAAAGTTCATACCGTCTATCTTAAAATCCTTATGGATTTTAGAGGCAGTATAAAATTCCTTTCCCCCGAACAAATTAAAAGACTTCTTGAAAATACTTATGTTTTTTGAAATTTGCAAAAACATATTGTGATTTTCTGTCACGCGCAGCGATAATTCATCTTTCAACAGTTTATTTCTATACGCAAATCTTATCATTGTACCGCTGTACAAGTAAGCGATTTTCTTAACAGCCTTTATATACTCTGTTTTTTTCAGGTTTTTTGGATTTGCAGAAAAATATTCATCATCATCTGTACAATCCTTGAACAGCTTCCAGCCGTCTTTTGTGAGAACTTCGGTCTTTCCATCATAGCAGTTCGGGTGCATGACAGGGAAATTCACTCCTTCTTCCGCATACCTCATATCATGCACGGTGCCGTCCAGCGCCCCGCAGGTCGGACAGGTGCGTTCGTCCAGCCCGCATACAAACTGGTATTTCTCTATGCCATGCTCTTTGTATGAATCGTATGCAGCTGAGTTCATCATGTGGATGGTCTCTGTACGTGCCAGCCGCTCGCAGTTCCGGTAGTCCTGCCCGTACTTTGTCGCCATAGCGTCCGCAATCTTGCGGGGGTTGTGCCCCTGCGCGATACCCGTAAGCAGCTCGTTCTCAATTGACGTGAGCAGCCTGCCCTTATCCTCCCATATCCTGCCAGAGTAATTTTCACCAAGCCATTTTTCATTTACGGCTTTTGTAAGTGTGTCGTCGTCCGGGGCTGAGTATCCCTCTGAAAATCCCAGCCCTTTGTCTATCGTGTAAGAAGTCTGTGCATGAGCTTCTGCATAGGCTTCCTTCATTGCCTTGTCATAGGCTTTATTTTCTTCCGCAGCAAGTTTGATGACAAGATGCTTGAGCCGAGCTTTCACTTCTTCCAGACGAGACATATAGGCACGTGCAGAAAGCCGCCTTAATTCGTCACGGTATTCCCTGCTCATCTTTTTCCCGATTTTCGCAGGGTCTGCAAAATCGTAATAACGCTTAATTTCTTCCTGTGCCGATTTCAGCTGCTTGGGGTCAAGTCTTTTGTGTACTTCCGCAAGGGTAAGCCCGTTTTCTTCCGCATAGCGGCCGTAGAATGCCTGTATTTCCTTTTCCAGTTCTGCAAGAGAATTCTTGTATACCTTCTGCATGTCCCGCAGCAGCTCTTCGGTGGTTTTATCTGCGGCATCTTCAGCACGGAAAGCCCGGTCAATCCAGTACTCGGTGTTTTTAGAGCGCCATGTCCTGTTTTTAAAATGTTCAAAAGTAGCCTTATCCAGCGGCTTGTTTTTAATCGATTCCATGTGGCGCTCCTCAGCCGATACCATGCTTCCGGCAGAAATTTCCGAACTGTCTTTCAAACCTGAACGGCATCTGCTGCTGGATACTGTCAATGCTGGTTGTCAGCATAAAATGACCGTCATACCAGCCGACTTCCTTTTTATCTTTACCCTGCCCCACGACTATGCGGTGCCCGTACTCAATATCCGTTGCATATTCCATAGGGTTCAGTATTTCGACGGATATTTCCCGCCCGCGGCCTGTTATATCTCCAAGCTGCCACGCATTTCTTAATGCACCGGTATCTTTAGGCGTTTTTGGCTTTGTCTGCCGGATAACTCTTTCCGCCATTTCAATCAGGAAGTCTTTCAGGAATGTGTCAAAATCGCTTTCCAGTGACTGGCACTGCTTTCGGAACTTATCAAACTCCGAGAAATCTACGACAAACCCCATCAGTCATACCATCTGCAATGATAGCAGTTCTGTTCGGCTTCCGTAGGCTCATACGGAGCTGCCGTAAACGTAACCTTGCCGCCGTTCCTTAAAACTACACCCGTGACGATTGCAAACACGTCCCCCGGAGTAAGCACAATCTTTGAATTCTTTTCAACGGTAAGGATTTTCGAACTGTCACTGTGTACCAGCCTGACATCATCGCAGGTTATGGTATACACACCTTCTTCCTGTGATACGCTGTCAATAATGATTTTTTTGTACAGATGCCAGCCGGATGCAAGCCGCCCGTCATCCTTAGTATACAGCCCGTTCACAAGGATCCTGAACGATACCGGCGCATCAGACACTGCATAAACAAATTTTACCTCATGGCCGGATTCACTTACCTCCGGGATGTATGCCGCCGTGGATTCCTGCTGCACCCCGTCGATATAGCATTCAGAAATGTTATACCCGTCTATTGCCGGAGCCTGCATTTCAAACGGCTGCCCGGCTTCACATTCCTGAACATTCTTAGGCTGGATTTCCGTATCGTCTGAAAAATAGCCGATGGTAATGCGGACGCTCTGTTTTGGCGGCAGCGGCGTAGGATCATCATTTTCAGTGCCATTCATCTGCATAAGCACTTTCTTTCTTCCCTGTGATACGACAGGATTGCCGCAGCGTCCGCTGTATGTTGCGATTAATGAGCCGTCTGAGCCTGTTTTCTTTGCTACAATAAAATCATTATTCCGCACGTCCACCCACAGCTGCATGTGGACCGTAATAGACTGGATAATCGGCTTTACATCGACAGTCGTAGGATCTGGATTGTCGGTAGAAGCATAGGCAACATGACAGGGGATGTTTGAATACACCTCCTGCAGTTTTCCGTCAATATCACGCTTTATATCGATATAATCAGTATCGACGTATTGAGAGATTATGCCGCCTATCCGCCCAAAATCAATGCCAGCCACTTATTTTTTCCTGTGAAAAAGAAGTTTCATTGCAAACCGGAAACGATACTTAAAGGGGGCTTCTTCAAGTTCCCTTATCAAGTCTTTTGCAGTGTCTTTTCTTTTCTGCTGCAAGGCGTTGAAAGCCTTGCGAATCTGCCTTGTAGACCTGCCGCTCATACTTAGTCCAGCCTGTAAAGTTTTTTGAACCTGTTCAGTTCAGTTGCGTGGGATACCTTATCCTCTATAGCGGTCTTAAATTCCGTCCCGCTGGTAAAGGATACACTGCGGCCGTCCTCAGAAATGCTGGAAACAGCCCCGGAAACCGTACCTCCGGGGCTTCTCGCTTGCATGTCATGGTACGCATCTACTGCCATCTGGCAAAGGGTATAATTCAGTTCAGCCGGAAGTTCCGAGATATTGCAGTAGTTTAGAATAGTCTGTCTGGTCATGCCGATATACACGGAAAAAACGGCATCCTTTTCCGTGCCGGAAATTCCCAGTAATGCCTTTACAGTGGCCAGATAATCAAATCCTGCGGTCTCTTCACTTCCGTCCATGCTACTTCTTCCCCTTTTTCAGCTTCTCCGCGTCCGTCTTTCTCGGTTTTGCAGATTCAGTCTTCTTTTCTACAGCAGCCTGTTCATCTACTTCAACCGGGATAGGTTCTGCAGCCTGTGCCGGTATTTCCGCAGATTCTTTCACCACATCAGCAGGTTTTGCTCCAGCAGCATTCACGGCACCGGACTTTTTAAGTTCCTCTGCCGCTCTTGCCGCTTCAAGCCTGCGCCGCATGATAATATTCCGGTTGTATTCCGTGACCATGCGACGCTCCCTTAGATAAGGTGTTTCAGTGCAACGATACCGACGTTCTTCAGGTCGGTAGTTGCCTGTGCCCAGAATGCGCCGGTTGCAAGTTCCTCATCGCTCGGAGTTTCGTATACAAGGTCGTTTGCCCTTGCATTCCAAGTCAGCCCCTTCGGGTGCAGAATCTTTGACTGGCGGGTGTAAATTTTCGTGGTGGAAGCTTTCGCTTCACGCTCCATCTCGGTGCCGATGAATCCGGGCGGGGTACCGATACCACGCTGGATGCAGCCACGGGCAAGCAGGAACGTGGTGAAAATGTCCACGCCCGCAACACCTGCCGTAGTGGTCGCCGCAGTAGCCGTAATGGTTGCGCTTTCAGAAACGCTTGCGGTCGGCTGCGCACCAGTTCCGGCAATTTTCTGGGTGAAGGTAATCACTCCAGAACTTGCCGTGACGTCATAAACCTTCGTGATTGACGGGCGGGCAACAAGTGCATTCTTGAGCGCCGTAGCAACTGCAGCAAGGTCAGCGTCGTTAGAAGTAACTGTATAAGAAACACCGGCAACAGTGACAACATCATCGGCGGTAAGAGTGCCGCCCAGCGTAACAGTGTACACGCCCTTAGTGCCTCCGGAGCCAACGTCAACAGGTGCGGAATCATCGCAAATCACGTTATAGCCGAGGTATGTCGGCATAGCAATCTTAGCGTCTGCGGGCTGCACGTAATTGATGAGCTGCTGCTTCTGGAGTTCGGTGAAGACAGCGGAGTGCATGTAAATCAAAGACAGATTATCGGCAGCATCTCCGAGGAGCTGCTTTGCATCCAGCACCTTCTTACCGTCGATGGTCTTCTGGGTTTCGCTGGTAATATCCAGAACGTGGTCAGCCATATCACTGGAAGCGATAACACCCTTCAAAATCGCCATAAGGTTGCGCTTTTCATCGTTGCGCCACCAGCGACCGACCTTAGCGGCAAAATCACGGGCGGGGTCATCGGCTGCAAAAGAATGCGCAAGGTCGTGGAAGCCCCATGACTTCTCACGCATAATCTTTACGCCGATTTCCGCATGGGAGCCGACATTTTCGGTCTCGCTGTCCTTCTGGGCAGTGTAGACGTTTGATTCTCCGGTGAGGTCTTCCCACTTCGGCATGGTGAACGTGGTAGCGCCGCCGCTGGAAAGCATATCGTTCAGCGTCGCGTTATTCTCGACTGCGCCTGATGCAACAATCTCCGACTTTTCAGTAGTCTCTTCAAGAACGTACTGAGTAAAAAGCTCCGGGACAATCACGTCTTCCGGCTTTGTAACCTTATCTGCCATCTGGCTTTTCTCCTCTTTTGGCAGACCTTAGAGGTACGAATTGCCATTCTTTTATTTACCACGGGGCTTTTTTGCCCGTAGCTTCCTTGTACAGGGCGCGGGCCTTCTCAGGGTCAGTCTTAAAAAGCCTCCCCTGTTCCGTCATGTTACCCGTCTTGAACGGGTTTGCTTCCGGTGCAGCTCCGGCAGGTTCTCCCGGCGGAGTTCCCTGCGGGGCAGCCTTTTTTACTTCCGGCTTTACGGCTGACATGGCAAAAACCTGCTCCAGCGCCTGCTCCATCGTGGTGTTTTCGTCAACAAGCCCCTTGGCCATGCGGACGATTTTTGAAACGTCCTCAGCTTTCTTGCCTGTTGCCTTTGTCAGTGCCGAAATCGTTGCTTCGAGTTCAGCATTCTTTGCTTTCAGCCCTGCTGTTTCACTTGTAAGGGCATCCAGTTCCTTTGCCTTTTTCTCCGCATCGGTCAGGGTTGCATCGTATGCTTCCTTGAACTTTGCAAGCTTGTCTTTTTCATCAGGTTTAAGTCCAAGCAGCGCCAGCAGTTCCTTTTCAGCCTTCTTCTGGGCATTATTAAGGATTCCAGCTGAATGCCGGTCAAACTCTTCCTGAGTTTCAAAGGTTTTAAAAGGCTTGTTTTCCGCTCCATTTGTCTGTTTGGGATTTTCTGCAGGAGTGTTTGCAGGTGTATTTGTGCCGCCATTGTCCGCTGGCGTTGCGGCTGCCTGTGGATTATTATTCTCCATAGTGTTTGCTCCTTGTAGGATATTTAAAAACAGAAAAGGTCAAAGGCTTTACAACCCGCTGACCTTAAAGATTCTTGACGGTTTCTATTTTTTTTATTGCAGGGGGCGGACTTGAACCGCCGACATTTTGGGAATGGGCCAAACGAGCTAACCGGCTGCTCTACCCTGCTGCATAAAGGCAAATACCGGAAATCAAACCGGAAAAGACCTTTTTATGACACCTTCTTGATTGCAGCTGCTTTCTTGACTTCCAGCCCCTCAATTTCAACATCAAAAGAAGTTTTGCAGCAGCGGCAGTAGATTTCATTCCTGACAATGCTCTTGTCTGTGATTTTAAGCAAGGGCTTCCCGCAGAACGGACAGCGGAACCAGTTCTTCAAATCATCCCCCTTTGAAAATAAAAAAAGTCCCGCCGGATTTTCTGCGGCAGGACTTGAAGTCTCTTAATGGATACAAATTATAAATAAAGTATAAATCAAGTGAGAAAAAAATGCAATAGTTTATTTTTCAGCCGTTCAAATAATCGTAATATCTCCATAGATTTTATTTTGCTGATTCAAATTCCTTTTCTGTTCTCTATGTCAGTTGAAAAAGCTGAAATATGATGTGCATTTAGATTTTCCGTTGCTCCGCATTTTCTGCAAGCATAGCAATCTCTTTTGAATATAGCTTTTTGCCATGTTCTGTACGCTCCGCTTTTCCGCTCTTTCTCGTTTTTGTTTGTTTTTTTTCTAAAAAATATCTTTCGCAGAAAAACATCATCATAACAGATTCTACCGACAACATCTCTTATATGTATATCCGAAAAACTGTCTAAATACTCATAATCATCTTCCTCAAAACCTGCGAAAGCGAAATAGTATTTTATTTGCTCTGTTATCGGTAGTGTATCAATATCTTGATAAAAACCTTTTTTCACCTCTGAAAATAAATAATTCAAATATTCATCGGTAAAGATACTGTTTTTAAGACTGTTAATAAGTTTAGTTGTAAAAGGTCTATAATCACCACTCATTAAAATTTCTTTCATGCTTATATTATACCATTCAAATTCTTAAACTTGCAAACCAAATTTTGAAATTTCAGAACAAGCATACCTAATGCTGTCGGGAATATGGCTGAACTCGTGTTCTGGCTTGGGAAGAATAGCCCCACTAAGGCGGTCTTTCTCCCACGCATAATTGCACAATGATTCAATCGTGTGCTGACAGCGTGGGTGTACGATTATCTCAAAATCTTGCAGTTTCTGTATTCCCGACAAGACAGAGCCAGCACCTTTTTTTACGGGGCGTATTCCTGTTACCGACAAAAGTTGCAGTTCCCTTATCGTCCGTGGGTCTTCCGAATCTGCATAGATGATAGTGTTCCCGAATCCGTTGTCAATCAGCATTTGCGCAATCTTGCGGTTCTCCATCATCTTCTCGTAATGCTCGAAATATATATAAATCTTGTAATCCTTGCGGTCTACATACATAGCCGTAAATGCAGTTTCGTCCGTATAGCCGAAGTCCATTCCGCAGCACTGCACAAAAGCGGTCTGCCCCCTGTCCGTCCGCTTGTTTCTATTCTTCTCCACCAGCGCCTGTATATCAAATTCTTCTTCCCGCCAATTCTCAAATATAAGCCCTTCGGCAATGCCCCATTCCCCCAAGCCCTCTATGCGGTAGCGGCGGGGGTTCTGAACCTTCATCTTCTCATAACGGGCTATATCCTTATCAGAAAGAAACTCATTTTGCTTATATGTTGTCGTAAGTGCCAGAACATCATCATCCTGTACGTCGAAAAACCGACGCTTTGCAAAATGCCTGTCAGACCATGGATTGAATGTCATCACAATCTGATGAAACAAACCATCCGGTAGCCGCCCACGGATAGACATATCTACCTTGTCAAAATCACTCTCGCTTGATACCTGAAAGAATTCTTCAAACCATACAAAGCAAAGATACCCGATAGATACGGTGATAGAAGTAATTGACTGAACATCATCCATCCCTCGGAAAAGGATAACCTGCCCAGTAGGAATATAAGTTAGCGTCAAATCACCTTTAGGGATTTTCCATTTAGAATCTAATTTAAGTTGATGTATTGCCCATATAAGCTCTGCTCTGGTAGAATCCCTGTGAGTATTCCAGTATCGGCGAATAACAACCATTGAAGGGAAAGCATCCGTTCCCTCTTTCAGCGCCTTCTCTCCAAGCTCCACCATAAGGGCAGTGTAACGCAGCGCAACGGTTTTTGACTTTTTACTTCCGCGAGAACCTTTTATTACTATATATCTTTTATCTCGGCAATTCCAAAACCTTGTATATCCTTTGCCGACCATCTCTTTAAGGCTGTGCCGAATTTTCTTCATAGCTGAAATTCACAGACCTTAAAGGTTCTTTGTATTTTTGTTTTACTCCGTATCTGGCTCTAAGTCATTTACAAAAACATGGAGCGTCTGCTCGCTGCTTTGTTCTGAATTTACCTGTGCCGTCATATCAAGGTACCTAGGTACTTTCCCATCAGTCCTGTCAAATATTTCCTTAAGTGCCTGTAAGCGTACCTGTGGCGGGTAACTTTTGTTTGTTGCAAGCTCCACAACAGCCATAGCCAATACCATCTTGCCCTTATATTCACCAGTAATGGTTCCGTCTTTGTCTTTCTGTACGAGCTTTAATTTCTTAACAGCCTTTTCCAGCATATCAGCATAACAGGCGCCTTTTTTTGGCCTACCTTTTGGATTGCCAGACTGCCCTTTTGCAAATGGCATTGATACTCCATTGTTTTTCAGTGTTTTACCATAAAAACACCTGTTTTCACTCAATTGTATGATATTTTTCACGTTTTTTCAACAAAAATTATATTTTTTTGATTTATTTTATAACAAAAAGGCCGGACTTCATTTGAGAAATCCGGCCTAAAAAAATTAGGCTTCAGGGAAAAGCTTCTGGTGTATATATTTGCTCACCGTAAGACCTGCGGATTCTGCAAGACATTCAAGACGTGCTTTTTCTTCCGCCGTAAGCCTCACGGCAACTTGCAAGCTTTTAGGAGCTTCTTTATAAGCTCCCGTTGTCCCTTTTGGTCTCCCCTGTCCCTCGCGCTTACCTCCCCAGTTCGGGGAGTACTCACGGTCAAGGGTCTTTTTTGCCCCCGCCATCACTTTACCACCAGAAAGACAATAAAGAGAGCAAGTGCAAGCGCACGAAAAACAAGCGAAAGCACATTTACCTGCGTCTTTGTAATCATTGACAAAACCTCCTTAAAGAGATATTGTAAAAGCCGGACAAGAGCGCCAATCTTGCCCGGCTTTTTGGCTATCTCTACTTAAAAAGCAGAGCCAAAAGGGCTACTACAAACAGGCCGAAGTTGATAACAAGACCCGCGATGTCTGTCCAACTCGGCCTTTCTTTTTTTTCACCCTTGTTTTTGTGTTTGGCCATCTAAATCACCATCCTTAGCAAGTGAAGCATCACTTGATGATTTAATAATAGCACATCTTGTTTATTTTGCCAATGTTTTTAATCATCTTTTTTTTCACTCTTCTAGACACCCGCTTGTTATGGGCCTGTTGTTTTCTTTTGCCCATTTTGTGTAACGCCTGCGGATGACATCGCAGTAATGCGGGTCAAGTTCCATTAACCGTGCTTTTCTGTTGTTTTTCTCACAGGCTATAAGCGTTGTCCCTGAACCGCCAAAAAGATCAAGTACAATATCTTCAGCCTTTGAACTATTTTTGATCTGGTATTCAAATAATTCTATAGGCTTCATTGTCGGGTGTTCTGCAGACTTTGAAGGCTTTTTGCATTCTATCACAGTAGTCTGTTTTCTGTCGTTATACCAGCAATGTGAATCCCCATCTATCCAGCCATAAAGACAGGGTTCATGTTTCCACTGGTAATCCTGTCGCCCTAAACACAAGCTGTTTTTATTCCATATCAATGTCTGTCTTAATGTCAGACCTGCGTCTTTTAATGCCTTGCGGAAGTTCAAGCCTTCGCTGTCAGCATGCCATACATAAAAGCAACCACCGCTTTTTGTAAACCTTCCGATATTCAAGTACATTTTATAAAGGAAATTATAAAACTCTGTATCTTCCATGTGGTCGTTCATGATAAAAGCACCGTCTGTTCTTCGGTGTCTTTTCTCCATACTCATTATCGAACCACCCTGTCCTAAGTTCACATTATAGGGTGGATCAGTAAGGCTCAAGTCTGCTTTCTGACCGTCCATAAGTCTGGCAACATCTTCTTCGCTTGTGGAATCACCACACATCAAAATCGAATTTCCAAGCTCGTACATCTCACCGAGTTGTGAAACAGCCTCTTCTTTAACTTCTGGCACGTCTTCATCGCCTATTGTTTCATTGTCTGGTTCTTCTGTACTAAACTCAATTACGCCGCATGGAAGCTCAAAATCGGACGTATCTATTTCAAAGTCTCCGATAAACTCAAGAACGCTTTCTTTCGTCATCGTACCATAATGGGAATTAAGCCTAAGAAGCAGGTCTTTTGCTGACTTTTCATCCTTACAGTCCACATAGACAACCGGAAGCTGTGGAACCTGGTATCCGTCAGCTTCTAGCTTTTTCAGCGCAAGCATCCTCCCATGGCCGTCCAAGCAATGGTTTATGCCGTCATGCCTCCACACAAAGAACGGAAATGAAAAGCCGTATTTTTTTATTGACTTGATAATCTTTTCAATATCAGAATCGTCCCTCTGTTTAAGCCCGCCTTGAAACTCAGTAAGCTCGTCAAGCTTTAAGAAATCCTTGCATTCGCATGTAATTTTCAATGTATTCTGCATAGCTATTTCCTTTCTACATCAAAAAAAAAAAAGCAATAGCTTTATTGGTAATTACATATTTCTCAATAAAAGCAAACGGCAGATTCGTTGATTTCATAAAAAACCCCTTGTTTTGCAGTGTACGTGCAATTTACAAGGGGTTTATGCGTTCAATCAACTTGAACTGACTTGAATCGCCTGTTGAATCAGGGCTTTAACTGATCTTCTCACGCTGGAAGCCCCAAAAGCTCCCGTCCGTCACCGATTCCGACCTTCATGTTCCCGCCCCACAGTCCGGCAAGCTCCGTCTCCGGGATGTCCATCTCCCTGGCGGCCTCGCCCTTATCATGCACCCAGCCGTTAATCCTCGCCATCTCGACATTCAGCTTTTTCATAAACTCCTTGCAGAACTTGATGTGCCTGTTCCCGTTCTTGTACAGCTTCACGTTTGCAAAAACCTTGCCGTCGGCCGTAAGAATGTCAAAGTTGCTCCATTCGGCAATATCTACCTCATCATACTTGCCGGGAATCTTGAAATCCAGCCGGAATCCAAGGTTTTCCCCGATGACACTCATATCGTACAGAAAATCACGGCAGGAGTCGGACATCTGCTTTTTATACCAGTCCAAGTCAAAGTTTTTCCATCCGGTCACTATCACGCGGTAGTCAAGCATGATGTTCCTCAGCGTTTCCCTTGCCTGGTCTACCCGGAAAGTGCCGTAATTATAGCACTTTTCCTTCATGTACTTCCAGTCAGAATCGTTCCACCGCAGGTTTGACTTATACCTGTGTATATTCTCACTCCTTGCAAGATTAAAGAAGAAATCCGTGAGCTGCTCATCAAACAGAGTGTTTGAATGCCGGATAATCCACATGGTGAGCTGGAAGATGTTCTCAAGGGTAAAATCTATCGCCGTGTTGTCGTTAAGCCGCTTCACCACCTTGTCGCGCCCGGCGGTCGTGAGCCTCGTCGTCAGCCTGTCGTACTTCTTGAAAAGCAAATCCCAGTAAAGAAGCTTGAGTCCTTTCAGCCGTTCCCGGAGCGACTTTTTCAGCATCTTCACGTCAACTTTCAGCTCGCGGAAAATCTCAGTGTCCAGTTTCTCCAAGGCCCTGTAATTGTCGTAAAGCTTCTGCATATCCGCATTGTAGAACTGCACGAGGTTTTCCGCTGTGTCGCCGCTTGCGATTATTTCATCCTGTCTCAGCTCTTTTTCCTTCAGATCGCTTTCGGCAATCTTGTCTGCATTCAGCTTGAAAGTGGAATCAAACCAAAGGTCGAACGGGTCAGTCTGTCTGTTATTGTACGACCTGCCCTCGTAAGTGGCACTTTCAGGCAGGATTGCCACGACATCCACGACGGCCCGCGCCCTGCGCTCGGCATTGTTGAAGTCAAAGTTCCCTATGACATCATACGAATACTTTCTTGCGGCGAGGGCATCCTTTATCTGCCCGCTGTTCTTCCACCGCTCCGGGATTACAAGGACAATCTTCTCGGCGTTGCCCTCCCGGATGATTTTCTCAGCCCATGTTTCATACTCTGAATAGGGCGGATTGCAGAAGATACAGTCCATTTTCTTGTCAATCAAGGTCTGTGACAGGAAGTCTGACCCTAAAAGGACCACATCATCCGGCAGCTGCTCAGCAAGGATATAGGACTTCTCAATCCCATACTTTGCATAATGCCTGGAAATGTTTGAATTGTAGTTTTTGTCTCCGTAATTGTCAGCCTTGAAAAAGTCCGTCCGGTCAAACTTCTCAAAAAATGAGCCGTTCCCGGAGCGACTTTTTCAGCATCTTCACGTCAACTTTCAGCTCGCGGAAAATCTCAGTGTCCAGTTTCTCCAAGGCCCTGTAATTGTCGTAAAGCTTCTGCATATCCGCATTGTAGAACTGCACGAGGTTTTCCGCTGTGTCGCCGCTTGCGATTATTTCATCCTGTCTCAGCTCTTTTTCCTTCAGATCGCTTTCGGCAATCTTGTCTGCATTCAGCTTGAAAGTGGAATCAAACCAAAGGTCGAACGGGTCAGTCTGTCTGTTATTGTACGACCTGCCCTCGTAAGTGGCACTTTCAGGCAGGATTGCCACGACATCCACGACGGCCCGCGCCCTGCGCTCGGCATTGTTGAAGTCAAAGTTCCCTATGACATCATACGAATACTTTCTTGCGGCGAGGGCATCCTTTATCTGCCCGCTGTTCTTCCACCGCTCCGGGATTACAAGGACAATCTTCTCGGCGTTGCCCTCCCGGATGATTTTCTCAGCCCATGTTTCATACTCTGAATAGGGCGGATTGCAGAAGATACAGTCCATTTTCTTGTCAATCAAGGTCTGTGACAGGAAGTCTGACCCTAAAAGGACCACATCATCCGGCAGCTGCTCAGCAAGGATATAGGACTTCTCAATCCCATACTTTGCATAATGCCTGGAAATGTTTGAATTGTAGTTTTTGTCTCCGTAATTGTCAGCCTTGAAAAAGTCCGTCCGGTCAAACTTCTCAAAAAATGAGCCGTTCCCG
>Ga0256405_10000754_pt1 | contig 101513 bp, 95 predicted proteins | sample RumenRJG_02DNA_FD_189096 | JGI IMG/M metagenome (GOLD analysis project Ga0256405, IMG submission 189096) | Bovine rumen microbial communities from Lethbridge, Alberta, Canada - RJG_02 | ecosystem: Host-associated > Mammals > Digestive system > Stomach > Rumen | place: Canada: Alberta...
ATGATTTTCGAGGTAATTCGCTTTTGTGCTTCAAAGCGAGTTCCTGTAACTCTAACAATTCAAAATCTTCGTTTTTCTCCATTTTAAAACGTTGTTTTTGATTCAACGTTTTTCAGGGTAAGACAATATCTTGCAAGCTAACTCAAAATATTTAGGTGCTCTTTCTGCTGGGTCTAATTCCTGTCTTGCTGCAATAACAGCAGAGCGCAATGGCTCTACATTCATGTTCCTGTTTATTGTATCAATCTCACTTTGGGAACCGATACCAAACAAAAGGCTTAATATATGAAAGAAGGCAAATACGCTATCATCCTCTATCTCTCTTATCTTACGCTGTTCATAGCTCATTAGGTTTTTGTATTTTGACAATAGCGAAACATAAGGAAAAGAAGCAAGCCTAAACATATCTTGCTTGGAGCATAGCTTTGAATCAAGCATTTGCTTATATTCGTATTCATCTATCTGTTTAAGTTTCATTCCGTTATTGAAAAAATGTTTGTTACATTTTGAAAGCAAGAGGCGCAGACATTCGCCATACGTCACACGGTTCACCACAAACCACCTTCAAATATGGGAAATCTGCGCCCGTAAACGGGACAGTCCCAATATGAAGGTTTGCTCGTATTTCAACGGTGGTGATTGTGTGACTATCGAGCAATATGTCTTTGCAAAGCAGACTTCGCCCACTATGCGTTGCAAAGGTACTCAAAAACTTCAATTATCGCAACTTTTAGTGTCACATAGGTGTGATTTTAGATAAAATTTGCTTAAATTACGAGTGCACAGCGGACCCTACTGTGCACTTTTGCGCTGGAATTTTTTAACAACGAATTAAAACGAATTAAACGAATTGCTGCGCACAGTAAAAGATTCGTGAGATTCGTGTTCAGAAAACAACAACCCTGAGTTGGAGCGGAAAGAGGATATTCTCGAGTAAATGGCCCAGGCGCTGGGCTATGCCAAGCCACAAAATGCACTGGCAGCCCACGTAGATAGGGAAGACAAGAGCACTGCCCCGATTCAGGGCACTGCCTACGAAACCCGCGTAACACTCATCAACGAGTCGGGACTCTACTCGCTGATTCTCTCTTCGAAGCTGCCACAGGCCAAGGCGTTCAAGCGCTGAATTGCACACCGGAACCGACCCCGTGTGCAATTCGATAGACGGAGCCAGCGTGGAAGAAGGTAGCCGAATCGAATTCTCGATTGGGCTCATGTAAATCGAATTTTCGATTGACATCCCGAACCATCGTCCAGCCTGACGGTGGCAAAGATAAGGCTCTGCAGTGATAAACGAAAAAAATCCGCCTGTGGGAATAGCCCACGGCGGATTTGTTTAGTAGAATGGAGTGGGGGATTACTCGCCCTTCTCCATGTCAGCCTTCAGCTTGGCGAGGACGTCGTGCACAATAGGGTCTGCTGTGCAATTAAAAGGTGATGCGAAGATTAGGAGATAAAAAGAGCGAAATTTTTTGTCGTTTCAAAAATAATTATTATCTTTGCCATTGAAATAGATGTTAAACCCTAAAAACTGATATGCCTATGGGCAAGGAATGATATAACAGAAAAGGACATATAGGATGAATATCCACTTTAGATTCTTGTTCACCAAATTCGCCAAAATTTGAAATCAATCAAGAACGGAAGTAGGAGTTCACGCCAAACGGCGTGGGCATTACTCGTTTAAGATTGAGAGGCGTTTGGCGATGCCTGGTGAACGTAGACGAAGTAAATTGTCCACGTTTTCTTTGTGTGTACAACTATGATAACAAATTAATAACAAAAATAATATGAAGAAACAACTATTATTACTAGTATTGCTGCTGCCTATGGTGGCAAGTGCTCACGACATTGAAGTTCAGAATGGTGATGGTGTTACCATTTATTACAATTACACAAATGGTGGTAAAGAGCTATTAGTTACTTACCGCGGAAATAAGTACGATTCTTATGATGAATACACAGACAACGTAGTAATCCCTGAGGAAGTTACCTATATGAACAGAACCCGAAAGGTGACGAGTGTTGGTAAATATGCTTTCTCTGATTGCACTGGCCTTACCTCTGTCATCATCCCCAATAGCGTGACGAGTATAGATGAATATGCTTTCAAGAAATGCTCTGGACTTACCTCCGTCGCCATCCCCAATAGTGTGACGAATATTGGTAAATACGCTTTCAAGGAATGTAAAGGCCTAACCTCTGTCACCATCGGCGACAGTGTGACGAGTATTGGCGATTATGCTTTCGATTGTTGCTTTGGACTTACCTCCGTCATCATCCCCAATAGTGTGACGAGTATTGGCGAGCATGCTTTCAATGGTTGCTATCGCCTTACCTCAGTCACCATCGGTAATAGCGTGACGAGCATTGGCAAAAATGTTTTCTATGCTTGCTCTGGCCTTACCTCCATCACCATCCCCAACAGCGTGACGAGTATTGGCAGTGGTGCTTTCGAGAAATGCTTTGGTCTTACCTCTGTCACCATCGGCGACAGTGTGACGAGTATTGGCGATTATGCTTTTTCTAATTGCTCTGCCCTTACCTCCGTCACCATCCCCAACAGCGTGACGAGTATTGACAACTATGCTTTCTACGAATGTTCCGGCCTTACCTCTGTCACCATCGGCAACAGTGTGACGAGTATTGGTCATTATGCTTTCTATTATTGCTCTAGACTTACCACAATCACCATCGGCAACAGTGTGACGAGTATTGGTATTTATGCTTTCAATGGTTGTTCTGGCCTCACCTCCGTCACCATCCCCAACAGCGTGACGAGTATCGGTAGTTATGCTTTCAAGGGTTGCTCTGGCCTAACCTCCGTCACCATCGGCAACAGTGTGACGAGCATTGGAGAACGGGCTTTCGATGGTTATGACATCCCTACTGTTATTTCTCTGATAGAGAATCCGTTTGGAATACATGGGAAATCATATGATAGTAGAGTTTTTACCCTAAATACATTTAACAATGCTTCGTTGTATGTGCCAAAGGGAACTATCGAAAAGTATAAGGCTACTAACGGCTGGAAGGACTTCGTGTTTATAGAGGAAAGTGGAACGCCTCCTACACCACCCACGTCTGAGACGTGCGAGCAGATAGCTGCACGTCCCGTTCAGGTAAAGACCAACAACGGATTCATTACGGTAGAAGGTGTTGATGACGGTACACCCGTCAACATATACGCTACGGATGGCAAGCAGGCAGGCTCAGCCCTCAGCAGAAACAACACAGCCACCATCGCCACTAGCATACAACCTGGCTCTATCGCCATTGTCAAGGTGGGGGAAAAGAGCGTGAAGGTCGTGGTAGAATGATGACGCTGAGTGCACAGTTGGGGTTCTGCTGATAAACGAACAAATCCGCCCGTGGGGGAAGTCCCTGCGGGCGGATTTGTTTAGTAGAATGGAGTGGGGGATTACTCGCCCTTCTCCAAAGTGCACAGCGGAGACTCCGTGTGCAATTCGACTGATGGACTAGCATGATGAAGGTAGCCGAATCGAATTTTCGATTGGGCTCATGTAAATCGAATTATTCCTCATCCACATCCTCAAACTGAGCAAGTGGAAGTATTGTCTTATACATTCTCAGGGTTTCTTTGTTAGGGTTCGGCTCTTCAGCAGCAATGAAGTCACAATGACTATAGAAACTGACAGCACTCTCGGTGCTTTTGTTGTAGGCCTCAACAGTAAGGAATTGGCAACCAGCTAGGTTAAAGCGAGAATCAAGTGCTCGCTGACCAACAGCCACAATTGAACTCCGAAAGAACTGCGGCATCCTCAATTCTTTCGAAACGTAGCCGATACTTATTCCCAGACTGCATCGTAATTCTGAAGCACTTTGCGGGAACGACGAATGCGGCGTTTGTCTTCCGCATTCAGCCGACCAGTACTCACACGACGAACTGTCGCACGGATCTCTTCGGCAAACTTACCTTCTACAGGTACATGTGGCGTATCAATTCCTAACATAGTTCAATAATGTTGTTTCACATTGCAAAAATATGAACTATTTTTGATATTTCCAATTTTTCTGGCAACTTTTTTACTCAAGTGCACACCGGAACCGACCCCGTGTGCAATTCGATAGACGGAGCCAGCATGATGAAGGTAGCCGAATCGAATTCTCGATTGGGCTCATGTAAATCGAATTTTCGATTGACATCCCGAACCATCGTCCAGCCTGACGGTGGCAAAGATAAGGCTCTGCAGTGATAAACGAAAAAAAACCGCCTGTGGGAATAGCCCACGGCGGATTTGTTTAGTGGAATGGAGTGGGGGATTACTCGCCCTTCTCCATGTCAGCCTTCAGCTTGGCGAGGACGTCGAGGTCGCCGAGCGTGGTGCTGGCAGCAACGTTCTCGATCTTCGGCGTGTCGTTCTTCGGAGCGCGGGCCTTCTTGGCAGCGGCCTTCTTCTCCTCACGCTGCGGATCCTCGAAGGTGCGGCTGTGAGAGAGGATGATGCGCTTGCTGTCCTTGTTGAACTCGATAACCTTGAAAGGCAGCGTCTCACCCTTGACGGCCTGAGAGCCGTCCTCCTTCTGGAGGTGCTTCGGAGTAGCGAAGCCTTCGATGTTCTCGTCGAGCATGACGACAGCACCCTTCTCGAGCAGTTCGGTGATGGTACCCTCGTGGATAGAGCCCACGGTGTACTTCTCCTCGAAAGCGTTCCAGGGATTGTCCTCCAGCTGCTTGTGGCCGAGAGAGAGACGGCGGTTCTCCTTGTCGATGTCGAGTACGATGACGTCAATCTGGGCACCAACCTGGGTGAACTCAGAAGGATGCTTGACCTTCTTGGTCCAGCTGAGGTCGCTGATGTGGATCAGACCATCGACACCCTCTTCGAGTTCTACGAAGACACCGAAGTTGGTGAAGTTGCGAACCTTGGCGCTGTGCTTCGAGCCAACGGGGTACTTGACCTCGATAGCCTCCCAGGGATCTTCCTTCAGCTGCTTGATGCCGAGTGACATCTTGCGCTCGTCGCGGTCGAGAGTCAGGATGACGGCCTCGATCTCGTCGCCTACCTTCAGGAACTCCTGAGCGCTGCGCAGGTGCTGGCTCCACGACATCTCGCTGACGTGGATAAGACCCTCCACACCGGGCTGGATCTCCACAAATGCACCGTAGTCGGCGATGACAACGACCTTACCCTTGATGTGGTCGCCCACCTTGAGGTTAGGATCCAGGGCATCCCAGGGATGGGGAGTGAGCTGCTTCAGACCGAGGGCAATGCGCTTCTTCTCGTCGTCGAAGTCGAGGATGACGACATTGATCTTCTGGTCGAGTTCCACGACCTTGTGGGGATCGTCCACGCGGCCCCAAGAGAGGTCGGTGATGTGGATGAGTCCGTCCACACCGCCCAGGTCGACGAATACGCCGTACGAGGTGATGTTCTTGACGACACCCTCCAGGATCTGACCCTTCTCGAGCTTCGAGATGATCTCCTTCTTCTGGGCCTCAAGCTCAGCCTCGATGAGGGCTTTGTGAGAGACGACCACGTTGCGGAACTCCTGATTGATCTTCACGACTTTGAACTCCATCGTCTTGCCTACGAACTGGTCGTAGTCGCGTATGGGATGAACGTCGATCTGGCTGCCGGGCAGGAAGGCCTCGATGCCGAAGACATCGACAATCATACCACCCTTGGTGCGGCACTTGATGAAGCCCTGGATGATTTCCTGAGCCTCGAGGGCTGCGTTGACGCGCTCCCAGCTCTTGGACATGCGGGCCTTCTTGTGGCTCAGCACGAGCTGGCCTTTCTTGTCCTCAGCGTTCTCTACATACACCTCTACGGTGTCGCCGGCCTTCAGGTCGGGGTTGTAGCGGAACTCGCTGGCAGGGATGATACCGTCGCTCTTGTAACCGATGTTGACGACGACTTCCTTCTTGTCAACGCTGATGACGGTACCGTCAACCACCTGGTGCTCGCTGACCTTGTTGAGGGTCTCGTCATAGGCCTTGTCGAGCTCTTCCTTGCTGACGTTGACGCTTGTGCCATTCTCAAACTGTTCCCAGTCGAAGTCCTGTAACGGCTGGACGTTCTTTGTTAGTTCTGACATAATAATAAAAATGTGTGTTGCCCCTTCTATGGGTTGGGGCGGGGCCTGAACAGACGTTTATCAGACCATTGTTTTAAAAGGTTCGTAAATGATAGGAGTCGGCGCCTGTTCCAGCTCCTATTGGCCCGTTTGGGCGCAAAGTGGCTGCAAAGGTACTACTAATAAATGAGAAATGAGAAGTGAGAAATGAGAAATGAACGTTCGATTTGAATTATTTAACATTTTTAGGATTATTTATCTCTTGCCTCTCGCTCCTCGCTCCTTGCTCCTTCCGAACAGGTCGGAGAGGCCATCGAAGTCTCTTTTCATGATGATGCCGATGCCCTGGGTGTTGAGGCTCGACTTGGTGAAGTAGCGGTCGTTGGTCTGGTTATACACCTTGAGGGCCAGGTTGCCGTTGGGGTAGAGCAGGTAGCGGATGTCGAAGTCGCCGATGAACGACGGGGTGGCAGTGGTTTTGTTGTCGCGGTAGCCGAACTGTCCGTTGATGAGCAGCCGGTTGTTGAGCAGGCGCCCGTTGATGATGCCCTCATACTCGGCATTGTTCCAGCCCTCGTCGCCCGTCGAGATGTTGGCGCCGAAGTTCCAGTTGTTACTCTTGATAACGCGGTTCAGCACGTCGTTGAGTTGTCCGCTGAGTGTACCGGAGAGCAGGCTCTGCATGGCCAGGGTGGTACGGCTTGGCGACTCCTCGGTCGTGGCGGCGTTGTTGGCGCCCTGTGGATAGAAGCGTCCCACGGCCAGCAGATAGACCACCTGCTGGTTCATCTCCTCCTCGCTGTTGATGATGCTGCGCACCATCTGTTTCTCGTCGGCATTGACGTTGGGCAGGTCGATGTCGAAGTCGATGATGGGTGCCCGGGGCTGTCCGCCGATGTTCATCAGACAGTTGACGCGCACGGTATTGGAGAAGCTGTTGCCGACGTTCAGGTCGGAGAGCGAGACGCCGTTCACCGTATGCTGTGCCTGCAACTGCAGGGCGGCGTCGTAGGGGTCGCCGCTGAAGACGATGGTGCCCCCTTCCTTGAAGACGAAGTTTTTCTTGATGATGTTCTGGATGGTCACCCCGTAGGTGCCCTCCGTGACGCGGTAGGTGCCAAACATGGAGAATCCACCCTTGTTGTAGAAGGTGGTCTGCAGTTCGCCGTTGCCCCGCAGCGTGATGTAGTCGGCCGTCCGCTCGTCCATGAGCAGTCGGACGGTGGCATCGGGTGTGGCATTGATCTTGAGGCGCATGGTCACGTCGTCGCGGGTGACGGGAGCGGGTGCCGAGGGTACTGCGTCGGGCGTGGAGCGGTGCGACGGCGCATTGCCCCACACGATGAACTCCTGGTTGTTGATGGCGTCCGGCGAGGCGGCGTTATAGACGAATACCGTGCCGCGCTGGGGTGTCACCTCGGCCTCGATGAGCAGGCTGTTCTCACGACCGTGGATGGCGACCTGTCCGGTGGCGAAGACGGTGCCGTAGAACGTGTCTTCGCCAAAGTCCTTGAAGTCGTAGGCCAGCAGGTTGTCGGCTTTGACAAAGATGTCGAATGTCAGGTTGGTGAGTTCCTGGTGGTGGATGCCGCCCGTCATCATGGCCTCGCGGCCGTAGATGTCATAGACGGGGACGTGGGCAAACTCAATCTCGTTGGGGATGAAGTGCAGGCGGGCGTCGCGCAACTGGTAGGTGCATCCCAGCGTGCTGACGGTGGCCTCGCCGTTGAGTACCAGGTCGCCCGTCAGGTTGATGGCGTCCAGGGGGCCTGCCAGTCGCAGTTCGCCCTGTCCGTGGCCGTCGATGTAGCTGATGAAGCTCTCCATGAACGACCGTGCGAAGTCCAGATGGGTGCCGTCGGCCTGGAGACCGAGGTCTATGTAGTTGCGCTTGGGCGATACGTAGCCCAGAATGTACGTCTTGGCGTCTGGACCGTCGTCTGCTGTGGCGCGGATGTCTATCTGTTCGTCGTCGGCGTTCCAGTTGACGTCGGCGTGGAGCGTTCCCATGCGTCCGTGCTCAAACTCGAAACCGTTGACCACGAGCCGTGCGTCGGCCTCCAGGTTGCCCAGGACGCCGCGCAGGTTACCCTTTCCCGTCGCCCGTCCGCCGAAGCTGACGGCATCGAAGTCCACGAGGTCTAGCACGTAGCTCACGTCGATGTCCTGCAGTTCTACGAACAACGTGTCCTGTGCACGCTCCGAGATGGTGCCGTTGACGGTGAGTTTCTGGTGGTCGTTATGGATGTTGAAGTCACCGATGTCGATGCCCTTCTCCGTGTAGGTGATGGTGGCCGGCTGGATGAACCAGTCGGTGTTGTGGACCGTCAGTTCCGAGGGTGCTATGCTGATGAAGGCCTTGGCCAGTCCGTCGTAGCTGGCGTCGAAGGTGGTGCGCGTGGTGATGCGTCCGCGCATGCGGTTGGCTGGCTGGCTCTCCGTCGCCTGTGCGTGGCGTGGTGTGACGTTATCCCATTGTAACGTGTTGGAGAGCAGGTTGTTATGGGCATTGCCTGTCATCTGGATGTCCACGGCGTCGCCCTCCTCGCCGACCTTGGTGATGCTGAGGTCGTACTGCAGCACGTTGAGTGGCGAGAGGATGCTCAGGTGGGCCCGTTCGTAGCGGCTCTCGTCATAGTAGAACTCGGGGATGTCGCCCTCGATGACGATTTGCTGGCGCTGGTCGTTGACCATGCCGTGGAGCGTGAGGGGCTGCGTGAGGCGGAGGGGTACCTGCAGCAGATGCTCCAGCCAGTCGGAACGTTGGATGCGGGCCTGCAGGGTGAAGTTGTTGCGTGTATGCGGATTGACCTTGGGCAGTCCGGGCAGCGTGGGCAGTTTGGCGGCGATGAAGTTGGTGAAGCTCTGCGGCAGCGTCTTGTAGTCGAAGTCACCGCTGATCTCGGCCTCGCCGAAGTCGCTCTTCAGCGTGATGTAGTGCACGTCATCGGTATAGCCCGTCAGCAGGTGCAACTCCTGGAGGCGGTAGTGGTCTGTGGACGACGTCATCGTCAGGTCCGTGATGTCCAGCGTGCCCACGGCGTCGTTGAGGTCGCTGGCCGTGAAGTGGGCGCTGACGTGACCCGAGAAGCGCGCGTCGCCCCAGCGGTCGGAGAGGTGGATGGCTTGGGGCGCCAGGTCGTGCAGGCGACTCTCTACCTTCACGTGGTACTGGCCGCGCTGTCGGACGATGCTACCCTCGGCGAGCAGTCCCACGTGGACGTCCTCGATGTCCAGGCGTCCGTGGATGTCGGTGGGACTGTACTGCCCCTTGACCTGGATGTTCTGGTACGTATAGTCGTTATACTCCAGTTGCTTGACGAGACCGTCGGCCTTGACCAGCAGGGGCTTGCCGTCGGCAGGCAGTTGCCCACTGACGTCTATCAGCGTCGATAGCGTGCCGAAGTGGTCGTCGGCCAGCAGGCGCCGTAGGTCGAAGAGCTGCGTGTTGACCCTGCCCTTGAACTGACGTTGGTGGAGTGCCATCTGCATCTCCACGTTACCAGCGTCGGAAAGCAACTGGTTGGTGGTCTCGATATGGCTGATGCCCTGTCCGCGGACGGTGCCTTTCAGGTGGATGTTGCCCAGGCGTGTCAACTCGTCGGGCACGCTGACGCGCTCGCCCTTGATGTTCTGTGAGATAAACGTCATGGTCTTGGCCGACAGTACCAGGTCGTTGATATGGGCCGTCCAGGAGGGCTCCTGTTGGCGCAGGTGGTCTATCCGGCCGTTCATGCGCAGCGTGATGTCGCCCGTCGTGGACCCTACGGCCAGCTGGGGCACCGTGAGCATCTCGCTGTTGCCGTGGAAGTCGGTGGCCACGCTCAGCGTGCTGTGGAACGTCTTCAGCGCGGGCAGCAGACACGATAGGTCGGCCAGCGTGACGGTGGAGGGACTGATGCTGCCCTGATAGCGCAGCGAGGGCTGAACGAAGTGGTCGCCGCGGAAGCGGTAGAACGCTGTCAGTGGTCCAAGCTGGATGTGGGTGCCAGGCATGCGCAGCTGGAAGTCGGCCATGCGCAGTCCCTTTCTACCGCCCTCTACGCGTAGCGAGAGACGGTCCACCTGCAGGCCCGACTGTTCGTTGAAGGCCAGTCGCTTCACGTTGACGTTCAGCGAGTCAGGGGTGAGACATTTCAGGATGACGTGGGCACTAATGTCCTTGAAGGCCAGATGGCTGGGGTTCAGCACCTGAGGTGTCATGGAGTCTGTCAGGCAGTCGTACGACACGCTGGAGTGGCGCACGATGAGCGAGTTGACGCGCAGGTTGAGGGGTGATGTGCTGGTGGTGTCTTTCGAGGCCAGCGAGTCCACCAGGAACTGACAGTTCAGCGGGGCGTCAGCAGTCTCGCGGTAGAGTCGGGCGTGTACACCCAGCAGTTGTGCGGAGGCGATGGATATCCTGCCTTCCAGCAGGGGCAGTAGATCCACACGTGCCGACAGGCGTCGCGCTGCCAGCATGTCGATGCTGCGCTGGTCCTTCAGTTGTACGCCCCAGAGTGTCAGACTGGCCGGTATGTGGTATTCCACGCGCTCAATGGCTACCGAGGTCCCCAGGCGTCGTGACAGCATGGCGCCTGCCTTCTTGCCTGCATACTCCTGTACGGCCGGAATACTGAAGGTGAGAATGAAGACCAGATACAGACCCACCAGGGTCCATATCATGATGTTGAGTATGTGCTTGAATATCTTCAATTCTGATATACCGAGATAGCAAAACTTTTCGCTTGCCTTGATTTTTGCCACAAAATTACATTAAAAAGTTCGTATGCGTGAACATTTTATATGATTTTTATCTCCTTTACGGTTATTTTTTCGTATATTTGCACCATTGTTTGAGAGAAAACTATTCAAAATCAATTATTATATTTATTCATGGCACATGTAATTAAGCTAAAGAAAGGCTTGGACATTACCCTTCAAGGCAAGGCCGCGGAGCAGAAAATCCAGCTGAAATCGAACGGCAAGTTTGCGCTTGTTCCCGATGATTTCGAGGGTGTCACTCCCAAGGTCGTTGTCAAGGAAGGCGATCATGTCAAGGCCGGGGATGCGCTGTTCGTCAACAAGCAGTATCCCGAGGTGAAGTTTGCCTCGCCCGTCAGCGGAACCGTCCGCGAGGTGGTGCGTGGTGAACGAAGAAAAGTGCTCTGCGTGCGTGTGGATGCTGACGAGAAGCAGGAGTTTGTGGACTTCGGCAAGAAGGATGTCGGCACGATGACGGGCGAGCAAGTGAAGAACGCATTGCTGGAGGCAGGTATCTTCGGATACATCAACCAGTTGCCTTATGCTGTGTCCACCAATCCCGAGGTACAGCCGAAGGCGATTTTTGTCTCCGCGCTGCGCGACAAGCCCCTGGCCTGCTGCTTCGACTACGAGGTAGAGGGTCAGGAGCAGGACTTCCAGACTGGTATCTCGGCTCTCTCGAAGATTGCCAAAACCTATCTGGGTGTCGGCGTAGGCTCCAAACTGGAAGGCGTGAAGGATGCCGAGGTGACCGTGTTCGACGGCAAGTGCCCTGCAGGTAATGTCGGCGTACAGGTTAACAACATCGACCCAGTAAACAAGGGTGAGGTAGTTTGGACCATCGGCGACCCATCGGTAGTACTGTTCATCGGTCGTCTGCTGAATACCGGTAAGGTAGATCTGCACCGTACGGTGGCCCTGTGTGGCAGTGAGGTGAAGAACCCTGCCCACGTGGATATGCTTGTCGGCGAGGAACTCTCCACGCTGCTCAGCAACAGCTACGATGCTCAGAAGAGCGTACGTATTATAAATGGTAATGTGCTGACGGGCCGTCCCACCACGAAGGATGGTTTCCTGGGTGCTCACACCAGCGAGGTTACCGTCATCCCCGAGGGTGACGACGCCGACGAGATGCTGGGTTGGATTCTGCCGCGTTTTAAGCAGTTCTCCGTCAACCGCAGCTACTTCTCTTGGCTGTGTGGCAAGAAACAGTATGCCCTTGACGCCCGTGTCAAGGGTGGCGAGCGCCACATGATTATGAGTGGCGAGTACGACAAGGTGCTGCCTATGGACATCTATGGCGAATACCTGATCAAAGCTATCATCGCTGGCGATATCGACCGTCAGGAGGCGCTGGGTATCTACGAGGTGGCTCCTGAGGACTTTGCACTTGCAGAATTCGTAGATTCTTCTAAACTTGAGTTGCAGCGCATCGTGCGTGAAGGTCTGAACATTTTACGTAAAGAAAACGCATAATAACATGAGCTTTTTAAGAAATTATCTCAATAAGATCAAGCCGAACTTCGAGGAGGGTGGCAAGCTTCATGCCTTCCGCTCGGTGTTCGACGGCTTTGAGACCTTCCTTTATGTGCCTAACGACACGGCGAAGGCTGGTGGCGTGAATATCCACGACGCCATCGACTCGAAGCGCATCATGAGTATGGTGGTTATCGCCCTGATGCCCGCCATGCTGTTTGGTATGTATAACATTGGCTATCAGAACTATGCTGCTGCCGGCACATTGGCCAGCGCAAGTTTCTGCGAGATTTTTGCTTACGGCTTCCTGGCCGTTCTGCCCAAAATCTTGGTTAGCTATATCGTAGGTCTGGGCATCGAGTTTGCCTGGGCACAATGGAAGGGTGAGGAAATCCAGGAGGGTTACCTCGTTTCGGGTATCATCATCCCATTGATTATTCCTATCGGCTGCCCGCTGTGGATGCTGGCTTTGGCCTGTGCCTTCAGTGTTATTTTAGTGAAGGAGATTTTCGGTGGCACAGGTATGAACATGTTCAACCCCGCTGTGGCAGCCCGTATGTTCCTCTTCTTTGCCTATCCCTCCAAGATGACGGGCGACACCATCTGGGTGGCCCAGCACTCCATCTTCGGACTGGGCAACGACCTGCCCGACGGTTTCACCGCTGCTACGCCTCTTGGTCAGTTGGCACAGAACATCACGCCCGATGCATCTATCCTCGACATGGCGCTGGGCTTTATCCCTGGTTCTATCGGTGAGACCAGCCTGATAGCCATCGCCATCGGTGCTGCTATCCTGCTGTGGACGGGCATCGCCTCCTGGCGCACCATGCTTAGCGTATTTGTGGGCGGTATCGCCTTCGCCCTGCTGTTCGAGCAGACGGGCCAGGGCATGACGTGGTGGCACCACTTCGTGATGGGTGGCTTCGCTTTCGGTGCTGTATTTATGGCTACCGACCCTGTTACATCTTGCCGCACCACCACCGGTCAGTATATCTACGGATTCCTGATTGGCGCTATGGCCATCATCATCCGTGTATTGAATGCCGGTTATCCTGAGGGTATGATGCTCGCCATCTTCTTTGGTAACATGTTTGCTCCCACCATCGACCACTTCGTAGTGGAGCGCAACATTAGTAAGCGTCAGAAAAGACAACGAATTTAACGAATTTCACGAATTATGGGAAAGTTGAATACAAATTCTAACGCGTACATTATAATATATAGCGCGGTAATGGTGGTTATCGTAGCCTTCCTGCTGGCCTTCGTCTATCAGGCATTGAAACCCATGCAGGATGCGAACGTAGCCCTCGATGTCAAGAAGCAGATTCTCTACTCGCTCAACATTCGCAACCTGGATGGTGCTGAGGCTGAGGCTAAGTATGCCGAGGTAGTGAAGAGCGAGCAGGAGCAGAACGGACAGAATATCTATGCTTGTGAGATTGATGGCCAGGCTATCCAGGTTGTGAGCCTGAAGGGTATGGGCCTTTGGGGCGGCATCAGCGGCTATCTGGCTATCGACCCTGAGGGAAAAGTCTTTGGTGCCTACTTCAACCACGAAGGCGAGACTGCAGGTCTGGGTGCTGAGATCAAGGACTCTCAGGCTTGGCAGGAGAAGTTCATCGGCAAGCAGATCTGGGACGAGAACGGCAACGTCATCCTCTCAGTAGTTAAGAAGGTTGAGAACCCAGCTGCTCAGGTGGACTGCGTGACAGGTGCTACCCTCACTTCGAATGGTGTTGACGCCATGCTGAAGGACGGTCTAAAGAATCTGCAGAATAAATAGTCAATTGTAAATTGTCAAATTGTAAATTACTATGGCATTATTCAGTAAACAAAATAAGGAGGTTTTCACCAACCCGTTGAACCTCGATCATCCCATTCTCGGACAGGTACTCGGTATCTGCTCGGCACTGGCTGTGACTTCGCAGTTGAAGCCGGCCATCGTGATGGGTCTGGCTGTGACGGTCATCACAGCGTTTTCCAATACGATCATCTCCATCATCCGCAACACTATTCCTAACCGCATTCGTATCGTGGTGCAGCTGGTGGTTGTGGCTGCGCTGGTGACTATCGTTTCTCAGATTCTGAAAGCTTTCGCTTACGATGTCAGCGTTCAGCTCTCTGTTTATGTCGGTCTGATCATCACCAATTGTATCCTGATGGGTCGCCTCGAGGCGTTTGCCATGCAGAACAAGCCTTGGCCTTCGTTCCTCGATGGTGTGGGCAACGGTCTGGGCTACGCCATGATTCTGGTCATCGTGGGTGCCGTTCGTGAGTTGCTGGGCCGCGGCAGTCTGCTGGGCTTCCAGATTATTCCTGATGCCTGCTACGATTTCGGTTATGTGAACAACGGTATGATGACGATGCCTGCTATGGCGCTGATTCTCGTGGGCTGTGTGATTTGGGTTCATCGTGCATATTTCTACAAAGAGAAATAATTCGTGTAATTCGTTCAATTCGTTGTAGAAAAATATTAGAAGTAATATGGAACACGCAATATCATTACTATTTAGGTCGATCTTTGTCGACAATATGATCTTCGCCTTCTTCCTCGGCATGTGCTCTTATCTGGCTGTGTCGAAGACCGTGAAGACCTCGTTGGGACTGGGACTCGCCGTGACCTTCGTGCTCACCGTGACCGTCCCCGTCAACTATCTGTTGCAGACCAAGGTGCTGGGCCCCGACTGCCTTGTTGAGGGTGTTGATCTCAGCTACCTGTCGTTCATCCTCTTCATCGCCGTGATTGCCGGTATGGTGCAGTTGGTGGAGATGACTGTCGAGAAGTACTCTCCATCGCTCTATGCCGCACTGGGTATCTTCCTGCCTCTGATTGCCGTCAACTGCGCTATCATGGGTGCTTCGCTGTTCATGCAGCAGCGCATCCTGATGGACCCCACCAATTCGCAGGCCATCACCAGCGTTTGGGATGCCATCGTTTATGGCTTCGGCTCTGGTATCGGTTGGGCACTGGCCATCGTGGCTATGGGTGCCATCCGCGAGAAGATGCAGTACTCGGATGTGCCCAAGCCTCTGCAGGGCCTCGGCATCGTGTTTATCACCGTGGGCCTCATGGCTATGGCGATGATGTGTTTTAGTGGACTTAATATCTGATGGTGAGTATGGCACAGTTTATAGCATATAGCATAGGAGTATTCCTCATTGTCATACTCCTCTTGGTGATTATCCTGTTGGTGGCAAAGAAGTACCTGAGCCCCAGCGGTAATGTGAATATTACAGTTAACGGAGATAAGGTGCTGAACGTACCACAGGGTAACAACCTGATGGCTACCCTCAACCAGAACGGCATTTTCCTGCCTTCAGCCTGCGGCGGTAAGGCCAGCTGCGGCCAGTGTAAGGTGCAGGTCTTAGAGGGTGGGGGAGAAATCCTCGACTCTGAGAAGCCTCACTTCACCCGTAAGCAGATCAAGGACCATTGGCGTCTGGGTTGCCAGTGCAAGGTGAAGGGCGACCTGAAGATTCATGTCGATGAGTCCATCCTCGGCGTGAAGGAGTACGAGTGTACCGTTATTTCTAACAAGAACGTGGCTACCTTCATCAAGGAGTTCAAGGTGCAGCTGCCTGCTGGCGAGCACATGGACTTCCTGCCTGGATCGTATGCCCAGATTAAGATTCCTAAGTTTGATTGTATCGACTACGATAAGGACATCGACAAGAGCCTCATAGGCGACGAGTACCTTCCCTCGTGGGAGAAGTTCGGTTTGTTCCCACTGAAGTGTAAGAACCCCGAGGATACCATCCGTGCCTACTCCATGGCCAACTATCCTGCCGAGGGCGACGTGTTCATGCTCACCGTTCGTATCGCTACACCTCCTTTCAAGGCCGACCGTTCGGGCTTCATGGATGTTAACCCTGGTATCGCTTCGTCGTACATCTTCTCGCTGAAACCCGGCGACAAGGTCATCATGAGCGGACCTTTCGGCGACTTCCACCCACACTTCGACTCGAAGAAGGAGATGATTTGGGTTGGTGGTGGCGCCGGTATGGCTCCGCTGCGCGCTCAGATTATGCACATGACCAAGACGCTGCACACCACCGATCGCGAGATGCACTACTTCTATGGTGCTCGTGCGCTGAACGAGGTGTTCTATCTCGACGACTTCCTGGGACTGGAGAAGGAGTTCCCCAACTTCCACTTCCATCTGGCACTCGACCGTCCAGACCCAGCAGCCGATGCAGCTGGCGTGAAGTACACGCCGGGCTTCGTCCATCAGGTCATGCTGAACACCTATCTGAAGGACCACGAGGCTCCCGAGGATATCGAGTACTACATGTGCGGTCCTGGCCCCATGTCCGCCGCAGTCGTCTCTATGCTCGACTCCCTGGGCGTCGATCCCGAATCTATTATGTACGACAACTTCGGAGGCTAAAAGCTATTCTCCCGAAAATACAAATCCGCACGAGGTTTCACTCCCCGTGCGGATTTTTTACTTATCACTTATCACTCATCACTTATCACTCATCACTTATCACTCGTACTGTCTGAGGGCAGCCAGGAGTTCGGCATTCTCGGTGCGGGTACCGATGGTGATGCGCAGACAGTTGTGGCAGAGCTTGACACGGGTACGATTGCGGACGATGATGCCCTGATTGACAAGGTAGTCGTAGATGGCCTGAGCATCGGTCATGCGTGCCAAGAAGAAGTTGGCGTCGGTCTTATAGACCTTCTCGCAGATGGGCAGTTCGTCAAAAGCCTGCATGAGGTGGGTACGCTCGGTGAGGAGCGTCTTGACCCACTTATCGACCTCGAAGGGATCGCTTAGCATCTCGATGGCCTGCTGCTGGGTGAGGAGATTGACGTTATAGGGGTATTTCACCTTATTATATAACGAGATGATCTCCTTGGAGGCGAAAGCCATGCCCATGCGGATGGCTGCGGAGGCCCATGCCTTGGACATGGTCTGCAGGATGATGAGGTTGGGATGGGCAGGCAGTTCGGGGCGTAGCGACATCTGCTGGGCAAAGTCGATATAGGCTTCATCAACGACGACGATGCCCTGGAACTCGTTGATGACGCGCAGCATCTCGTCGCGCGAGAGGGAGTTACCCGTGGGGTTGTTGGGCGAGCAGAGCCAGACGACTTTGGTATGGTCATCGCAGACGGCGAGGAGGTCGTCGGCATGGAAGTCGAAGTGGTCGTTAAGCAGCACCTCTCGATATTCCACGTTGTTGATGTCGGCACAGACCTGATACATGCCATACGTGGGGGCGAGGGCTACGACATTGTCGCGACCGGGCTCGCAGAAGATGCGATAGACGAGGTCGATAGCCTCGTCGCTGCCATTACCCAGGAAGATGTTCTCGGCGGGTACGCCCTTGACGCGCTGGAGCAGGGCCTTGACATCGCGCTGCAGGGGGTCTGGATAGCGGTCGTAGGGGGCGTTATAGGGGTTCTCGTTGGCGTCGAGGAAGACGTGGGCTTCCTTGCCGGAGTATTCGTCGCGGGCGGAGGAGTAGGGTGCCAGCGACCAGATGTTGGGTCTTACTAACTGCTCTAAAGGCTTCATAGATCTCTGTTCTTTTATTTTTCGACGGCGGAACCGTCGAACACACTATTGGAGGGAGCTGAGACGCACGGTCATGGCGCGCTTGTGGGCGTCGAGGTGCTCGGCCTCGGCCATGAGTTCCACGGCGGGTCCGATGTGGCGGACACCGTCGGCCGTGAGGTGCTGGAAGGTAATCTTGCGACAGTAGGAGTCGAGGTTGACGCCGTTGTAGGCCGTAGCATAGCCGTGGGTGGGCAGCGTGTGGTTGGTACCACTGGCATAGTCGCCGGCACTCTCGCAGGCGTAGGGGCCCAGGAAGACACTGCCCGCATTGACCACCTGCTGGGCCAGCTGTTCGTAGTCGGCGGTCTGCAGAATGAGGTGCTCGGGGGCGTAGGCGTTGCTCAGAGCCATCGCCTCGTCCGTATTGGCAACGAGTACGAAACGGCTGTTGTCGAGAGCAGCCTGGGCCATGTCGCGGCGCGGCAGCAGGGCCAGTTGGCGTTCGACCTCCTGCTGGACCTCGTAGAGTTTGGCTTCGGAGGTGGTGATGAAGAGCACCTGGGAGTCACGACCGTGCTCAGCCTGTGACAGCAAGTCGGCAGCGACAAACGCAGCGTTGGCCGTGTCGTCAGCGATGACGCAGACCTCGGAGGGGCCGGCGGGCATGTCGATGGCTACCTCGTCGAGGCTGACCTGTTGCTTGGCGGCCATGACGTACTGGTTGCCAGGGCCGAAGATCTTATAGACCTTGGGCACCGACTCCGTACCATAGGCCATCGCTCCGATGGCCTGGACGCCACCGGCCTTGAATATCTGACTGACACCGGCGATGCGGGCGGCCACAAGGATGGCGGGATTGACTTTGCCCTCGCGGTTCGGCGGTGTGCACAACACAATCTCCTGGCAACCGGCTATCTTGGCGGGGGTGGCCAGCATCAATATGGTCGAGAAGAGGGGCGCTGTGCCGCCAGGGATGTAGAGACCTACACGCTCGATGGCAACGCTCTTCTGCCAACACGTAACGCCCTGCTGGGTCTCCACTTTCTGACCTTCAAACTTCTGTGCCGCATGGAACTTCTGGATGTTCTGGTGGGCTAGGGCGATGGCGTCGCGCAGTTCGCGAGACACCAGTTGCTCGGCTTCGTCCATCTCCTGCTGGCTGACGGCCAACGTGTCTAAGGCGGCCTTATCGAACTTCAGCTCATAGTCCTTGACGGCAGCATCGCCGCGCTGGCGGACGTCGGCCAGCACCTGGCTGACGGTCTCGTTGAGCTGGGTCAGGTCCAGTCGTGGACGGGCCACAATCTCGTCCCACACGTCGCGCTTCGGATATTGATAAATCTTCATGATAATGTTTAATGCCTCTTGCCTCTTACAAAATCATTTTCTCGATGGGAGTGACGAGGATGCCCTGGGCACCCAGTTCCTTCAGTTTGCCGATGATCTCCCAGAAGCGCTTCTGGTCGAGGACGGTGTGTACGGAGCACCAATCCTCGTCGGCCAGGGGGATGATGGTGGGACTCTTCAGACCCGGCAGCACGTCGATGATTTCCTGTAGGTGGGCCTTGGGCGCGTTCATGCGTACATATTTCTTATCTTCGGCGTCCTTGACGGCCTTGAAGCGGAACAGCATCTCCTCCAGGATGGCACGCTTCTCGTCAGAGAGTTGTTTGTTGCCGATGAGCAGAGCCTCGCTCCGCATGACGACCTCAACCTCGCGCAGGTTGTTGCTGACCAGCGTGGAACCGCTGCTGACGATGTCGAAGATGCCATCGGCCAGTCCGATGCCCGGGCTGATTTCCACAGAACCCGTGATGACGTGAATCTCGGCGTGGATGCCGTGCTCGTCGAGGAAACGGCGCAGAATCTGGGGATAGCTGGTGGCAATCTTCTTGCCCTCAAACCAACTGACGTCGTGGTAGTCGATCTCCTTGGGTATGGCCAGCGACAGGCGGCACTTGGAGAATCCCAGGCGCGAGATGATCTCGGCGTCCTCGCCACGTTCCACAAACTCGTTTTCGCCGACCACACCGATGTCGGCCACACCGCTGGCTACCGACTGGGGAATGTCATCGTCACGCAGATAGAGCACCTCCAGGGGGAAGTTTCCCGACTGGACGAGCAGGGTGCGGCGTCCTGAACTTACCTTAATGTCTGCCTCTGAGAGCAGGTTCATCGTGTCGTCAAAGAGACGGCCTTTGGATTGTACTGCAATTCTTAACATCTTATTGGACTATTTGACTATTTACTATTTGACAATCTGACAATTTTCAAGATATTTTGTCTTTAAGGGTGCAAAATTACGCATTTTCCTTGATATTTGCAAGAAAATGATTACTTTTGCACGCAAATGGGTGGAAAATTGAACAGAAAAGGTATATATATACAGTACTTACTCCTGTTGCTACTGCTCGTCGCGTGCGGACAGCGGCGAGGGGAACGTGTGGTGACACCCTGGGGCGAGGTTCTGCCGACCGATGGCGAGGCAGAGGACGTCCTGGCGGACACCATACCCGACGATGTGGGCTACGACCTGGACGACATCCAGTATAACGGCGAACTGATTGGCCTCACGCTGACGGGCCCCGAGACGTACTACGACTATCGTGGGCGACACCTGGGTGTGCAGTATCTGCTGTGTCAACGCTTTGCCCACCACCTGGGCGTGAGACTCCGCATGGAGGTCTGTCGCGATACGGTGGATATGGTCCACCGACTCGCTGCCAGCGAGGCCGACATCATCTGCTACCCCATGAGCCGACAGGGCGTGGGGTGGCGTTTCGGTCAGGGCAAGGACGACCTCCGGACGGCCTTCGATGAGTGGTACCGTCCTCAGATGCTGGATGAGGTGCGCCAACAACAGGAGCGCCTGCTGACGGTGCCTACCGTACAACGCCGCATCTTCGCCCCCATGCTGAACCGTGCGGGTGGCGTCATCTCGCACTATGACGCCTACTTCCAGCGCTATGCGCCCCGCATCCGCTGGGACTGGCGACTGCTGGCCGCCCAATGCTATCAGGAGTCGTGCTTCGACCCGCAGGCACGCTCATGGGCAGGGGCCTGCGGACTGATGCAGCTCATGCCCCAGACGGCCGACCACCTGAGACTGGCGCGTAGCGACATCTATGAGCCTGAGCGGAATATCGAGGCCGCCGTGCGCTATATCGCCGAACTACAGCAGTCGTTCAGCGACATTCCCAACGCTGTGGAGCGTACCAAGTTTGTGCTGGCAGCATATAACGGTGGTGGCTACCACATCCGCGACGCCATGGCGCTGGCGCGCAGCAGGGGCCGCGACGCACGGCGCTGGCGCGACGTAGAACCTTACGTGCTGGGGCTACAACAGGCGGAATACTACAACGACCCCATGGTGCGCAACGGCTACATGCGCGGTTCGGAGACAGTCGATTACGTGCGCCGCATCCTGGACCGCTGGAACGGCTACCGCGGCGTCAAGACCACGCACTCGAAAGTCACTGCACCCAGCGGTATCCCACAGAAAGCCAAGCGCGAACGCAAGAAGAAATTTCAAATAGACGCATTCGCTAATTGATAATAGATAAATGATAAATTGCTGCCGCAGTTGATAATTGAAAAATAATTTGTAACTTTGCAGCCGATATGAAACAAGTAACCATACAAGACGCGGCGCTGAGACAGGCGGCAAACGAAGGAATGGATGCCTTTGTGGGCTGTTTTGTCAGTGCCATCCAGGAGGCCATCGGCGGTGAACTGACGGGCGAGAGCCTGGGTGAACTGAACAGCGACCAGATCACGCTGCTGGCCTGGCAGACGCTGCACGACGAGGTGATGGACGGCGGATTCGTACAACTCATCCACAACGGCTACGGCTCCTTCATCTTCAAGAACCCCTTTGCCAAAGCCGTCAAACTGTGGGGGCTGCGCGACTTGTCGAAACTTGTCTATGACGCCCATACGCTGTACAACCAGTATCACGAACAGATTGAACGCGACTGCACGGACGACGAGTTCATGGCGCTGTTTGAGCAATTTCCTGCCTTTGACGACCTGGACGACGAGTTCGTGGAGCGTGAGGAGGAGTGGACGGAGCAGATAGCCCGCTATATCGACGAGCACATTGACAAGTTTGCAACCATCAAGTGAACTTGAGTTAGAAGAACGAATAATGAATAAACAACAAGAGGAACTCAGGAAGAAGAGTCCTGTACAGATCAAGAACCGTAAGGCCTCGTTTGAATACTTCTTCATCGAGGAGTTCACGGCAGGCATCGTGCTGACGGGTACGGAGATCAAGAGCATCCGTCAAGGCAAGGCCTCGCTGGTGGATACCTACTGTACCGTCATCAATGGCGAGTTGTGGGTCAAGGGCATGAATGTATCGCCCTACTTTTATGGTTCCTATAATAACCACGACCTGAAGCGCGACCGCAAACTGCTGCTGACGCGCAGGGAAATCAACCGCCTGGCGTCGGCCACCAAGCAGACGGGCTACACCATCGTACCCCTGCTGGTATTCATCGACGACAAGGGACGCGCCAAGATGGACATCGCGCTGTCTAAGGGTAAGAAGGAGTTTGACAAGCGCCAGACCCTGAAGGAGAAGGAAGACCGCCGCGAGATGGACAGGGCGATGAAGGTGTATAAGTGATGAGTGATGAGTGATGAGTGATAAGTGATGAGTGATGAGTGATAAGTGATAAGTGATAAGTGAAGAGTGATATGATAAAGACCGTCATATTTGACTTGGGAGGCGTGGTCGTCACGCTGGACCCGCAACAGGCCGTCAGGCGCTTCCAGGACCTGGGACTGGCCGACGCTGCCCAACGGTTGGACAGCTATACGCAGAGTGGTATCTTCGGCGATCTGGAACATGGCCTGATTACGGCCGAGGACTTCCGCAGGGAGTTCAGCAAACTGGTAGGCCGTGAGGTGACCCACGAGGAGTGTGCCTACGCCTGGCAGGGCTATGCTCTGGAGGTCCCAGAGCGCAACCTGCAGACCCTGGTCCGTCTGCGCCAGAAGGGCTATCGCGTCCTCTTGCTCTCGAACACCAATCCTTACATGATGGAGTGGGCGGAGAGTCCCGACTTCGACGGACAGGGCCACCCCGTGTCCTACTATTTCGACCATTGCTACCTGAGTTACCAGCTGAAACTCATGAAGCCCTCGGAGATGATCTTCCGCGAGCTGTTGCGCCAGGAACAGACGTTTGCCTCAGAGTGCCTGTTCATCGACGACGGCGCACGCAATGTGGCCACCGCCAGTCAGTTGGGCATGCGCACCCTGATGCCGGAGAATGGCGCCGACTGGACGGGGGAGATTTTTAACCTGCTAAATAATAATTGATAAGATAATGAATGCTATCGACTCGAAGAGCTATATGATTGCCCGCAGACTTTATTTTTTATTTCTTATTTTTTATTTCTCATTAAGTCCCGCAGGGGCTCAAATGAAACGCGAGTTCCGTGGCGCATGGATACAATGTGTCAACGGACAGTTCAAGGGCGTTGGTACAGAGAAGATGCAGCAGACGCTAACCTACCAGCTCGACGAGTTGCAGCGCATGGGCTGTAATGCCATTATCTTCCAGGTGCGCCCAGAGTGTGACGCCCTATACGAGAGTCGTCTGGAACCCTGGAGCTACTATCTGACAGGCGAGCAGGGTAGGGCACCACAGCCTTATTGGGACCCCCTGGCATGGATGGTCAGCCAGTGTCACCAGCGCGGCATGGAACTGCACGCCTGGATCAATCCCTATCGCGCCAAGACGAAGGTAGCCCACCGCAACGCCTCCAACCACGTGGTGGCACAGCATCCGGAACGCTGTTTCCAGTACGACGGTCTGACGCTGCTCAACCCCGCCCTGAAGGAGAACCGCGACTACATCTGCGAGGTGGTGAGAGACATCATCTCGCGCTACGACGTGGACGGCCTGCATATCGACGACTACTTCTATCCTTATCCCGTACCAGGTGTCAAGATTCCTGACGAGGCCTACTACAGGGCCGACACGGGTGGATTCAGCACCATCGGCGACTGGCGCCGCCACCACGTGAACCTCTTTATCCAGGAGATGCAGCGCACCATCCGCCAGACGAAGCCGTGGGTGAAGTTCGGCGTGTCGCCCTTCGGCATCTACCGTAACCAGAAGAACGACCCGCAGGGTAGCCGTACCAACGGTCTGCAGAACTATGACGAGCTCTATGCTGACGTCCTGCTGTGGGTGGACAACCAGTGGATAGACTATTGCGTGCCCCAAATCTATTGGGAGATAGGCAACAAGGCCGCCGACTACAACGAACTCATACACTGGTGGAACGACCATTGCGAGAAGGTGCCCCTCGTCATCGGCGAGGATGTGGAGCGCACCGTGAAATACAGCGACCCCTACGACAAGAGCCGCCACCAGTTGTCGGCCAAGATGTCGCTGCATGCCCAGTTGCCCAACGTGAAGGGTACCGTGCTGTGGTATGCCAAGGCCGCTGTCGATAATGTCGGCAACTACGCCACGGCACTGCGTGCCACCTACTGGCGCTATCCTGCCTTGCAACCCGCCCTGCCGTGGATAGACAAGAAGGCTCCCGGCAAGGTAAAGAAACTGAAGGAGGTCTTCGTAGATGGCCACCGCATCCTCTTCTGGACGGCACCCAAGAGTAAAAAGTGGCAGGACGAGGCCACCCGCTACGTGGTCTATCGCTTCCTGAAGGGTGAGCGCATCGATACCGATGACGCCTCAAAGATTGTGACCATAACGCCCGACACGCACTACATACTGCCCGAGGCTCCCCTCGGCAGTCGTTACGTCTATGTCGTCACAGCACTGAACCGCCTGCAGAACGAGAGCAAGGCGAAGAAGGTAAAAGTGAAGTATTGAGAAGTGATGAGTGATAAGCGATAAACGATAATTGATAAGTGATGGAGATCAAACGAATCGAGTGTAACCCCCTGCAGGAGAACTGTTATGTGGTGAGCGACGAGACGAAGGAGAGTGTCATCATTGATTGTGGAGCCTACTACGATGAGGAGCATGAGGCCCTGGAGAACTACATCCGCGAACAGGGACTGAAACCCGTGCACCTCTTGGCCACCCACGGCCACTTGGACCATAACTTCGGCAATGTGCGCCTGTGGCACACCTACGGACTGAAGGCGGAGATCTGTGCCGATGACCAGTCGCTGGTGGAGCACCTGCCCGAACATGCCCGTGAACTCTTTGGCATGACACTCCCCGAGGAGCGTCCTCAGGTGGGCCGTCTGTTGAGCGATGGCGACGTGGTGACCTTCGGCAGCCACGCGTTGCGCGTACTGCACACCCCCGGCCACAGTCATGGCTCGTGTCTCTACTATTGTGAGCAGGAGAAGACCGCCTTTACGGGCGATACGCTGTTTCGCATGAGCATCGGACGTACCGACTTCCCAGAGGGCTCATGGACAGAGATGCAACAGAGTCTGAGCCGCATTGCCGCCCTGCTGCCTCCCGATACGGTCATCTTTCCGGGCCACGGTCCGCAGAGCACCATTGCCGATGAACTGAGGTACAACCCATATCTCAGGTGACTTCCCTACACGAGTAGGCCGTTGCTGTGTAGCAAACTACAGCGGGAGGTATATCACGTGTTTTTCCTTAAACCAGGGCTCGGCAAACCAGTTGCTGAGCTCGGCAGACTCTACGATGCGGCGATAAGGCTGCATCTCGGCCTGCAGGTCGCCGCCCTTCAGACAGAGGATGCCGTTGGGCAGCGCGTTGCGGTTCTCACGGGCGATGTTCTTGCGGACGATTTTCACCAGGTCGGGCAAGGGCATCACGGCACGGCTGACGATGAAGTCGTACTGGCCCTTCTCTTCCTCGCCGCGCAGGTGCTGCGGCTCACAGTTCTTCAGACCGATAGCGTTGACCACCTCTTGGGCCACGCGGATCTTCTTGCCCGTGCCGTCGATGAGTTTGAAGTGGCACTCAGGAAACAGAATGGCCAGGGGGATGCCAGGGAATCCGCCACCCGTACCGAAGTCCAGGATGCGGGTGCCCGGGCGGAAGTTCACCATCTTGGCAATGGCCATCGAGTGGAGCACGTGGTGCTCGTAGAGGTTGTCAATGTCCTTGCGCGAGATGACGTTGATCTTCGCGTTCCAGTCACGATACAAAGCGTCGAGCGCAGCAAATTGTTGCTGTTGCTCGACGCTCAGTTTGGGGAAGTATTTCAGGATGATATCCATTCTTAGCATTTAGCTTTTAGCATTTGGCTGTTGGCATTTTGCTCATAGCCAACAGCCCCCTTTAACCATTCATCGACAGGAGGAACTCCTCGTTGGTGCGCGTGTGAATCAGTCGGTCGTGGACGACGTTCATGGCCTCGATGGGGTTCATCTCGGCGATGTACTTGCGCAGAATCCACATGCGGTTCAGCGTGGTCTGGTCCTGCAGCAGGTCGTCGCGACGGGTGGACGACAGCACCAGGTTGATAGCCGGGAAGATGCGCTTGTTGGCCAGCATGCGGTCAAGCTGCAGTTCCGAGTTACCCGTACCCTTGAACTCCTCGAAGATGACCTCGTCCATCTTGGAGCCTGTATCGGTCAGGGCCGTGGCGATGATGGTCAGCGAACCGCCTCCCTCGATGTTACGTGCGGCCCCGAAGAAGCGCTTGGGCTTCTGCAGGGCGTTGGCATCGACACCACCTGTGAGCACCTTTCCCGAGGCAGGGCTGACGGTGTTGTAGGCGCGGGCCAGACGGGTGATGGAGTCCAGGAAGATGACGACGTCGTGGCCGCACTCCACCATGCGCTTGGCCTTCTCCAGCACGATGCCGGCTATCTTGACGTGACGGTCGGCCGGCTCGTCGAAGGTCGAGGCGATGACCTCGGCATTGACGGTGCGGGCCATGTCGGTGACCTCCTCTGGGCGCTCGTCGATGAGCAGCATCATGATGTAGGCCTCGGGGTGGTTGGCAGCAATGGCGTTGGCGATATCCTTCATGAGGATGGTCTTACCGGTCTTGGGCTGTGCCACGATGAGGGCGCGCTGCCCCTTACCGATGGGCGAGAAGAGATCGACGATGCGCACCGAGGGATTCGTGGTGGCAGGGTCGTTGCAGAGTGTAAACTTCTCCTCGGGGAACAGCGGTGTCAGGTGTTCGAATGACACGCGGTCGCGCACCTCCTGGGGCAGGCGTCCGTTGATGGTCTTGACGTCGCTGAGGGCGAAGTATTTCTCGTTGTCGTGGGGCGGACGTACCGTGCAGTCCACTACGTCGCCAGTCTTGAGACTCCAGCGCTTGATCTGCTGGGGCGACACGTAGATGTCATCGGGTGACGACAGGTAGTTGTAGTCCGACGAGCGCAGGAAGCCGTAGCCGTCCTGCAGAATCTCCAGCACACCATTGCCCGTGACGAGTTCGCCGAAGTCGAAGCGCTCTTCGCCACGACGGCCGTTGGCTGCGGGCATCGGGGCGGGGGCTATCATCTCCTGGGCCATAGGCTGGGCCACGGGACGGTCGAAGATGTCGAGCGTGGGAATGGCGGCCTGGTCCTCGATGGGCAGATCCACGACGGTGATGAAGTCGGTACCGTCGCCGGGGTCACCCTCCCAGACACCTTCCACTGCCTCAGCGGCCTCAGCGCCCTCGGGGGCCTGGTCGCCGGCATGCTGCTGGGCCATCTTCTCCTGCAACTGGTTGATGAGCTGCTTATCGACCTCGTCGCCCGTTGAGGCTACCTCAGCGGCCTCGGGCACGGCGGGGGCGTCAGTTTCCTGCTGGGCCTGCTGCTCGGCAGCGGCCTGCAGGGCGGCAGCCTCCTCCTTTTCCTTCTTCGACTTGCGGCCACGCTTCTTGGGAGCGGGCTGCTCAGCGACATCCTGCGGGGTGGCCTCCTGCTGGGCGGCAGCCTCGGCAGCCTCCTGCTCGGCAAACAGCGAGTCGATGGAGGGCTTGGCAGCCTTACGGCGGCTCTTCTTGGTCGGGGCGTCGAGGTTCTCGCCCTCGGTGCCACTGACGGTATATACCTTGTTGGTGTCTTTCTTCGCGATGCGGGTGCGCTTGCGCTTGGGAGCGATGCCGGCGGCAGAGTCCTCTGCGGCCTTGTCGAGGATGGCGTAGATGACGCTCTCCAACTCGTCATTCTGAGAGACCTTGACACCCAGTTCGCTGGCTATCTCCATGAGTTCGGGGATAGGAAGCTGTTCTAATTCTTCTTTCGTGTACATATCTATATACAGTTATTCGTTACAGTTCATTATACAGTCATTCGTTGACAATATGGACTATTGCATTAAATGGTTTTTGGAAATGAGTGCTACGCGGATGGTAACACATTTTTCTGAAATTCGAGTGCAAAGATAGGCATAATTTGTGAATTGACAAAATATTCTGCTGATTTTGTTTGGCAGGAAGCAAATAATTGCGTATTTTTGTGCCATGAAAATAGAAAATGTAAATACAAAGATATGAAAAAGAAGATTTTTAGCATCCTGATGGTGATGGTTTTCTTGTGCACCGTGCTGTGTGCCGAGGAGGTTGTGACGAGTGATTTGCAGCAGCGTGCCGAGTCGGAGTACGCCAAAGCCAGCTATATCAATGCCCGTTCGCTCTACATCCGGGCCTTTGAGGACTATGCCGCCAAGGGCCAGACCATGCAGGGTGTCCAGTGTGGCGTCAAAGCCGTGTCTCTCTACTATCGTGAGAACCTCTATCAGGAGGCCTTCGACCTGCTGCGCCGCATCGAGGGACAGATTGCTGCCAGCCAGCAGCCTGTCAGCGTGCAGTCCACCATGCGCTACTATACCGTCAACGAGCGCCTGCAGATGTATCTGAAGATGCGCCGTCCCGACAGTTGCAAGGACCAGCTCGCCACCATGACCCAGTTGGCCAATGCCTCCAGCGACGAGACGGTGAAGAACGACCTGCTCTACCAGAAGGCCATCTACCACTACTCCTTCGGCCAGACCGCCGAAGGCAATGCCGTTTTCAAGGAGATGGCTGCCAAGTTGACCGCCCAGAAGGAGTACGACAAGGTGGAGGACGTCTATAAGACCCTCATCACCAATGGCCGTCGCAGCAACAGCGCCAGCCTCGTAGCCCAGGCCTACAGCAACTACATGGTGTGGAAAGACTCTGTCAATGCCCTGAAGTCGGCCGACGAAATCGCTGCCCTCAAGCAGCAGATTGCCGACAACGAGGCCACCATTGCCGACCAGGACTCGTCGCTTACCACCCGTAAGGTCGTCATCACTAGCCTCTGCGTGCTCCTTGCCGCCCTGGCCGGTGCTCTCGTGGTCGGTGCCCTCATCCTGTTGCGCTTCATCCTGCTGACCCGCAAGCAGAAGAACATCATCCAACTGGCCAACGAGAACAACGCCCTCAAGGCTAAGTTCATCAGCAATATCTCCTCACAGCTCGACCCCACGCTGCGTAAGCTCGATGCCAAGAAACCCGAGGTGAAGGCCTTGCTCGACTTCTCCGCACATATCCAGACACTCTCCGAACTGGAGAACTCTACCGAGGAAATCCAATTGGAGGATACCCCCGTGACTCCGTTCTGCGAACAGCTCATGGACCAGATTCGCGACCAGGTGAAGACTGGTGTCACGCTGACTGTCAACACGCCGAAGATGAGCGCCCTCATTCATCCTGAATACGTGTCGCACATCCTGTTGCACCTGCTGAAGAACGCCGCCGAGTACACCCCCGAGGGTGGCAACATCTGGCTCGACTTCAAGAAGCGCGGAGCCCACAGCTTCCAGTTCCTCGTTTCCGACACTGGCAGCGGCATCCCCGAGGAGAAGCGCGACGACATTTTCAAACCCTTCCTTGAAATCCGTGACCTCACCAAGGGCGACGGTCTCGGACTGCCCACCTGCAAGCAGATGGCCCTGAAGATGAATGGCGACCTCAATATCGACCCGCAGTTCACCAAGGGTACCCGTTTCGTCCTTGACCTCCACGACAACGCCAAGCTCTTCTAACCCCCACGGCCAGCCCTCATGGACATCAAGCAAGCGGAATTCACCCTCTCGGCACCCATGGTGTCGATGTGCCCCAAGGATACCAAACCCGAGTACGCCTTCATCGGGCGCTCCAACGTCGGCAAGTCGAGCCTCATCAACATGCTGACCAACAACCGCAAGCTCGCCAAGACCTCGGCGACGCCGGGTAAGACGCTGCTCATCAACCATTTCATTATTAATAAGGAGTGGTACCTCGTCGATCTCCCCGGCTATGGCTATGCCAAGCGCTCCAAGAAGGAGGTGGACCGACTGGACCAGATGATTCGTGGCTACATCCTCCAGCGCGAGCAGCTCGTCAATGTCTTCGTACTCGTTGATATCCGTTTGGAGCCCCAGAAGATAGACCTCGAGTTTATCGAGTGGCTCGGCGTCTCCAGCATCCCCTTCGCCATCGTCTTTACCAAGGCCGATAAACTCACGCCCAACAAGTGTCGCCAGGCCATGGCGGCCTACGGCAAGGTCCTTGGCGAGACCTGGGAGGAGCTGCCCCCCATGTTCCTTACCTCTGCTGAGAAGAAAGAGGGCAGGGATGCCGTTCTCGACTATATCGACCAGATCAACCGAACGCTTTAATTGCAAGCATACCTGTTTTTTTCGTTGTCAAGACTGACAGACTGACAAAACCCCTTTCTACAAAGGGGATGCAGTCTGTTTTTAAGACTGTCAAGACTGACATAAGACTGACATCTTTTTCCTCGCGCAGATTCTTTTGTCCCCGCGCAGAGCCGCAGAGAACGCCGAGGGCACGCAGAGTGATTATTTTTTTAAGAGATAAAAGAGTATTGGGAGTATTTATATTCCTCGGCGAAAACTCTGTGCCCTCTGCGGCTCTGCGCGAGAATAAAAATAAACTGGCTCTGCGCGAGAGGGGAAGCCGTTGCAGAACAAAATTCTCTAGAGAATTTTTCTCGGGAAGGCCTTGTTTGCCCTAAATTCTCTAGAGAATTTTCAACAAGGATGTCAGTCTTATGTCAGTCTATGTCAGTCTTATGTCAGTCTTAAACTACCTTAACGCGCTGATACTCAGCACTTCTGTCAGTCATGTCAGTCTTCTATGCGTTTTTCCGTAAATATGAAATAGTTTTGTGAACAATCACTCTCTTTAAACAAGAAAATCCGCATGGTGAGTGATGCATCGTGCGGATTTTTTTTGTACCTTTGCCGACAGAACGAATTAAGACTACACAGAGCAATGAAAAATGTATTTATCGTGATGACCCTGTTGCTGGTGGTGCTGCTGGTGGCGATGGGGCTGAAGAAGCCGGAACCTCAGGAGCACTTCAAGGCCGCGATGGGGCTGGTGCAGGACATGGTGGACCAGGAGATGACCAGTGACAACGTGAAGAAGGTGCTGGCCCAGGAGGGTGCCCGGAAACTGGAGGAGTGGGGCATCAGCGGCGTCGATGCCGAGACGTTGGAGAAGATGGGCGCCGATGTGGACCTGACGGGTGTCACGGAGGTCGGCAAGGACGTGGCGACGATGACGGTGGGCGCTTATCTGCGCAGCCACTTTACGGTAAGCGACTACTACGTGGTGACGGTGGGTATGCTGGACTACAAGGATACCGACCTGCCCGTGACGGTAGGTATACTGGGAAAGGTCTTCGTATTGGTTGACAAAGACCAGGTCAAGCAATTGCTAAGATAGCACAACCTCCTAAACTTATTGGGCCTTGTCGCGCTGCTCGAAGGCGGCGAGCTTGTCAAGGTAGTACTGGCGCAGCTGGCTCCAGTCGTAGTACGGGTACTGCTTGGTGGAAATGGGCAGCGTACACTCGCGCTCGTTGAGCAGGGCCTTGACGAGGATGGGAGCGGACTTTTGTTGCTTGCCGGGGGCAGCCTGTTTGACAGGACGATAGAAAATGAGCTGGATGTTGCAGCCCATGGGGAAGATGCGGTAGTTGCGCCAATAGTTTTCCAATTGGTTGAGGTCATCGACGGAGGTGCCGCAGTCGCCGAGTTCCAGGAGACAGGCCAGAGGCATGACACACACCTCGTGGCCGAAGCGCAGCGTGGCCTGCGTCTGGGTGATGGTATCGGTGGTCTCGATGATGTTGCGCAGCAGGTTCTTTTGGGAGAAGGGCATCACGCCGCCGGTCTGGGGCGCGGGACCATAGTCGAGGTACCAGCGGATGTTGCGCTGGCGCCACAGCTCGTAGATCTCGTCCTGGGTGAACAGGGGATAGAGGTCGATGTCGGTATCGTGGCTCTGCATGTTGGTGGCAATCTCGAAGAGATTATGCATGAGGTAGCCTGCCGAGAGGCTGTCGTGCACGAACTGCTGGTCGTTGAAGAGCACCTGCATGAGGCGGTCGGGCTGTTGGCGGCCCTGATACTGCTTGCGGATCTCGCGGCCTTTCTCGCGCATCTCCTTAACGATGCCCGTGCGCGGGGCGTTCAGATAGTATTGCAGACTCTCGCTGACATCGTTATGGATGTGTGCCGTGGGATTGGCAGCCATCAGTTCCTCACACTCGGCAACCATAGACAGGATGCAGCGTACGACGACGGTGGAGCGGGCGTCAATAGTCACGCCAGGGGTCTTGAAGATTTCGGGGAAGTTCTGGGCCATGCGCTTACCGATGCCGTGGTGCTGGCGCTCTCCCACCGTGGTGAGGTCGCCCAGGCGCTTCTCGGTACAGGGCAGGAACTGCTCCAGCTGTTGCAGTACCTCTTGACCCTTGGGGGTCAGCTTGCCATAGCTGCGGGCCTTGCGCATGGGGTCCACGACGCTGGTATAGCTGTCCTTGGCGATGAGCCAGCGCGAGCCGTGGCGCCCGTAGTGCGACATGTAGAAGGGCGTATAACCTGCCGGCGTGGGCGTCAGCGGTGTGGTGGTCATCTGACGGTCGTAGTCCAGGTAGTTGCTGGCAGCCAGATACTTGTTGGCTGCAATCTCTTCACGTGCGGTCTGTGCCGACAGGGTGGCCGTCAGGGCGACCATCATCCATAAACAGGTCAGTATTCTCATCGTCATAGGTGTTTTCATGCTGCAAAGATAATAATTATTTTGCGTTTTGCATAGGAAATCGGGGAAAAAGTAGTACCTTTGCACGGATAAAGAGAAAACGCGCAGAAAGATGACTCCCTATTTGGACGTGCAACACCTGTCGAAATCGTTCGGTGCCCTGCAACTGTTCAGCGACATCAGTTTCTCCATTGGCGAAGGCCAGCGGGTAGGACTGATAGCCCGCAACGGTACGGGTAAATCGACGCTGCTGTCGATACTCTCCGGCAAGGAGGGCTACGACAGCGGTGACATCGTGTGGCGCCGCGACCTGAAGGTGGGCTACTTGGAGCAGTCGCCTGTCTTCGACCCCGAGGAGTCGGTGCTCAACGCGTGTTTCAACCACCAGCACGACCCTGAGCGCGTGCTCAAGGCTAAGCAGGTGCTGACGCAGCTGAAGATCAGAGATTTGGAACAACCCATGGGACAACTCTCTGGAGGCCAGCAGAAGCGCGTGGCCCTGGCCAACGTGCTGCTGACGGAGCCCGACCTGCTGATACTCGACGAGCCGTCGAATCACCTGGATCTGGAGATGATAGAGTGGCTGGAGGGCTATCTCTCGCGTGGCAACAGGACGCTGCTGATGGTGACTCACGACCGTTACTTCCTGGACCGCGTGTGTAACATCATCCTGGAACTGGACGACCATACCATCTATACCTACCGTGGCAACTATGCCTACTACCTGGAGAAGCGCCAGGAGCGACTGGACAACAAACGGGCGGAGATAGCGCGTGCCAACAACCTGTACCGTACGGAACTGGAGTGGATGCGCCGCATGCCGCAGGCGCGTGGCCATAAGGCCAAGTATCGCGAGGATGCCTTCTACGAACTGGAGCGTGTGGCCAAACAGCGCATCGAGGAGCGTCAGGTGAGGCTCAAGGCCTCGAACGTCTATATCGGCTCCAAGATATTCGAGTGTCAGTACATCTCGAAAGCCTTTCCTACGTCCCCTGACTTAGGGGGCATATGCATCCTCAAGGACTTCTACTACAACTTCTCACGCTTCGAGAAGATGGGCATCGTGGGTGCCAACGGTACGGGCAAATCGACATTCATCAAGATGCTGCTGGGACTGGTGCAGCCCGACGAGGGTCATATCGTCGTTGGCGAGACGGTGAAGTTCGGATACTTCTCGCAGGAGGGTCTGCAGTTCAACGAACAGCAGAAGGTCATTGATGTCGTGCGCGACATTGCCGACTATGTGGACTTGGGGGGCGGCAGGAAACTGACGGCCTCGCAACTGCTGCAGTACTTCCTGTTTACCAATGACCAGCAGTATAATTATGTGTACAAACTCTCAGGCGGTGAGCGCAGGAAACTGTACCTCTGCACCGTACTGATGAGGAGTCCCAACTTCCTGATACTCGACGAGCCCACCAACGACCTCGATATCGTGACGCTGCAGATACTGGAAGAGTACCTGCAGGACTTCCCGGGTTGTGTCATCGTGGTCTCGCACGACCGTTACTTTACCGACAAGGTGGTGGACCACCTGCTGGTATTCCAGGGCCAGGGTGTTGTCAAGGACTTCCCCGGCAACTATACGCAGTATCGTGAGTGGGAGAAGGCGCAGCCTATGCCCCCTAAGCTTGGGGGCAACAGGGGTCTGAACAAACAGAAAACCAGCACTTCTTCAGCCCCCCCTCACAACGCCACACTCTCGCAGAGAGAACCCCCTAACTTAGGGGGCTTACAGAAACGTAAACTGACCTACGCGGAACGCCTGGAGATGCAACAGCTGGAGAAGGATGTGGCCGACCTGGAGGCGGAGAAGAAACGGCTGGAGGAGGCACTCTGCGGGGGAACGACGAGCGTGGACGAGATTACGGCCATGAGCAAACGTCTGGCGACCCTGAACGACGAGATCGACGAGAAGTCCATGCGCTGGCTGGAATTGAGCGAAATTGGTTAGTCCCCTAAGTTAGGGGACAACAGGGGTCTGAACAGGCGCAGATTCCTGAAGTTAAACATAATAGATATTGGTCTGATTCGCTTGTTCAGACCCCCTGCCCCCTAACTTAGGGGGTAAACAAATGACACAACAATATCCCTCACAACTGTTGGAACGCGCGGTGCAGGAGTTTTCGAAACTGCCGGGCGTAGGCCGCAAGACCGCCTTGCGACTGGTGCTGCATCTGCTGCGCCAGGATGCTGACGAGGTGGAACAGTTTACCCATGCCATCGACACGATGAAACGGGAGGTAAAGCACTGCCACGTGTGTCATAACATCAGCGACCAGGACACTTGTCCCATTTGTAGTGACCCTCGGCGCGACCAGCATACCATCTGTGTGGTGGAGAACATCCAGGACGTGATGGCCGTGGAGAATACCCAGCAGTACAATGGTCTCTACCATGTGCTGGGCGGTGTCATCTCGCCCATGGACGGCATAGGTCCCTCGGACCTGGAGATAGACTCGCTGGTGGCGCGCGTCCAGGATGGCGACGTCCGTGAGGTCATCCTGGCGCTGAGCTCGACAATGGAGGGCGACACCACCAATTTCTATATCTTCCGTAAGTTGGCACCCTTTGCCGACGTCAAACTGAGCATCATCGCCCGTGGCATCAGCGTGGGCGACGAACTGGAATATACCGATGAGGTGACGCTGGGAAGGAGCATCCTGAACCGTACGCTCTTTGAAGGGAAATAGGCGGCCTTCGGCCTAATTGATAAATGACAATTGATAATTGACAATGAATAACGATACGATACAATTCCTATTGACGATGACGATGGAGCTGGTGACGCTGCTCTGCGCCTTTCTGGGACTGCGCCTGTTCCGGTGGAACTGGAAGAAGCGCATGACCATCATCGTGGCACCCCTGCTGGTGAACATCCTATTATATATTATATATGAGACGACACCCTTCTTCTATATGGGTGTCATCCTGCTATTGTGTATTCCTTTCGTATGGCCCAGAAAATCAGCATAGTCATCGTCAGCTATAACGTCTGCCAGTTGCTCGACGAGTGTCTGCAGAGTGTGCGCCGCGCCACTGAGGGCCTGGACAGCGAGGTCTTCGTGGTGGACAACGCCTCGACGGATGGTACTGTGGAGCAACTGAAGCCCCGCTATCCTGAGGTACACTTCATCGCCAACAGCGAGAACGTGGGCTTCGCCCGTGCCAACAACCAGGCCATCCGTCGCTCGGAGTCGGAATACGTGCTGCTGCTCAATCCCGACACGGTGGTCTATGAACGGACCATCAAGGGTTGCCTGGACTTCATGGACGCCCACGAGAAGGCGGGGGGAGTGGGGGTGCGCATGCTGACGCGCGAGGGACAGCCGGCCCCCGAGTCGCGGCGTGCCATACCGACACCCTGGGTGTCGATGCTCAAGATGCTGGGCTTTACGCGCCGTTACTACATGAGTCACCTCGCCTGGGACTGCCCGGGACAGATAGAGGTCATCAGTGGCGCCTACTGTCTGCTGCGCCGCCAGGCCCTCAACGAGGTGGGACTGCTCGACGAGGACTTCTTCATGTATGGTGAGGACATCGATCTCAGCTACCGCCTGCTGAAGGGCGGCTGGCAAAACTGGTACCTCCCCCTGGACATCGTCCACTACAAGGGTGAATCGACCCAGAAGTCCAGCTTCCGCTATGTCCACGTGTTCTACCAGGCCATGCTCATCTTCTTCCGCAAGCACTATGGCCACCTGAGTTTCTTTCTCTCGCTGCCCATCAAGACGGCCATCTATTTCCGCGCCTCACTGGCACTCTGTCAGATGCTGGGCCAGCGCTTCCGCCATTTTCTCAATCCCCGTGAGTCATGAAAGTAAGACTGAGAGCCATAGAACCAGAAGACCTCGACCTGCTTTACAGCATCGAGAACGATCGTGACCTCTGGGAGGTTGGCACAACCAACGTGCCCTATTCGCGCTATACGTTGCACGACTATGTCGCTACCTCGTCGGACGATATCTATGCCGACCGCCAGGTGCGCATGATGATAGACAACGAGGCGGGAGAGACCGTGGGTATTGCCGACCTCATGCGCTTTGACCCGCAACACCTGCGTGCCGAGGTGGGCATGGTCATCATGAAACCCTACCGCGGAAAGGGCTATGGCGCAGCCACCATCGAGGCCCTGGTGGACTATGCCGTGCGCATCCTGCATCTCCACCAACTCTATGTCGTGATAGCTGCCAACCACCACGCCACGGTGAGACTCTTTGCTGAGCACGACTTCACGCACCAGACGCTGCTGAAGGACTGGCTGCAGAAAGGGCACGACTTCGTGGATGCCGTGGTGATGCAAAGATTTTTATAAACTTTTCGGCAAAAAGTTTTGTATATTCAATTTTTCTCATTACCTTTGCACCCGCAAAACGAATCAAGAGGTTCTCTGGTGCGTTAGTTCAGTAGGTTAGAATGCCTGCCTGTCACGCAGGAGGTCACGAGTTCGAGTCTCGTACGCACCGCCACTCTTCGTCTGTTTGCACCTTGGTGCGTTAGTTCAGTAGGTTAGAATGCCTGCCTGTCACGCAGGAGGTCACGAGTTCGAGTCTCGTACGCACCGCAGAGAGTTTTCCAGAGGAAAGCTCTTTTTTTATGCATATTTTTGGAGCTTTCTTTTGTGTGTTACACGTTTTTTTCGTACTTTTGCACCAAAATCTAACAAGCTAAGCAAAAGATATGAAACAGACAATTCTGGTGACAGGCGGTACGGGCTTTATCGGAAGCCATACCACGGTAGAACTGCAAGAGGCAGGCTATGAGGTCGTTATCGTTGACAACCTCTCCAACTCCAACGAGCAAGTCATTGACGGTATTGAGAAGATTACGGGTGTGCGGCCGGCCTTCGAGAAGGTGGACTGCTGCGACCTGCAGGGCATGGAGCGCGTGTTCCAGAAATATCCGAAGATTGAGGGTATCATCCATTTTGCTGCCTCCAAGGCCGTCGGCGAGAGCGTGGAGAAACCGCTGATGTATTACCGCAACAACCTCGTGTCGCTCATCAACCTCCTGGAACTGATGCCGAAATACAACGTCAAGGGCATCATCTTCTCCAGCAGCTGTACGGTCTATGGCCAACCCTCGCAGGAGAACCTGCCCGTCACGGAGAATGCGCCCGTTCAGAAGGCCATGTCGCCCTATGGCAATACGAAGCAGATCAACGAGGAGATTATCCAGGACTATATCCATAGCGGCGCACCCATCAAGAGCATCATCCTGCGCTACTTCAACCCCATCGGTGCCCATCCTACGGCACTCATCGGTGAACTGCCCAATGGTGTACCCATGAACCTCATCCCCTTCGTCACACAGACGGCCATGGGCATCCGCCAGCAACTGAAGATTTTCGGTAATGACTACAATACTCCTGACCACACCTGCATCCGCGACTATATCTATGTAGTGGACCTGGCCAAGGCTCACGTGAAGGCCATGGAGCGTGTGCTCGACAAACCGGAGACCGACGCTGTGGAGGTCTTCAATATTGGTACGGGCAAGGGACTCTCGACCCTGGAGGTCGTAGAAGGCTTCGAGAAGGCAACCGGCGTAAAGGTCAACTGGACGTATGCTCCCCGTCGCGAGGGTGACATCGAACAGGTCTGGGGCAATGTGGACAAGGCCAACAAGGTGTTGGGCTGGAAGGCTGACACCCCCACCGAGGAGGTGCTGAAGTCGGCCTGGAAATGGCAGCAGAAACTCCGCGAGGACGGCATCCAGTAAGTTGGATGATAGCATCAAAATGGGCTCCCCAATCAGGGTGCCCATTTTTCGTTATCGTTAAGGTTATCGTATACTCACGCTTACGGGTTTCTCCAGTTCCTTGCGCCAGGCCTTTAGGTACTCAAACCACTCGCGAGCCGAGTGGTAGCCGAAGTCCTCGTTGGCTGACGTGTAGGTGACCTTGTACGACATCTTGTTGCCCGGCACCTGTAGCACGAAGGTGTAGTTGTCCTTGTTGGCAGGCTCCTCGCTGACGATGTTTTGACGCGGTACCCAGACGGCCAGTCCCACCGTCTCACGCTTCCATTTCAGCGTGTCGGTGGCGGGATAGTCGGTACCCCAACAGGCGCGCAGACCCTTCTTGTCGGAGTACTCCTCGGAACCCTTGACATTGATGATGCCTGTGGAGAAACGGTAGTCGCTGACGTCCTTGTTGAACAGCACATCGACATCGGTGTCCCGGTGGCCTGCATATTGGGTGTAGCGGAGGGTCATATTGATGGCTGAAGGCTGAGGGGTGATGGCTGAAGGTAACTGCCAGCCTTTGTCGATGACCTCGACGATGGTGCGCAGGGGACCATAGCTGATGATGCGCTGCGTGCGTGAACGGACGGGTTCTACCAGCGTGGGCTGTTGACCGTCCCAACCGCGGAAGGCTCCCAGCCCGAATGTCTGACCTACCCAAAGCACGTCGTCACCATAGCCGCGTGCCTTCTGGTCATCATCGGTATAGAACTGGGTCTCTTTCAGTTCCAGCTGTTGGTGGAACTTGCCATACAGGTCGAGGGTCTGGCGGGCGTCGAAGTAGATGCGGATGCCGTTGAGCTCGCTCTCGAAGTCCACCCCGTGGTGGTGCTGCAGATTATAGGTGTAGGCGGCGTCGCCACGTGCGGTAATCGACTCGATATAGTTGTCCTGCTGGTTCTTTTTCAGTTTCTTGTTCTTCCCATTGGCCATCACCATCTCGGCATAGACGCGAGCAGGGTAGGGACGGGGCGAACCCTCACGATAGAGCGTCACCTGGTACTGCTGTTGTGCTTTCTTGTCCAAGTTGGCCAGAAAACAGAGCTCGTCGAAGGTCTCGTCTTGGTCCAGGTCGTCCAACTGACAGGGAATCTCCTGTCCCTGGAGGGTCACCAGGGCAGAACGGACCTCACCGTAGGCTGCGAGGGAGATGACGACGGGAACGTCCTGGCGCGGACTGTTCAGAGGATTACTCACGGTAACGGTAATGGTCTGCTGGGCCATCAACCAGTGACAGACTGCTGACAGGAGCAGCAGAAAAAAGACTCTTTTCATCGCTGTTAGTTGATTTAGTACTACAAAAATACAGATTTTTATACTGATTTTTATCTTTTTTAGCTTAAAATTTGGTTTTTACAATATTTTTTAGTAATTTTGCTCCCGATTTTAAACAATATTAAAGATTTATTGATAGTCAGTGCGCATCTTTTATCTCATATCGTTCATCATCCTGTTTGCCTGCATGGGTTGTCAGTGGCACCTGAAATCTACTGATGCTGACCATGTGGGACACTCAGGTGCTATCCAGCGCTATGACCGCATAGAGAGCCTCTATCTGACGACGGGCGATATTGCCGCCCTGCAACAGATGAACACCACCTATCCCATGGAGACGCGCATGCTCATAGAGGATGTGCTGCAACTCGGACAGGTCAACGATGCTGATATCAATACCAAGTTCCTCTATTTCTTCCAGGACTCTACGCTACAGCAGATGCTCATCGATGTCGAGGCGCAATATGCGGACATCGAGGATGTTAACCAGGAACTCTCTGAGGCCTTCCGCCATCTCCAACAGGTGCTGCCGGACATGGAGATTCCCAAAGTCTATACGCAGATAGGCTCCTTCGACCAGAGCATCATCGTGGGCCACCAGTCGCTGGGTATCAGCCTCGACAAGTACCTGGGGGCCGACTATCCGTTCTATAAAGATCACTATACGGAACAGCAGCGCGAGATGATGGTGCGCGAGATGATTGTGCCCGACTGCCTGAGCTTCTATATCCTGAGCCGCTATCCTGCTCCGACAGACAACCCCCAGGAACGCTTCCGTCACATGGGTGATATCCAGTGGGTGGTCAACCACCTGTTGGGAAGGCAGGTCTTTGACAATGAACATGTTGCGGCGACGGAGCAATACATGATGGAACATCCTTCTACGACCCTCCTGCAACTTCTTCAACGGAAATAGTTGGGCTTTCCAAAAAAAATGATTATCTTTGCAGTCCGAAAAGCAAAGATCATCATGCCACAAGAGAATAACACCCCTAAGCGTCGTAAGCCACAGGCCGTGGATACTACCTACGCCCATGTGCAACCGCAGGCCACCGAGATTGAGCGTGCCGTACTTGGAGCACTCATGATCGATAAGGATGCCTATGCCGTCATCTGTGAGATGCTCACCCCCGAGAGCTTCTATGAACCTCGTAACCAGAAGATCTACCGGGCTGTCATGGAACTGTCGCTCCATGAGTTGCCGGTCGATATCTGGACGGTTACCGAACAGTTGGCCAAACAGGGGGACCTCGAGGATGTCGGGGGACCTGGATATGTCACGGAACTGTCCTCGCGGGTGGCTTCGTCGGCCAATATCGAGTATCACGCCCGAATCATCGCCCAGAAGTCGCTGGCCCGCCAGCTCATCTCTTTCTCCAGCGTCATCCAGACCAAGGCCTTCGACGAGACGGTCGATATCGATGAACTGATGCAGGAGGCCGAGGGGTCGCTGTTCGAACTGGGACAGCGCAACATGAAGAAGGACTATACCCAGATAGACCCCGTCATCAAGAATGCCATCGATGTCATCCAGAAGGCTGCTGCCAACAAAGGCGGTCTGACGGGTGTGCCGACGGGTTATCATAAACTTGACGACATCACTTCGGGATGGCAACCCTCCGACCTGGTCATCATCGCGGGGCGTCCGGCCATGGGTAAGACGTCGTTTGCCTTGTCGATGGCCAAGAACATCGCTGCCGACTACCAGGTGCCGATGGCTTTCTTCTCACTGGAAATGTCGAATGTGCAACTGGTCAACCGTCTCATCTCTAACGTCTGTGAGATACAGGGTTCCAAGATCCTGAACGGTCAACTGCAACCCGACGAGTGGGATCGCCTCGATAAGCAACTTGTGCGCCTGCAGGGTGCTCCTCTCTTTGTCGATGATACGCCGGGTCTCTCGGTCTTCGAACTCCGTACCAAGGCGCGTCGCCTGGTTCGTGAACACCAGATCAAGATCATCATGATTGACTACCTCCAGCTGATGAATGCCAATGGCATGCGCTTCTCCTCCCGTCAGGAGGAGGTTTCCGTTATCTCACGGTCGCTGAAAGGACTGGCCAAGGAGTTGGAGATTCCCATCATCGCTCTCTCCCAGCTCAACCGTGGCGTGGAGAGTCGTGAGGGCCTGGAGGGTAAGCGCCCCCAACTCAGTGACCTCCGTGAGTCGGGAGCCATCGAACAGGATGCCGATATGGTGCTGTTTGTGCATCGCCCCGAATACTACCACATCTATCAGGATGACAATGGTCGTGACCTCCACGGCATGGCACAGATCATCATCGCCAAGCACCGTAAGGGTGCTACGGGTGATGTGCTACTGACTTTCCGGGGTGAGTTTACGCGTTTCGAGAATCCTGAGGACCGTCGCTTGCGACCTGCTGCACCTGCTGATGGTGAGATACTGGGCAGTCGCATCAATGGCACGGGTAACATCGCGGATGAGTCTCCCTTTGGTGCGCCACCACCTGATGGTCCCCTCCCATACTAACCTCACTCCACACTCCACACTCCTCACTCCACACTCCTCACTCCACACTCCTCACTCCACACTCCTCACTCCACGTAATCATGCTACAAAAACTCTATATCAAGAACTTTACCCTCATCGATGAACTGGCCATCGACTTGCACCCGGGATTCTCGGTGATGACCGGTGAGACGGGCGCGGGAAAGAGCATCATCCTGGGAGCTATCGGACTGCTCCTGGGACAGCGTGCCGACTCAAAGACCATCCGTCAGGGGGCCGACCGTTGCATGGTCGAGGCTCACTTCGACCTCTCGCGATATGACTTGCAGCCGTTCTTTGACGAGAACGATATCGACTATGATGCCGCTGATACCATCATCCGCCGTGAACTCACCGCTGCTGGTAAGAGCCGTGCCTTTATCAACGATACGCCGGTGGCGCTCTCGCTGTTAAAGGAACTGGGTGAGCAACTGGTGGATATCCATTCGCAACACCAGAACCTGCTGCTTAGCAAGCAGGACTTCCAACTGAGTGTGGTGGACATCATCGCCAAAGACCAGCAGACACTGGCAGACTACCGCCAGGCCTATGCTGCCTACCACTCCAAACTCCAGGAGTATGAGGCATTACGCCAGGAAATCGAACAGAACCGCCAGCATGCTGACTTCCTGCAGTTCCAATATACGGAACTCTCTGACGCGCATCTGTTGGCTGGAGAACAGGAGGAACTGGAACAGCAGAGCGACACCATGTCGCATGCTGAGGAAATCAAGTCGGCACTCTATGAGGCCGACAGTGCGCTCAATGGTGAACAGGCTGCGGCGGTGAGTCAGGTGCGCACAGCCATGCAGGCGCTCAACGGTATCAGTAGGGTACTGCCGTCAACCAATGAACTGGCTCAGCGCCTCGAGACGTGTCACATCGAACTCCGTGATATTGCCGAGGATGTGGGACACCTGTTGGAGAATACTGACTTCGACCCGGCAGAGTTGGATGCCATCAATAACCGTCTCGACAGACTCTACGAACTGCAGAAGAAGTACCATGTCGAGAGTGTCGATGAACTCATCGCGCAGCGTGACCGTCTGGCACAGATGCTGACGAACATCGAGGATGGGGACGAGGCCCTGGCCCAACTGCAGGCACAGTGCGAACAACAGCAGAAGGCTTGTCAGCAACAGGCCGACCAACTGAGCCAGCTGCGCCAGCAGGCTGCCCGGGAGATAGAGCGTCAGATGCAGCAGCGCCTGGTACCGCTGGGCATGCCTCACCTGCGTTTCCAGGTGGCCATCACACCGGGTTCACTGGGTCCCAATGGTCAGGATAGTGTGGCATTCCTCTTCTCGGCTAACGCCTCTACACCGCTCCAACCGGTGGCCCAGGTCGCGTCAGGTGGTGAGATAGCGCGTGTCATGCTGTCGCTGAAGGCCATGATCAGTGGGGCCGTGAAACTGCCGACCATCATCTTCGATGAGATCGACACGGGGGTCAGCGGTAAGATGGCGGAGAAGATGGCGGAGATCATGCAGGAGATGGGCAGCTACAAGCGTCAGGTAATCAGCATTACGCACCTGCCGCAGATTGCCGCACTGGGCAGCTACCACTATCGGGTATCTAAGGAGGAGACACCGACGGGTACGCTGAGCCGTATGCAACTGTTGTCTCCCGAAGAGCGTGTCCGTGAGATTGCCCAGATGGTCAGTGGCAGCGATGTCACGGAGGCGGCCATGGCCAATGCCCGTCAGTTACTGAAGATGGGGTAGAGGAGGGAGCGTTTATTCCTTGATCTTATTCCAGGCATCGCTCTGCGATGCGTTGATATTGAAAAGGATGTCATAGACGGCGTCCTTTTCTTTCTGGGTACCCTTGCCCTTGTAGATATTGGCCAACTCGTCGCGCTTGAAGTCGGTCCATATCTGGGGCAGCAGACTCAGTGGCTTGTCCTCGTGGGCTTTCTTCAGGTGGGCCAGGGCTTCGGTGACGTTGCCACGGCCTCGCTCTACATTGTTGGCCATCTCGTCGAGACCCTGTCGGTAGTAGTCGTACTGCAACTGGCGGAAGGGTTTCATGGCCTCGTCCAGATAGTCGTTGATGAGGGCAAAGCGGTTGCGGCTGTTCTCAAAACTCTTCCAGCCCGTAAACTCCAGACTCTGCGCATTGTTCACCAGGGTCATGCAGCGCTGCAGCACGTCTGTGCCACCCATAGGTGCAAAACTGTCAAGGTCCAGACCGATGATGAGGTAGGCGTAGTAGGCCATCAGTGCTGTCAACTGGTTATCGACCATCTCCTCATTGAAGTTGAGCTGGTCGTACTGCACATACTCGAAGTTGAAGTCGGCATCCTTATTATTATAGAGCGTCGAGGTGTAGGCCGAGTTATATACCGGACGGTTGGCCTGTATCATGGCGGTACACTCGAAGAGATTACTCTGGCGGTTGTATTTCGTCACCGTCAGATTGAAGTTACAGACGATGCGCTCCTGCTTCTGAAACTGCAACTCCGTCCATTGACGGTCGTTCATCCACTGTTCCAGAGCCTCCTTCAGCGTCTCAAAGACCGCCTTGTCAGTACCCTCAATCTGCGAACTGTTGATATTGATCTTCACCTGCAGCTCCTGGGCACTCACGCTCACCGTTAGCAGTATATATAATAATGTAAGAATCCCTTTTTTCACCTCTCACTCATCACTTATCACTCATCACTTATCACTTATCACTTAACACTTAACACTTAACACTCCTCACTCCTCACTCCTCAACCCTCACTCCTCACTCCTCACTCCTCACTCCTCACTCCTCACTTAATACTCATCACTTTTTCGACTTCGTCCACGATGTCCCTCGCCACTTCCAGCTTCGACTTCTTCTCATAGTCGCGCTGGCCTTCCTTGGAGATAATGCTAATCTGGTTTTCATCCGACTGGAAGCACGTCCCTTTGTGCTGCAGGGAGTTCAGCACAATGAAGTCCAGGTTCTTCTTCTCCAGCTTCTTCTTAGCATTCCTCTCCTCATCGTTGGTCTCCAAAGCAAACCCCACCAGCACCTGCTTCTCTGTCTTCATCTTTCCCAAAGCTGCAGCAATATCCGGGTTCGGCACCAGCCTTAGCGTCAGCCCCTCTTCGTCCCAGTCCCCCCTCCTTAGGGAGGGGGCAGTCTTCTCCCTCTTAATTTTCTCCTTCGCTTGCTGCTCCGGCCTGAAGTCCGCCACAGCCGCACAAAGAATGGCGGCATCACTTTCTTTAAAGGCCTCAGTGGCCGCCTGGTACATCTCCTCACAGCTCTCCACATCAATCCTGTGGATGGTCTCAGAGCACTTCAGACTGACGGGCCCGGCGACCAGTGTCACCTCAGCGCCCCTTTGTGCGCACTCCTCAGCCAGGGCGAAGCCCATCTTCCCACTGCTGTAGTTGCCAATAAACCGTACCGGGTCTATCTTCTCGTATGTAGGTCCCGCGGTAATCAGCACCTTCTTCCCTTCTAAGCCACTGTTCCCCCTCATTTTTGAGGGGGCTATGGTAAGGCTCTCCTCTTCGTCCCAGTTCCCCCTCCTTAAGGAGGGGGCTATGGTAAGGCTTCTTTCCAGTATCTCCACGATTCTTTCCGGCTCCTCCATTCTTCCTTTTCCTTCCAGCCCAGATGCCAGAAAACCAGATGCGGGCTCAATGATGGTATTCCCAAAGCTGACGAGCCGCTTCATGTTCTCCTGCGTGCTGGGGTGCTTATACATATCCAGGTCCATCGCAGGCGCAATGAACACGGGGGCTTTCATCGACAGATAGGTGGTGATGAGCATATTGTCGGCAATGCCGTTGGCCATCTTGCCAAGGGTCGAGGCCGTACAGGGTGCGATGAGCATGGCGTCAGCCCATAGCCCCAAATCGACATGTGAGTTCCACGTGCCGTCCTTTTGGGCAAAAAACTCGCTGATCACGGGCTTATGGGTCAGTGCCGACAGGGTGATAGGCGTGATAAACTCCTTTCCTGCAGGGGTAATCACCACCTGCACCTCAGCACCAGCCTTCACCAGTCCACGGATAATCAGACAAGCCTTATACGCGGCTATCGATCCCGTAATACCCAGTACAATCTTCTTTCCCTTCAACATCTCACCTCTTTCCTCTTCGTTATTCACTATTCACTATTCACTAGCGAAGCGCCTGCGCTTCGCGCAAACGAATCCTTGTCAGCACCTGCTTGGTGTTATACGTAAAGTCCCCACCGAGTATCCAGCTATAGTACCCGGGATCCATGCGCAACACCTGTGCCACAGGAATTCCCTTGTGCTTACCGAAGTTAAAGACCTCCGTACGCTGACCATTGACCTCTGCCCAGACGATGCGTCCGGCAAAATCCACATTGTCGTTGACCTTCGAGAACTCTGCCAGCACCCCCATATCGTTGGCTAAGGTGCGACCCTCAGGGTCTTCACCCAACTGGCGCTGGTGCTCCTCGGTATAGTAGTCCAACTCACCCATTAGCACGCGGTAGGTGGCCTCCGTGTCCTGGTCGGCACGATGGGCCTCGAAGTCTTCCTCCATTCTGCGACCGCAGTAGAACTTATAGGCGGCAGCCAGGTTTCTGCGCTCCATCTTGTGGAAGATGGTCTGGGCGTCGATGAGTCTCGCCTTCGTAAAGTCGAAGTCGATACCTGCCCGCAGAAACTCCTCAGCCAACAGAGGTACGTCAAAGTGGTTGCTGTTAAAGCCGGCAATGTCGGACCCGGAGAATACGATATTGATCTTGGCAGCCAACTGCTTGAAGGTGGGCTTGCCCAGCACGTCATCGTTGGAGATGCCCGTCAGAGCCACCACCTCCTCGGGAATGGGCTTCTCGGGGTTGATCAGTTCGTTGCCCCGTTCTTCGTGTCCGTCGGGATACACCTTAATATACGACAACTGTATCACCCGGTCTTTCACAAGGTCCAGTCCCGTCGTCTCTAAGTCAAAGATTACCAGCGGTTTCTGTAAATTCAGTTTCATTCTTCACTCTTCACTATTCACTATTCACTCTTCACTAGCGAATGCGCTTAATCGTTGATCAGCATCGGCATCATCAGCATCAGCACCTCCTGGTTCTCGGGCTGCTCACTGGGCAGTACCAGACCGGCACGGCTGGGGTCGGCCAACTGGATGGTCACCTCCTGACAGTCAAGGTTGCCGAGGATCTCGATGAACGACGAACCCTTGAAACCGATAGACATCGGCTGACCGTTATACGAGCAGGCCATGCTCTCCGTAGCGGTCTTCGAGAAGTCGTAGTCGTCGGCAAAGAGCTGCAGTGTGCCACCCTCCACATGGAAGCGGATCAGGTTGCTGGAGTCGTTGGCAAACGGCTGGACACGGCGTAGGGCAGCCAACAGCGACTGGCGGTCTACCGTCAACTGGTTGGGGTTCGACTGCGGAATGACGGAGTTGTAGTTCGGGTAGCGGCCCTCGATGAGGCGGCAGGTGATCTCTCCGTCACCATAGTTGATCTGGGCGTTGCGCTCGTCAAAGCGGATGGTGATGTCACCACCGTCCTTGCCGAGGAGTCCCTTCAGCAGGCCTGCGGGCTTCTTGGGCAGGATGAAGGCGGCAGACTCGTCGCTGTGGATGGTCATCAGACGGTTTCTCACCAGTTTGTGACCGTCACTGGCTACGATGGCCAGACACTCGGGGGTCAGGTCAAAGTAGATACCGTTCATCACGGGACGCAACTCGTCCTGTGCGGTGGCGAAGAGCGTACGGTTGATGTTCTCCGACAGCGTGGCGGTGGGCATCGTAATCTCGTGGGTGTTGAAACCCAGTCCCTGGGCCTGCGGATACTCGTCGGCATTGTCTGTAGGCAACGAGAACATACCGTTCTGGTAGGATATCTTGGCGGTGTTGGCCGACAGATTGACCTCAAAGGTGATGGGCTGCTCGGAGAATCCCTTGACAGCCTCCAACAGGTCGTGATTGCCGATGGCAAAGCGTCCGTTGCTGTCGCTGTCAGTCAGCTCGAGCTGGGTCTTCATGACGTTCTCGCTGTCAGAAGCGGTGAGGTACAGGATGTTGTCCTGAATCTCGAAAAGGAAATCTGCAAGAATCGGCAGGGAGTTCTTGCTGTTGATGACTCGGGAAAGGGCAGTGAGCTTGCTGCTCAGTGCGGTGCTGGATACTGTGAATCTCATTGCTAAATATGTTTTTAAATGTTTATTTTTCTCGAAACGACTACAAAAATACAAAATTCCTCGTTCAATTGCAAAAAAATATCCCGAAAAATGCCATTTTTAAAATTATTTTCCGTAATTTCGCACTCTGAAACGAAAAAATACGTAAATAATAAAGGTATATTATGGATTTAACAGGAAAGATTATTGCAGTATTGCCTGCAAGTAGTGGTGTCTCTCAGCGCACGGGTAACACCTGGATGTCTCAGGACTATGTCATCGAGGTTCCCGGCCAGTATCCCAGAAAGTGCGTGTTCCGTGTTTTCGGCGAGGATCGTATCAAACAATTTAACATTCAGATGGGCGAAGACCTGACGGTGTCTTTCGATATCGATGCCCATGAGTTTAATGGCCGCTGGTTCAACGACGTCCGTGCATTCAATGTTTCTCGTGGCGTAGTGCCCGTAGCTGGCGCTCCCATGCCTGGTGCCGGTGCTCCCGTTCAGTCGGCCGAAATGCCTGCAGCATCACCATTCCCGCCCGTTCAGGAGGGTGCTGGTGAAGAGAGCACGGACGACCTTCCTTTCTAAACGGCGTGAACCTTCAATAAGATAGGTGTGGCCTCGCTTTGGGGCCGCACCTATCGCTTTTTCTTGCTGCCTGTTGTCCGTTTGAGGCTTTATGAAAAATGTGGACATTTTGTGCGCTGTAGAAAAAAGTTCCTACAAAATAGGGAAAAATAATTTTTTTATTCCGAAGATTTTCCGTACCTTTGCATGCTGAATGAATACGAAGACATTCATGTCTGAGGGAATTGAAAATCAACCAAATGCTACGACAGTGATGGGCACTGGCGGCGCCGTAGGCGTGCTCAAAGCCTCATCCAAGAAGCGGGAATGGTTCATTGCCAGGGTGTCTCCTAATACCGAGAAATCCTCGCGTGACCGCCTGCTACAGATGGGCGTCGAGGCCTTTGTCGCCTCACAGGAAGAGTACCGGTTCTACAAGAATGGCGACCGTAAGAAACCCCGGAAGAAGAAGGTCGAGCTGGTGGTCATTACGCAGTATGTCTTCATCCACATCACGGAGATAGAGCGTCGCCGACTGGTGGAGGAACCTTTCATCCGCTGCTTTCTCATCGACCGTACCCATGAGGAGCGCACCTTTGCCACGGTCTCTGACGAGAAGATGCACCAGTTGAAGCTCATGTTGGGCTATCAGGACGCGCAGGTCCAGTTTGCTGCCGCCGACTATACCATTGGCGAGGAAGTCACCGTCAAAGGCTTCGGCTCCCAAGAATATACCGGTCATGTCGTGCGCCTCCGGGGTGACAAGACGTCCTATATCGGTGTTCGCATCGATGCCCTCGGTTGTGCCTACCTGGAGATTGCTCCCCAACGACTGGCCAAGAAACAGTAGGACAATCCGTCAATGACAAAGGAAGAGATTGCAAAGCTACCCACCCTCCTTGATATCGTCAACCATTATCTTGATGGCGAGCGGAGAATAGAGGAACGGCATGAGAAAAGCCCCTTCAAGGGCCTCTTCCCGACCCGGGCATACAAAGGCATGTTTGAACCCATGCTCATGGAGGACGGCACACATATCCTGATGCCTTTGTCGCCGGCGCAGCATTCTTACTATCGTGGCGAGAGCAGTTATCATGAGGACTGTCGCCCTTCTCTATACCGTAAAGGGATGACCGAGGCCGATATGCTGGTGGAACGCGTCAAGCGTTGTGAGTTGGAGCTGATGATGCAGCAATATCCCATTACCGACCTCTTTGCCAACAGCATCCATGCACAGGCCCCTGATAAGAGCTGGATTCAGATTCCTTTCCGTATCGGATACGATGGCATGGCCCAGCATTATGGCATCAAGACCGAATTGATGGATCTCACTCTTGACCCGTGGACGGCAGCATTCTTTGCTGCAACCACCTACGATGCGACTACTGATACCTATTCGCCCATCGAGGATACTGACAAATACCAATATGGTGCCTTCTATCTGTATAATGAAAGGCCTCTGCCTATGTCAGGCCATTCGCGTCTAGATGTGGTGGGTATGCAGCCCCTCTCGCGTCCTGGTCGTCAAAGCGCCTACGTGTTTCGTATGAGCCAGGGTGAGAATTTCAATACCATGATGCAGAAGAGCCTTTTCCGTCATGATGCAGAAGTAAACCGAAAGATTTACGCCCATGCCAACAGCGGGAACCAACTCTTTCCTAAAGAATTGATAGGTGACCGCATTCGTAGTGAGATTGTAAAAGGCGAAGACTTCTCGCAACAAGCCTATTCCCTGGCCAAGCGTCGTTACTATCCTATGGCTACCGATGATACGCTGGCAGGCTATCTTGCTGACAAGCACATCACCATCACCTCCACCGAAAGACAATGGTTCACCGAAGCAGAAAAGAAAGCCGCTTTAGACTATTGGGAGACCTATCAGCAAGAATTGTTTAGCAAGATTCACCTGCGATGGTCTTATCGTGGCCCCGTGGAAGTTGTGGAAGGGAAAGACTTTGTCAAATTGGTAAATAATTAGAGAAAAGACATTGACTATATGCTCTAAGGTAAAAGCCTTGTATTGGAGAACATAATAATCAAGCTAATTCTTAACTGATTTGCAACTCTATCGGTAAGGAAATCGAAACATATTGGCATCTCCTTATGACAAAACGGACATCTACTGAAATAGAGAGTGAATACAAGCGTCTTGTAGTTAAAGAGCCGCATAACTATAATATGCGTTGCAAAATGCTATGGGACTTGACATCGGCTCTTCTGCAAGAAGGAAAGCGAGAAGAAGCATGGGAAAAGAGCAATGAGGCTTTTTATTATAGTTGTATGAACGAAACAGTCTATGAAGGGTTTGAGGTATTCAGCTTTCGTAGCTTTGACGAGAAGGGCTACTCATTGGATGACATCAAGAAAAATACTATTAGCCTAGTGCATCCCGATATGTTTAACGACCCCTTCGATACGGTGTTCTTTCAATGGTTGAGAAGAAAAATTGATATATCAGAAAATACAAAAAAGGAACTGGCCGCAATAATACTGCGACGTGGTGATGCATTAAAAGCAAGATGTTTTATGAGGACAACTCCATTGGTTCCTTCTGATGGCAGTGTCCCACAAAAGGTACAAGACATTAAAGACGTTAACCCATTGATGTGGGCTCATTATGCAAACAGCCATAAAGGCTTTTGTGCCAAATATGAACTGACCCCCAGTTTCGTATTTCAAGACGAAACGAAGCACTGTTTTATGAGAATTGGAGCGATAAAATATGCGGAAGAAATTAATCTGACAACGGGCCTTAGTTTTGAAGACGCATTGTTGATGAAGAGCAAGATATGGAGCTATGAGAATGAGGTAAGAGCTATTTTATATGACCCAGAATGTAAAGAACAAGTAACAACGAAACCTGCACCAAAACTGAATTCAATATATCTTGGGCTACGCTGCTCAACTTCCGACAGACAGGAAATGACTCAGGCATTAAGGGGTGGTGCAATTCCTTTATACCAGATGGAATACGACCCTACAGATGCTTCAAAGTTAATACCTAAACGAATAGGATAGACATTAAGTGTATGATCAAAATATCATTACAACAATTGATAGTGGCTGTTGATGCTTATCAGGCAGTTCATTGGAATGCAAAGCGGAAAAGTGATTTAAGTACTATTTCAGAACATTTGAAAAATGTGCAGGTATATGAACGGTCACGTGGTAGCAAGCAATTGGTGCTACCAACTGTTCACCAAATACCAAGAGTACAATTGACAACCCTTTTGCCAGAGTTGGGTAATGCTATCAGTGCAGACACTTCCCTACCTGACAGTGTGTTGGTAGTTAGTCCTGTTCCCATTTCACTTGAAGTACAGCAGACCCTGACAGAAATGATGAGACAAGAACATCAGGTTGACTTGAGATTCCTAGGAAATGAGGAAATGATGAGTATTCCAGAGTTTGCATCGATACTGAAAGATGATGACGATGGCGTTTTTGACGATCTTGACGTGTCGCATAAGATGCTTTATGACATGTTGGGAGAAGGACAAAATGTGGATGATATTAAGAATTGTTTGGTCTGTTCAGTTATTGTTTTTATTCTCGATGAGAAAGGAAAAATCCTCACGGACGAGCTTGTGAAAGCTGTACAAGATAAACTTGGAAAAGATGTTGGCAGCCTTCAACAAGAAATCAGGTTCCTACAGAAAAAAGGGAGGTTAAAAAGTGAGAAATTTAATAAAGATTTACTGTCACTCACAGATTCAGAGAAAAAAAATATAGAGGTTGCTAAGGAAAAGTCGCTTCAGGAAGAAAAAGCTTTCTATGCAGAGTTTCATGCATTGCTTGACAAATACAGAATATGTGACGAACATAAAGAGTTATTTGGCAAATTGCGTAGCATGTACATCAGCCGTTGTGGGGTGCAACTTGATCAAGAAATCAGTTCTAATATAAAAAACGACAAAGAGCGCGTGAAGAACGCAGTTGACGACTTTCAACAGTTTGTCAAATCACAGATAAAGGAGCCAAATGAGATGGCTTCTTTTATGGAGGAAATGAAAGAGTTATGTCAGAGTAATAGTTTCCTAAGTCGTGTTGGAGCCAGCGAGTCTTTTCTCAGTCTTTACCGATCCAAGAAATTGGAAAAATATCTTGGTTCAAAGCACAAAAGAGTTTACCTTGACACAAAAGTTTTTGTGTACTACCTTTGTAGTAAGTCTGGTTTGCTTCAGGGACAGAGTGATTGGCAAGAGCATGGTTACCGTTCAACGGTGAATCTGATGAAATTGCGACACAATAAGAAAATAGACGTCAAATTCTTTGTAAGGGATGATTATTTAGGCGAGGCAGTCGGTGAGTTGAAGAAAGCATTGCGGACGTCGTGGTTTACAGAGATGCGCAAGTTCCCCATCCCATACGAGACATCGAATACGTTTTATAACTATTACCATTTCTTGCATGATGAGGGTCGTTTGAATGATAGTATCCACAACTTTGAGGATTTTGTAAGAAGTCTTGGTTTTGAATTGACTGATCCAGAGCACCACGATTTTGAAAAGAGCAGTATGAACAAACTACTCGAACGGTTGCAGTATTTAGGTATAGAAAGGGGCAACAACAAGTCTATCGCAGAGGCTCTTTTCAAAGAAATGTTGAAGGAATATGAAATGCAGCTAATGAGTAAAGGAAAAGAGAAAACAAAGGCAGCACGAATGGCCGATGTACGTCAGACTGCGATATTATGCAAAGATAGTAATGTGAAAGATGCTGACTTTTATTTCTGTTCTTGGGATTATACTACAATCGATTTGCGTGACTGGTTGATAAACAAATCACCTGCTGATTATAAACATTACTCAATTTATAATCCAAGCCGACTGGCCAATAAGTTTTCTCTTACCGATTTCAACATAACATCCAAGAGTATTACGGATGAGTTATTCTTCTATGCCGATAACCATTATAGAATCAGCGAGAAGATACGAATGCTCTATGACGATGTAATAGTGCCGTTATTTGGCTATATTAAAAGAGACGACATGCAGGCATTAAATTTCATCCTTGGTTTGCAGAAGACTTACTTGTCTCAACATAAACCAGAGATGACAGATTTAGAGATAGACAAAAAACTTCCTCTAGAAATCATCTTTAATGGTATCAGTCAGAAGGCATATGACGAAAAATATAGCACGCAGGAACTAAGTAATTTCCTTAATGATGTAAAAAACTTAGAATATCTGAAAAATTTTTTTACTGATGCTTTTAATGATATAAAGAATGACCGTAAAGTCGATGAATTAATAGCTGGCTTCAGTAAAAGAATGGATGCATACTTCAGAGAAAACGGTTCAAAGGATGTAGATATACCTGTATGGCACTGAGAGAAAAGGAACATGACAAAGGAGAGATGACGATCTGAGGCTGTCTCCTGCAGACAGCTTTTTTGAATGCAAATGGGACAATAAGAAAGATACATATTCTAAAGATTATCAAGCTATGAATTCGATATTAAATGAGTTTTTCGTAGTTAGAGAATCATAGCATCCTGATACTGATTAGATGTTATTCAATTTGTTAATGATAGTATTCTGCTTCAATTTCTTACGTGGTTTTGAATAAGCTCAAGTGACTTATGGAAATCAAATACATAAAAATAGAAGGTTTGTTTAGTAGATTTAATCATGAGATTAAATTTATTGACGGTGTTAATATCATTATAGGTGATAATGGTGTTGGTAAAACTGTGTGCCTTAAGATCATTGACCACCTATTCAGTAGCGATTTTGGTTTTCTGTTTGATTTGGATTTTCGTCAGATTACCATTTCCTATGGAAAAGAGATCTGGGAGATATCTAAACAGCCTTTAGATGGTAGAAGTGGACTTTATAGTTACTATGGCTCAAATCTAAGTAAAGAATTCCAGATACAGATTTGTAATAATCTCGGGCATCTACATAATGTAAAATATGAAGATGTAAGAATCGACTTGCCACCGTTTTATGAAAAAATCTCGGATACGGAATGGATTGATAGACGTCGAGGAATTGTATATGAAGAAAGAGAAATCTTAAACCGCCCAAGTGTACGTAAAGAAACAAAGAAACTACCGGATTGGATTACAAAAAGGTTTAAAAGCATATCTGTAAGATTAATAGATACGCAACGAATCTATAGAAATGAGAGTAATGGGCGAACAGCAGAGATAGGGCGAACAATAAGTAAAAATGTTAAGGATATAGCTGATGTAATAAGTAGAGAGCATAGCAAGGCTGGTGTTATTTCTGCGCAACTTGACAGAACTTTCCCATCGCGACTTGTTAATTTATTGAGCCAGCATCCTGAGGTAACACCACAAGATACATTAAATAGACTCACCGATATTGATGATCTTAATAAAGCTTTGAATAAAGTAGGGCTTACTGAGTATAAGAATGACTCTATCTTGAAAAATCTCCAGCAGATAGATACTGCAATACTTACAGTGTTATCTCTTTATGCTGATGATATGAAAAAGAAATTGGAAGCATATAGTGATATTCAGGGGAAGTTGCAATTGTTCTTAAATATAATCAACAGCAGGTTTGATAACAAACAATGTGTGATAAGTAAAGAAAATGAATTCAAATTTATTACATATGAATTATACGGGAGGACAAAACGTGCAAGAGAGTTGGCTCCAACACTCTTATCTTCTGGTGAACAAAATGAGTTTGTTTTATTCTATGAACTACTTTTCAATTGTAGTGAAAAGAACTTTATACTGATTGACGAACCAGAGCTTTCGCTCCATGTAAAGTGGCAGCAAAAAATGATAGATGACCTTTTAAGTATCTGCAATCAGAACAAGTTAAATATTCTTATAGCCACACATTCACCAGACCTAATTGGCAACCATTGGTCATTGGTACAAAAATTAGAATAATATGGCAGATGTCAGGGAACCTGTAGCGTGGGTAAATTCGGCGCGTATGTCAGGGGCATTTTACATGTACGTTGAGGGAGCAAGTGACGAACGTTTTTGGAATAAATTTGTTGATTCTTCCAATGTAAAATTGCAGGTGTGTTTTGGTTGCAAAAAACTATTAGCGGTAATTGATGAGCATATCAAACAAGGTGTAAATGACTTCTTGGCTGTAATAGATCGCGATTTCTGTGGAATATTGGGAAATACCCCTAAAAAGGATAATCTTTTCATAACAGATGATCATGACATAGAAATGACGATGTATCATAAAGGCAACGCATTCTCAGAGATGTTAAATGCAATAGATAGAGGAGGGAAAATAGGAGCGTATGTAAAACAGGGTCATGATATTCTTGATGAGACAATGGAAATAACCAATGATATTGGTTGTTGTAAAGTGGCAAATGAAAAAGGTAATTTTGGAATTATATTCGCTCATGAGAACGAAAAGACGCATGAAATAAAACGCCCGAAATATGAGGGCTGCATGGATGGAAAGACTGGTAAGTATAATGGGCTCAACCATGTTGTAGCAAAAATTAAAGGGTTTAATGATTCCATCAAGAATAAGACACCAAAAGAAACTTCAATAATCGCAGCGGCACAAAGCGAGAAAACCGTTGGATATGATAAATGGCAACTGTCAAATGGACATGATGTTTCCTATTTACTGCCCTATATCATACGTAGACGTTGTAAGCATAGCAACAATAACATGGATATTGAGTTCATTGACAGCGTGCTTTATGCAGCCTATAAGGTAGATGATTTCCATCTTACAACTCTTTATAAAGAGATGGATATTTGGTCAAGAAAAAAGAAATTAAAACTCTTTTTGTGAGTTTGAGTGTAAACTGTCAATTTTGACGTATTGTGCATGAAATGGGAAAATAATACCTTTGGCCTTGTTTTTAAGAATGAGACAAATGGTATACAGTTCAAAAGATTTTGAGAGCCTTTGGTTTTTGTACCAGGCTGAGGGCCTCCCGAAGAATATCTCGATAGAGGAATTGACTTTCCCTTCGGTCGTCGAGCTAAACCTTCAGCACAAGAGCACGGAGTTCATGAAATAATTAGTTATATTCTGTGGATTTAATGGACGTTACATTGACTAGGATAAATAAGCAGACTGCGGAAGATCCATACGCTTTTATGGAAAAAGACCAGCTGATATCAATGATACACTTCCTTGTTAAACGCGAGGATGAACGGGCCCAGGAGAACCAGGAACTGAAGGATATGGTGAAGGATCTGAGGGATACCCATAAGCAGGATGTGAAGACCCAGACAAACCTGCTGAAGTCTATCGATAAGCTGACCAGTCAGGTGGCTGACCTCACCACTCAGAACCGAATGATCAGCGAGAGGATAGCTGAGCTTGCTCAGACTCTCCCGAGTCGAGATTGAGGAAGATAAGCATCAACAAGACTCTTCAGCAGAAAGTTAACGACCTGCTCTCGCAGATATCAGTGGGCAACAAAGTCCGCTTTGGCTCTAAGAGCCAGAAGGGAATCAAGAAGAATGCACCTGTACAGGATAGAGAGAAGGATAAGTACGACTTTGATTCGACAACTCACTTGCAGAACGCACGCTTCGCCCTATGACAGTAGAGCGCAAAAACTCGCTGACTTTTGGCAGCCATGCAGGTGCAAAAGTATCGGTTATCTACCACACTTTTATCGAGACGTGCAAGATGTGTGGCGTATCCACATTGGAATATTTTAAGGAATTCTTCAATGCTGCGATTAAGCGAGAACAGTTCCGAATGTATTCGAGAATTGTCGAGCGTGAGCAGCTTCGGATTTTATCCAAGGCAATCATGCAGGGAAGAACAGATTATGAGAACATGTTACCGATGACCTCGGTATAAAAATAATAAAGTTTAATTTGATTTAGACGCTTCAGGTGGCCAAAACTGCCCCAAAAGGTCGTTTTTAAGCCTGGACGTCAAAATTGACAGTTTACAACAAAACAATGAAGACAATTGATCAAATATTGAAAATTAAGGCAGTCGTATTGTATATTTTGAAACAGTTGCCGCAAGGGGTGGACTATATTCACCTTTTCAAGATAATGTATTTTGCCCAACAGGAGCATCTTGTGACTTATGGATTACCATTAGTTGATGATACTTTTGTGGCTCGTAAGCATGGACCGGTTGCAACATTAACATATAAAGTGTTACATTGCGTTGAAGGAAAAGATGTTATCAAAACATCCGACTTGAATGACTTTACACAATGTCTTTCTATACGAATGGAAGATAATCATCAGATTGTAACTGCTAAGCCAGAATCAGTATGCGATATGGACGAGCTGTCTGGGTCTAACCAGAAAATCCTGGATAAGTGGATAAAAAAGTGTAAAGATGTAGAAGCTTTTGACTTGGCAGACATGTCTCATGACAAAGCATGGCTTAAAGCTAAGAAGCAAGCTGAGAAGACAGGAGAAGATACAAAGATTCCTTTGGTAGATATTGCTCAAGCAGCAGGAGCTACTAAAGAGATGCTTGGTGTTATTCGTGAACGTCAACTTAATCAGTATTCGCTGCAATGGACTTAAGAAAATTGCAGCAAGATTATCTTGCAGAACAGCGTAAGGTAACAAAAGAGAAAATAAAGAAAGGCAGTTTAATACGTACTGTATTATCACAGCAGGATGGCTTGAATCTCACTGATGGACGTAAAGAAAAGCCAAAATTGATAGTGATAGTAGGGCATGATAAAATAAATAATGTGTATTATGGGACTGTTTTGGTGAATACAAAAATGAATCCCAGATCCGCATATTCAAAAGAATATCTACAAGCACAGTATTTGTTAAAACAGAAAGATTATCCCGACTTCTTGTCATATAACAGTTATACTGATTGTGGCGTCCTTTTCCCTGTACCGTTAGAGAAACTGCTATTGGGAGAGTACTATGGGGAATTAAAAGAATCAGATATTAAAGGTATATTTGAAATACTCATAAATACAGATACGATTTCGAAAAAAGTAAAAAAGAGATTTGGTCTAATCTAGTCGTATCAGTTAGCAAGTCCTCATCTTCCATCTTACATCTAAATAGTCTCTCATAAAGACAAATGGTTCAATAATTGGCAAGCCTGCACCCTTTTTAAAATGATAGAGATTAATCCACAATACGAGGCGATATTTGATGCTCGAAACATTGATGATGAAGGCTGCGAGTAAACGAGAGCAATGTCAAGATTTCTTAAGCATTGCCGAGCGTGAGCAGACTAGCCCGATAGGGCAAGGGGGTAGCGAAGACTACCGATAATGTAAGGATTTAAGAAAAGCGATAATACGATGATGACGCAACTATCAGATAAAGAACATAACGTGCAGATGGAGGACATGCGCTCCTTCGACGAGCAGATGCCGTGCGTGGGGATCTTCTGGTACGATCCGGAGGACCACCAGCTGTTTGGCGTGCGCAAGAAGGAACTGACGCCACAGATGGTTGAGGAGGCTGCCGAGAAAGGTAAGCCCTTCATCAACTACCCACAGCTGCACAGGCAGGTGTGGGCCAAGGAATATTTCCGGGCGCAGGCCAAACACTTGGACACCAAGTTCAAGGGAGACTATACGCAGGTGCCCCGTGGCCGTGTGGCGTGGACTATTGACAAGTTCATCGTGCTCGTTGGCAAGTGGGCCGAGCCTATACAAGACGAGCTCAGCGAGTTGTTGGAGCAAGAATTCTCACTCCCGTACTTCGAGTTCGTGTACGACGAGCACTGGGATTTGGGTCACGGCTGGAGTGGTGATATGCCAAAGTAAATGACCCGCCGATCTCGAATGGGTCAACGACCCGTAAACTGTCAATTTTGACGTATTGTGCATGAAATGGGAAAATGATACCTTTGGCCTCGTTTTAAGAATGAGACAAATGGTATACAGTTCAAAAGATTTCCCAAGGATATGGTGTAGGATATTGACAGCCGGACTGAAGGCTGTTGTTGAAAAGAGATAGGGCAATAGATAAATGAATCCACTGGATACGCCAAGGTCCTATCTCTGGAATATTATTGGGAAGATACGACAAAGATAATAAATAACAGCTTATTAGATAAGGTTTCTACACAAGCAAAGGACTCACCACGCCTGCGGATGAACTATAACTTTCATCAGTCGTTGGAGGATAAGTGTCATCGCTTTCTGAATGCGGTTGAGCCAGGGACTGTAGTGCCAATTCACCGACATCCGGCAAAGGATGAGACTTTTGTGATTCTGCGCGGTAAGGTACGGGTAACGACACATCATGATGATGGCTCTGTCATTGAAAGTGTGGTGCTATGTCACGAGGAAGGACGATATGGTGTTGACATCCCGAAAGGGGGGTATGGCATACCTTAGAAGCGTTGGAGCCTGATTCCGTGATCTTTGAATGTAAGGAAGGGCCTTTCGTACCACATGAAGTGGATGGAATATTGAATGTTTGAACGCACGAAAGAATTAAATAGCTGTAAAGATATACAAAGTTAATAGAAGATATGAAAACTGCATTAATTACTGGTATTACTGGCCAGGACGGAAGTTATCTGGCCGAGTTTTTGTTAGAAAAAGGTTATGATGTTCATGGAACGATTCGTAGAAGTTCTGTGGACTTCCGTGAGCGTATAGCACATTTGGAGGGTACTCCTCATTTCCATCTGCACTATGCAGACTTGGGCGACTCAATGAGTGTGTTGGGTGTGATAGGTAAGGTTAAGCCCGATGAGATATATAACTTGGCTGCTCAGAGCCACGTTCAGGTGAGCTTTGACTCACCGGAGTTTACGGCTGACGTGGACGCCGTAGGCGTGCTGAGAATACTGGAAGCTGTAAGGCAACTGGGCATGACGGATACATGCCGTATTTACCAAGCGAGCACGAGCGAGCTGTATGGTAAAGTGGAAGAGGTTCCTCAGAATGAGAATACACCGTTCCACCCATATTCTCCATACGCTGTGGCTAAGCAGTATGGCTTCTGGATTGTGAAGGAATACAGAGAGGCATACAATATGTATTGTTGTTCTGGTATTCTTTTTAACCACGAGTCAGAACGTCGCGGAGAGACGTTCGTGACGAGAAAGATAACGCTGGCAGCAGCAAGAATCAGCCAAGGCTTACAGGATTGCTTATATCTCGGCAATATGGATAGTCTTCGTGACTGGGGTTACGCTAAGGATTACGTAGAGTGCATGTGGCTCATCCTGCAACAGGATAAACCTGAGGACTTTGTGATTGCTACTGGTGTACAGCATAGTGTTCGTGAGTTCACTGAACTTGCATTCAAACATGCAGGTATCGAGCTGAAGTTCGAAGGTGAAGGAATCAACGAGAAGGGTATCGTAGTCAGTGGCCCTGAGAATCTTATTGGTAAGACCGTTGTCGCTGTGAGCGAGGACTTCTATCGTCCAACAGATGTAGTAAACCTTTGGGGTGATCCAACCAAGGCCAAGGCCAAATTGAAGTGGAACCCCAATAAGACCTCCTTTGAAGAGCTCGTGCGCCTCATGGTCGAGAGCGACATTGCAAAAGTCGCTTCCGAAGGTGCCGCCGCCAAAGTAAGAACCAACCTCGCAGAGTACCTCGAAAAGGGCATCGTGAAGTAATATAACATCTAAAGACACGAAATAAACGAAAATGATTCTTTCAGGTGACAGATCATAGGTCTGCTTTATTCCGAACACGTTCTGAATAAAGGTTTGATTTTATTGGAAGCACTTCTGAAAGCTTGCTTTCAAGATGCTTCAAACAAAATAAAACTCATCATCTGACAGAATCTATCACTGAACTATTAGTGTTTTCCGAGCCTTTCGATGTTGAAATAAAATAAAAGTAGAATATGCATGTCGTTGTTATACCCTGAGGAGTCATACAAGATTACAGGTGCCATTTACGAGGTTCACAAAGAATTAGGTCCTGGGCTTTTGGAAAAGGTTTACCAAGAAGCCCTCGAAAAGGAACTAAAACTTCAGGGTATTCCTTTTGAGCGTGAAAAAAGCTTCACCATTATGTATAAAGGTGAAGAGCTTGAACAGAAGTACATTGCCGACTTTGTATGTTACAACAAGATTATTGTAGAACTAAAAGCGGTCGATGAACTTCTTCCAGTTCACGAAGCACAAGTCATTAATTATTTAGCCATAACCGGCTATAAGTTAGGACTGCTCGTGAACTTCAACGCTACAAAGGTTAAACCCCAGCGCATAGTAAGATATTGATACAAACATCTAAATACACGAAATAGACGAAAGGTTTTTTATTATTGATGATGAAGTCTCATTTTATTGGATGAATCTTGAAAGCTAGCTTTCAGAAGTTCATCAAACAAAATTAGACCTTTGCTCACAAGCAAAGCAATCATAACAAGATTGATCATCAATAATAATTTTCGAGTTTTCCGAGTTTTTCGATGTTAAAATAAAAAAGAAGCGCTTTTACATGTTAAACAAAGAAGATAAGATGTTAAGTAAAGAAAGTAAGATATATGTAGCAGGACACCACGGATTGGTGGGCTCTGCTATATGGAACAATCTGAAGAGTAGAGGTTATAATAACCTTATAGGTCGTTCTCATAAGGAGCTGGATTTGACAGATCAGAATGCAGTCAAGGCATTCTTCGATGAAGAGCAGCCTGATGCTGTGGTCCTTGCCGCAGCCTTTGTCGGCGGCATCATGGCCAATATGCTCTATCGTGCCGACTTCATCATGATGAACATGAAGATTCAGTGTAATGTGATTTCAGAGGCCTATGCTCATGGCGTCCAGAAGCTCCTCTTCCTCGGCTCCACCTGCATCTATCCCAAGAATGCACCTCAGCCTATGAAAGAGGATTGTCTGCTGACATCACCACTGGAATACACCAACGAGGAGTATGCCATTGCCAAGATCGCTGGCCTGAAGATGTGCGAGAGCTACAACCTGCAGTATGGTACTAACTATATTGCTGTGATGCCCACCAACCTGTATGGCCCTAATGATAACTTCCACTTGGAGAACAGTCATGTCATGCCCGCCATGATGCGCAAGGTCTACCTTGCCAAGCTCATCCACGATGGCGCGTGGGACAAGATTGCCATCGACCTCAACAAACGTCCCGTCGAAGGCGTTAATGGTTCAGGGTTAACGGTTAATGATTCGAGCGATTCGGGCAATTCGTGTTCGTCTCAAGATAATCCGTGTCATCCGTGCAATCCGTGTTCGTCTCAAGATAATCCGTGTCATCCGAGCGATCCGTGTTCGTCTAAAGATAATCCGTGTCATCCGAGCGATCCGTGTTCGTCTAAGAAAGAAGAAGTACTCCGCGTTCTCGCCAAATACGGTATCTACGATAACCGTGTTGTCCTCTGGGGTACAGGTACACCCCTCCGCGAGTTCCTGTGGTCGGAAGATATGGCCGATGCCTCAGTCCACGTACTGCTAAATGTCAACTTTAGCGACATCATTGGTATCGAGAAATACAGTTCTGTCCATTTCGGTGCCAGCACCGATGGTGCAGTTGATAGAAACCACTCTGCAGGGCGCGGTGGATATATACCCAGCCTTGGCGAGATCCGCAACTGCCATATCAATGTAGGCACAGGTAAGGAGCTCACCATCCGTGAGCTTTCTGAGCTCGTTGTCAAGGCCGTAGGCTTTGAGGGCACAGTAGAGTTTGATGCCAGCAAGCCTGATGGCACCATGCGCAAACTCATTGATGTGGAGAAACTCCACTCACTCGGCTGGACGCATAGCGTCGAGATCGAGCAGGGAGTCCAGAAACTCTTTGACTGGTATAAGGAGTCCCTTGAAGCATAAGGTTGAAATCAGGCCTGTCTCGAGCAACGTCGAGAGAAAGGCGTACAACGCCTATTCGATTGGTACAAAAACTCATTATCATGAGTACTGTTTATATCCTTGAATGCTCTGATGGTAGTTACTACGTAGGTAGTACTACAAACCTTAAACTAAGGTTACAAGAGCATTCAGAAGGTAAAAGTTCATATACCAGTGCTCACTTACCGATGAAGCTGGTTTATACCGAAGAGTACGAATCATTAACAGAAGCGAGACATAGAGAAATGCAACTCCACAAATGGTCTCGCGCCAAAAAGGAGAAGTTAATTAAAGGTATTTGGAAAAAACAGAGTTAGAAACGCCTGTCCTGAGTTTATCGAAGGAGACACATAAAGTGGAGATTGAAGATGGAGTAGCAAAGCTATTCCAATGGTATGAAGAGAGTCTGGAGAATTAACATTTAACAATTAACATTTTAACATCCCGCTTCAGTCACATTCGCGTACGCGAACAAGCCTTTCGCTAGGAAAAGCGGTGTTTATCACTTTTTCAAAGAGATAAGATTTTTAATCGGCTAGCGCTATGACAAAAGAAGAATTACAAGATCGGATTTCTTACTTAGAAAGGACTTTGCAGCGCAAAGCAGAGCAAGTTGCTAGCGATGAAAGAGCTATAACTAAGAGTGAGGAGGAGGTTAATAAGCAAGAGTTAGCAGTTGCAAAGGCAAAAACGCCTTTGCAACTCAAAAGTGCCCAAACTAGGTTAAACTCAAAAAAAAAGGAGCGTCAGCGTAAAATGATAAAGCGAGATGCTCATAATCGTGAGCATAATAATCTTAGAAAGCAGTTGCTGAATGCGAAACAGCAACTTTCTGAATTTACAGAAGATCCAATACCGACGCAATCGATGCCAGTTAATCCAATGGAGAAAATCTATCAGGTTTTTGTTAGTTCCACATACGAAGACCTCAAGGAAGAGCGCCAAGAAGTAATGGCTGCTGTGGTAAGCACTGGTAATGTACCTATCGGTATGGAATATTTTCCTGCTGGTGACTCAGCGCCCTTTGACTATATCAAGAAACAAATAGATGAAGCTGATTATTACATCCTTGTTGTTGCTGGAAAATATGGTTCTATAAATAATGAAACTGGGATAAGCTACACAGAGATGGAGTTTGATTACGCTATCGAGAAGAAAGTACCTGTCGCAGTCCTTATTTTTAGGGACTTAAACAAGTTGACAGCTGATAAGATAGAACTGGACAATGATAGACGAGAACTATTAGAAGCATTTCGCAAAAGAGTAAGAGATGGCAGAATGGCTAATTTTTGGGAAGACAAGAAAGATCTTCGCTCAGAGGTTAAAGATGCAATAAATAGTATGATAGTCGAATCTCCCCGTACAGGGTGGATTCGTGCAGATAGAGCAATTTCCATTAATCAGGAGACAATTGATGATAACTTGCTTGAAAAAACTATCCCTTTGAATTATTCCGAATTTGGTATATTTGGAATGTCTTCAGTTGATATAGCTTTATTACCAAAATCAATAACTATTGCGGAATTACTTAAAATAGTTGTTCCTTCATTAAGAATACCCAAAGTGGAATCAGCAATAGATGAGGTTCTAAAAAGGAAATACGAATACCTTAAGGATGAAAGCATTGAGAGTGCAAAGTTGACGCTTTTGAAATACAAGCTAGTTGAAACTAACAATCTTGTCATTCAAAACGAAGGTGTCTATACAGTATGGTCAGTAACGCCAAAGGCTATAGAACTATGGGCTTCTATTGAGGATTTCTAATAATCGGAGCTTACAGAGGATTGTCGCCGTATTTCTATTCCACTAAATAGGTATTTATCCGCAGCTCAGCCTCCGATAAGTTTTTTATATATGAATAAGATACTTAAGTTCATAACAGATTTCCCAGCTAATGTGAACTTCCGCATAACGGCCTGACAGTCATAGCAATACGAAAACACCGTTTCCAGAGTTATCAGACATTCATCAGACATCCGGGAAATTAAGCCTTTCCAGCTCATTTCTATACAAAGGTAGTACTTTTTACCCAAATGGGCAATAGCTTTAAGAAAGTTTTATACGGAATAGTGAACAAATGTTAAGAAAGAGACGGCTTGGGATAGAGACTTCGGGGGTGGTTATTAGGGTCTTGAAACGGAAATCGGAAAAATCGGGGCGGAAGGTGTCAAGATAAAATTTGAGGCTAGGCGAAAGAGATAGAAATTTTGCTGAAAACAAAAATAAATATTCAAAAACACTATTTAACTAAAACGACGATATAATGACAGGAGGCTGGCTCCTAGCAGATAACAAAAACAATAATCTGATTGCACAGGTGGTCATAAGGTGATGCAGTTCGATACTGCCAGTCAGAACCAAATATATCAAGTCAAGCCGATGAGAAGACTGTTTTCGAATAAACCAGGAGCGACGTTCAACGAGAATCTGCCCACCACAACCATCAACGTCCGCAAGGATTGTGTTGAGTTGATCAGCAAGGTTGATAGTGGTGTGTACGCTATTACAAACCTGAAATCTGCTGGTAATGGCCAGATGCGGATTATTGCTAACTGGGGACGCTTCTTCGACCTGATCCAGAATCCTGAGGTGCAAATACCTCGCTGTAAAATCTCATGTCCTACGTTATATAGACTATTGACAAATTCCATTGAGAATATCATACTTGCCAAGAAAAATGGCGATAGCGATTACTCAGTCTGTCGGTTGGTACCAATGACTGGGGTCATACCTCTGCTTTCCATAACTAAGGAGGTTCTTGACATCAACAAGGATTTTGTTAATATGATGATAGATATTTGCAACGAATTGTCTCACAATCCTCCCTTCCCAGCATGGAAAGACGGATTGAATGAGTTGTGGAACTGATGAAATATTCTAACGCATACAAATTATGCCACTCATAACACCCCCAATCAAGAATATCAAGGAAGTGACAGAGCCGTTGAAGGAGGAAATCCTGAAGGGTAATGTTCATGCGATAGATGAGATGCAGGCATGGCTGAAGCCTTTTGGATATAGTGATACTATCAATGATGCGGCAATCAATTTTATCCTGCGTGAGTTTGTGATGAGCAAAGTCTCTTGTGATGAAATGAGCAATATGGATATGATAGTAGAGCTTCTTCGTCCGCAACTGGAAGTCACAAAGGAGGATATAGAACCAGTCATTATCATGGGATTGTACCATCATCGTGACCTTATCGGTTCGCCAAGTTCATTTATAAAAGGTCAAAGGCCATTTTAGTTAAGGCTGAAATAATAAATACAAGATAATGAAAATATTAGTAACTGGTGCTAAGGGGTTTGTCGGTAAGAACCTTTGTTGGGCATTAAAGAACATACAGGCAGGAAAGGATAAGACGCATCCTGGACTGACTGTTGAGGCTGTGTTTGAGTACGACTTGGACTCGACGGCGGAGGAATTGGATGCATGGTGCAAGGAATGCGACTTTGTGTTCAATCTGGCGGGTGTGAACCGCCCGAAGGAGCAGAGTGAGTTCATGGAAGGGAACTTTGGATTCGCTTCAACGCTGCTCGATACGCTGAAGAAGTATGGGAATACTTGCCCCGTAATGCTGAGTTCCAGCCAACAGGCCAGCTTGACAGGCCGATTTGGCAATAGCGAATATGGCCGCAGTAAGAAGGCTGGCGAGGACTTGTTCCTTGATTATAGCAAGGAAACTGGCGCTAAGGTGCTGGTGTACCGCTTCCCGAACTTGTTCGGTAAGTGGTGCAGACCGAATTATAACAGTGCGGTGGCTACTTTCTGCAATGCCTTTGCGAATGACCTGCCTTATACGGTCAATGACCCTAGTGTAGAGCTGGAACTGCTCTATATTGATGACCTCGTTGACGAGATGATTGCTGGACTGGAAGGAAAAGAGCATCATTGTGAGTTTGATGGTCTTGACGTACTTCCGAAGGCAGACGGTAAGTATTGTTATTGCCCGATTACGCACCATGTTACTTTGGGTGAGATTGTCGAACTGCTGAAGAGCTTTGCAGAGCAGCCAAAGACATTGATGATTCCTGAGATTCCTGCTAATAGCTTTGCCAAGAAGCTGTATAGCACTTATCTTTCATACCTACCTTACGAAAAGACTGCATTTGACTTGAAAATGAATGTGGACGAAAGGGGTTCGTTTACGGAATTGGTTCATACCCTAAATGCAGGTCAGGTTTCGATCAATATCTCGAAGCCAGGAATCACCAAGGGGCAGCACTGGCATAATACGAAGTTTGAGCAGTTCATCGTAGTGAAAGGTCATGGACTGATTCAGCAACGCAACCTCAATGATCCTGATGGTAAGGTCTTGGAGTGGGAAGTAAGTGGTGATAAGATACAAGCCGTTCACATGCTCCCTGGCTATACACATAATATTATCAATCTGAGTGAAACAGAAGACCTCGTAACAGTCATGTACTGCAACGAAATCTTTAATCCAAACAAACCAGATACATTTTTTGATCCTGTAAAGTAAACGAAATATGGCAAAATTTAAAGAGAATGGGAAGCTGAAGCTTCTGATAATTGTTGGTACAAGGCCGGAGATCATCCGCCTTGCGGCGGTGATTAACGAGTGCCGCAAGTACTTCGATACATTGCTGGCACACACGGGTCAGAACTATGACTATAACCTCAATGGTGTCTTTTTCAAAGACCTCAAATTGGCCGATCCCGATGTGTATATGGAGGCAGTAGGTAACGACCTTGGCGAGACCATGGGTAATATCATTGCCAAGAGCTACCAGCTGATGGTAGAGGTAAAGCCCGATGCTGTGCTGGTGTTGGGTGACACCAATAGCTGCTTGTCTGTTATTGGTGCAAAGCGCCTGCATATCCCCATCTTCCACATGGAGGCTGGAAACAGATGTAAGGATGAATGTCTGCCAGAAGAGACCAACCGCAGAATTGTGGACATCATTTCAGATGTGAATATGGCTTACTCAGAGCATGCACGTCGTTACTTGGCTGATACAGGTCTGCCCAAGGAGCGTACATACGTTACTGGCAGCCCGATGGCAGAGGTGCTACACAACAATCTCGCTGAGATTGAAGCCAGCGATATCTTCGATAAATTGAACGCTAAACTTGACACTATTAACTTACCACTGTCTCTCAACTCTAAACTCTCAACTCTACACTTAGAGCCTAAGAAGTATATACTTCTCTCTGCTCATCGCGAAGAGAACATCGATACAGAGAAGAACTTTATGAGTCTCTTCACCGCTATCAATAAGATGGCAGAGAAGTACGATATGCCAATCCTCTACTCTTGCCACCCGCGCTCACGCAAGCGCCTCGAATCAAGCGGTTTCCAGCTTGACAAGCGCGTCATTCAGCACGAGCCTCTCGGATTCCATGACTACAACTGCCTACAGATGAATGCCTTTGCTGTGGTATCAGATTCTGGTACACTGCCCGAGGAAAGCTCATTCTTCACAAGCGTTGGTCATCCATTCCCTGCTGTGTGCATCCGCACCAGCACCGAGAGGCCGGAGGCCCTTGACAAAGGATGCTTTGTTCTGAGTGGTATTGATACCAAAGGTTTGCTCCAGTCCGTTGACACCGCTGTAGAGCTTATCAAGGATGCAAAGCCTGGCATACCAGTGCCTGACTATGTGGACGAGAACGTATCAACGAAGGTGGTACGTATCATCCAAAGCTATGTTGGCGTAGTCAACAAAATGGTCTGGAGAAAGGAACTATAAAGGTCAAGAATTTGAGAATTAGAGAATAATTATTTAAACAGAATATAACGATGAGTTTGTTTAAAGACAAAGTCCTTCTGATAACAGGAGGCACGGGAAGTTTCGGTAACGCAGTACTTAACCGCTTTTTGAAGACTGACATCGGTGAGATCCGTATTTTCAGCCGTGACGAGAAGAAGCAGGATGATATGCGTCACGACTTCCAGGCGCGTATGCCGGAGGTGGCCAACAAGATCAAGTTCTATATTGGTGACGTCCGCAACAAGAGCACACTGAAGTACGCCATGAAGGGTGTGGACTATGTGTTCCATGCTGCTGCTTTGAAGCAGGTGCCCTCTTGTGAGTTCTTCCCCATGGAAGCTGTGAAGACCAATGTGATTGGTACGGACAATACCCTTGATGCAGCTATCGATGCTGGCGTAAAGTGCGTTATCTGTTTGTCAACCGACAAAGCTGCATATCCTATCAATGCCATGGGTATCACCAAAGCCATTGAGGAGAAGATAGCAGTTGCTAAGAGCCGTCTGAGTGGTGACACCAAGATTTGCTGCACTCGTTATGGCAACGTGATGTGTAGTCGTGGTTCGGTTATTCCCCTCTGGATTGACCAGATTCGCAAAGGTAATCCTATCACACTGACTGAGCCTAAGATGACCCGTTTCATCATGTCTCTCGAAGAGGCTGTTGACTTGGTACTGTTCGCCTTTGAGAACGGTAAGAATGGTGATATTCTGGTACAAAAGGCTCCAGCATGTACTATTCAGACTCAGGCCGAGGCTGTTTGCGAGCTGTTTGGTGGCAAGAAAGAGGAGATCAAGGTGATAGGAATAAGGCACGGAGAAAAGATGTACGAGACCTTGCTGACCAAAGAGGAAGCCGCCAAGGCCATTGATATGGGCAACTTCTATGCTGTGCCTGCTGACAACCGTGATTTGAACTACGACAAGTACTTCAAGGAAGGTGACACCAAGCGTGCATTGATTGAGGAATTCAACTCCAATAACACGAGAATCCTTAATCTGGAGGAAACGAAGGAGAAGATTGCTTCGTTAACATACATTCAGAATGAATTAGCTGGCATTCCTAACCTCGTTTAATTTCCTTAAACTTTTAAACTCACAAAAAAGGTGTTTACTCATAATCATCGTTTTGGAGGTTATGACTAATAGTGATATCATATCTATAGTAGGAGCAATTCTTTCTCTGATAGCATTGCTTTTTACTATATATGAGTTGATAGCACTTCGTCGCACGACTAGAGACTATCATGAGCAAGTAACTCGCGAGGTAAGAGATGCTCAGCAAAAAATAAAGAGTGGTCTAACCATATCTGCATTAGCATTAACAATCAAGCAGATAGAAGAAGCTATTAAATACATTCAGAGCGGTCATTATGAACTGGCATCACTTCGTATGGAGGACATCGAACCAGTATTAGAAGAAATAAGCCAAAACGAAGGTACTCTTTCTCCATCAGATAAGTTGTATTTTATCCGTCATCTTTCAGACTTTCGTGACTCTATGCGTTCTTTGCTTAAGAATCATGCTACGCCAGAACTATTGGTGCCAGATAATATCTTAGTAATACTTTCTGTGATACGTACAGATGTCATCAAAATAAGCAACTCATTAAAGAATTCATTATATGGCGAATGAAATTAGTCTGCCTGTTCTTATAGAAAAACTAACAGATCAGACAAATAACGATAAGTGTCATTGGAAGATGGCCAGTGAGAAAGACTCCTACCAGTTGGAACTCTATTCCAATAAGTTGACTTTGTCCCAAGGAAATACTATGTACGGAATTACTTATTATTTCCGAGTTGCAGATTATATGGATGAGACCATAGAGGACAGTGCATTTTATTCTTCTCAGCAATCTGATGAGTATTTCATGCTTGAAACGTTATATAAGGCCATAGAGTCCTATATGGAACGTAAGAAAACTCGCGCCTTTGGTAAGATATTTACAGAGTTGGATAAGATGTAAATTTATTCATACTAATTGCACAATCTAATTCCTGCCTAGGGGATATTTATCATTAATAATAATTGAAATATGAATTTATACATAATAATATTGGAAATCGACAATCCAAGCAGCAATGAGGGCTTGATTATAAGTAGCGTACTTCATAGTTTGGGAAAATCATTGAAATTAACAGAGCATGCATATGTGCTCAGTGCCGAGGTGGTGAAAGCCTCGCAAGTTCGAGATGCCTTTAACAATGCTCCCATAGATATAAACAGGATTTATGTAAGCAAATGTACTCATGTGGCAGCATGGCGAAATATTCTTATTGATAATACTTCCCTAAAAGCTCTGTTAAATGGAGAAGACTAATAGTTGTTCTGTCCCATCATTGTTGATTTCAGATCAATTGTGTTTCAAAACAGGACCATATAGAATCCAAGAGACACAAAATGCCCTTGAGTACTATACCCAAGAGCATTCTAAGTACGATGATTGGGAAAAGATTAAGGCAGACAAGACAATCGCAATTTTCTTAGATACTAACCTCTTGTTGGATATTTATGAATTGTCATTGAAAGAAAGAAAAGCATTTCTGGATTTTATTCAGAAGAATAAGAAACGCATGTTTTTAACAGCTCAGGTTGAAACGGAATTTGTTAATCATCGTTTTAAGGCCATTAATGCATTAAGGAAAAGAATTGATACGCTCAGTTCGAGCTTTGTAACCAAATCTACTGAACTCCGGAAGTGTTTTGATAAACAAGCAAAAGAATTAGATGATTTTGTGAGGTTATCTGTTATTAAAAATGATATGCCTAAAACCTACAAGATATATGAGCAAATGTGTAAAAAAATAGAAACATTGCGTATCAAGGATGAAAAGTGGACAGAGTATCAAGAATTGGAAGATAAGTTTCAACAATGTCTGGAGGAGGAAAAGAAAAACACCATAACAGGAGAGGGGATGGAATATCAAGATGAGATTCTTGGAACAATATCCCAACTTTCCATATTGGATCCTTTGTCAGAGCACGAAATAGATTTTTTGAAAAAGATATATGATAACCATCTTAAGGCTTATAAAGAATGTAAGGTAGAGCAAGAGCGGAAGACCCTTTTAAGTTTTCCTGGTTGTGGAGATCGAAAGAAGTTTGAGGAAGAGGAAAAAGATCCATATGGTGATTTTATTATATATCACGAGATGTTAAAGTTCATGGCGACAGAGAAACGAGATATTGTTTTTTTGACACGTGATACTTCAAAGTCTGATTGGGTAGATTCACGTAAGAATCCATTTGTGCATTATATTGTCAACGCCTATTGCAATACACACAAAATGATGTTTATCGTACCAGCCAAGGGGCTCTTTAAAAATAAAAATGAAGAAACGGATGACCAGCCTGATAATGTTGTCGGAGATACGGAAAGGAGCGAAGTTCAGAAATTCTTGGACTCATTAGAAAATTTGGCTTCTCAATTAAATGGGAATGCCGAAATGAATGAGTAATAATATAGCTCTTCCTTTATCTATCTCACATCTAACATCGATCGATGCGGATATGCCATCACTTAAGTGAAGACGATAATGTCATAGTACCTCTTTGGCGATGGTTAAATAAATAATTTGCCATCTAGTGCCACCAAGCCTTACACGCTGTCAGTGGTTTTAATGCTAGAAGTCAAATAAAATGTATAAAAAGTATAATGACATAAGCAGGGAAATGTGATAGGAAAGAATCACATCATCTGCCAAACATTGAACAATTAACAAGTTAACAATTAACAATAGAAATAATAATAACGAAATACAATCAATATGAAGGCATTAATCCTCAATTCAGGTTTAGGTTCACGCATGGGTGTCATTACGAACGAACATCCCAAGTGCATGACCGAGATTTCTTACAAGAACACCATTTTAAGCAGGCAATTACGTATGCTTGCCTCATTTGGCGTAGAAGAAGTGGTTATGACCACTGGTTACTACGATAAGGTGTTGGTAGACTACTGCAACGCCCTTCACCTCCCGATGAAATACACCTTCGTAAACAATCCGCTCTACGACAAGACCAACTACATCTACAGCATTTATTGCGCAAAGGATGCACTGAAGGATGACGACATCATCCTGATGCATGGTGACCTGGTTTTCGAGAGCCATGTGATGGAGGCAGTGATTGACAACGAGAACAGCTGCATGGCTGTGAGCAGCACGCTTCCTCTGCCGGAGAAGGACTTCAAGGCAGTGATCAAAGATGGCCGCATCGAGAAGGTGGGCATTGAGTTCTTTGACAATGCAATGGCAGCTCAGCCTCTCTACAAGATCAAGAAAGAGGACTGGCTGGTATGGCTTGCCAACATTGAGAAGTTCTGCGAAAGCGATAACCATAAGGTGTATGCAGAGAATGCCTTCAATGAGGTAAGTGACAAGTGCAAGATCTATCCTTGCGATGTGCAGGATATGCTCTGTGCAGAGATTGATACCCCAGAAGACTTGGAGGTTGTTGGCAAACGCGTGAAAGAAATCAATGAGCGCACAGTATATATGTGTTTCTCTACAGAGTACATCCATAGCGGTCATGTTGCTATCATCAACAAGGCTCGCAGGCTTGGTCGCTTGATTATTGGCGTACTCAGTGATGAGGCTATCTCCAGTTTCAAGCGTTATCCGTTGATTCCGTTTGCAGAGCGCAAAGCTCTTTTTGAAAATATGGCCGGAGTAGAGCGTGTTGTTGAGCAGAAAACACTCTCTTATAAGGAGAATCTTCAAGCCTTGAAACCCGATTTTGTTGTTCATGGCAATGACTGGTGCGAAGGTTTCCAGAAACCTATCCGTCAGGAGGTTTGTGAGGTTCTTGCTTCTTACGGTGGTAGTTTGGTTGAATACCCCTATAGCAATAACCCCATGTATAAAGAGCTTGATGCCGCTCATCGTGCAGAGGCTTCTATGCCTGATGTCCGTCGTGGTCGCTTGCGCAAACTCATTAACATGAAAGGACTTGTAACTGCCATGGAGGCTCATAGCGGTATCACTGGCTTAATTGTGGAGAATACCAAAGTACTTCAGGAGGGTAAGACTTATCAGTTTGATGCTATGTGGGTAAGCTCTCTTTGCGACTCTACCGCCAAGGGCAAACCCGATATTGAACTGGTGGATATGACCAGTCGCTTTCGCACCATTGATGACATTATGGAAGTGACCACCAAGCCTATCATCTTTGATGGTGATACAGGTGGCTTGACTGAGCACTTTGTCTATACCGTCCGTTCTCTGGAGCGTATGGGCGTGAGCATGGTGATTATTGAGGACAAGACGGGCTTGAAGAAAAACAGTCTGTTTGGAACAGAGGTGAAACAGACCCAGGCCAGCATCCCTGATTTCTGTGAGAAGATCCGTGCCGGTAAGAAGGCTCAGAAGACCAAAGAATTCATGATCTGTGCCCGTATTGAGTCTCTGATTCTGGAGCAGGGTATGGAAGATGCTCTGGAGCGTGCTTTTGCCTTCAGTGAGGCAGGTGCAGATGCCATTATGATTCACAGCCGCAAGAAAGACCCTGCAGAAATCTTTGAGTTTGTACAGAAGTTCCGTGAGAAGAACAGCACCACTCCTGTTGTGGTTGTTCCCACCTCCTTCAATACCGTTACCGAACAAGAGTTCAAGGATAGGGGAGTGAATGTGGTTATCTATGCTAACCAGCTCACCCGTACCGGCTTCCCTGCCATGCAGGATGCGGCCCGTACCATTTTGGAGAATCACCGTGCCAAGGAGTGCGATGACAAGTGCATGAGCATTAAGGAGATTATCACCCTCATTCCCGAAGAGTAAGAAAGGAGCGCTATTATGATTAGACCTGAATTCTTTATAGAGAAACTGAGAGAAAACGGCATTGACTGCTTTGCAGGTGTTCCCGACAGTCTGTTGAAGAACATCTGTGCATACATCACAGACCATTGTGATGCAGAGCATAACATTATAGCTGCCAATGAAGGTGCTGCAGTAGGCCTTGCAGCCGGTCATTATCTGGCAACTGGCCAACCCGCATGTGTGTATATGCAGAACAGTGGTGAAGGAAATATCATTAACCCACTGGCTTCACTGACAGATCCGGAAGTGTATAACATCCCTGTACTCCTGCTCATTGGATGGCGTGGCCGCCCTGGTGTTCACGATGAACCCCAACATGTAAAGCAAGGCAAGGTGACTACCGGCCTTCTGAATGTGATGGGCATCAACTATGAGGTGCTGGCCAAGGAAGAGGATAAGGCTGAAAAACAGATTGCCAAAGCCATCAAAGCCCTTCAGAACAAAGAGGTCTTTGCCCTTGTCATTGAGAAAGACACCTTCGATGAGTACAAGCTTCAGAACGTTGAGGTGAATGACCTCACAATGAGCCGTGAAGTGGCTATCCAGACTGTGGCTGCTGCTCTTGGTGAAAAAGATTGCATTGTCTCTACCACGGGTATGATTAGCCGTGAGCTGTTTGAGTACCGTGCTGCCATGAATCAAGGTCACGAAAGAGATTTCCTGACTGTTGGCAGTATGGGTCATGCTTCACAGATTGCCCTTGGAATTGCCATGGCTAAGCCCGACCGCAAGGTTTGGTGCTTTGATGGTGATGGCGCAGCCATTATGCACATGGGTAGCATGGCCATTGTTGCTAACAAGGCCCCAAAGAACTATGTTCATGTGGTGTTCAACAATGGTGCTCATGATTCAGTAGGCGGTCAGCCCACTGTTGGTTTGAAGATTGACCTTCCTGCTATCGCAAAGGCAGTGGGGTACGAGGCTGCAATTACCGTTAGCAGTAAGGAGGAGTTAGAAAAAGAACTCTCAACTCTCAACTCTCAACTCTCAACTTTGGGAGGACCGATATTGTTAGAAGTCCGAGTACGTAAGGGAAATCGTAAAGACTTAGGACGCCCGACTACCACACCTATTCAGAACAAAGAAGCCTTAATGTCCTTCCTGGCGAAGTAAAACTATGCAAAAGATAATAAACGGAATAGCCAACCTTCCCGAGATATTGAAAGAAGTAGGCTGCAAGAAACTGTTCCTGGTCATTGACTCTTCCTATCCTTTCTTGAACATCAAGGATGTGATTGAGGTGTTGCCAGTAGAGGAGAAGGTGAAGTTCTCTGACTTCACTCCTAACCCTCTGTATGAACAAGTGTGTAACGGCATTGAACTGCTGAAAACCTCTCACTGCGATACTATCCTTGCAGTGGGAGGTGGCAGTGCCATTGATGTTGCCAAGTGTATCAAACTGGCTGTGCTTGCAGAAGAAGGCAATGCTGCAATTATTCCACCTTTGGTTTCTCAGAGGTTACCAATAGATGGTGCTAAGATTCCATTTATTGCCATTCCAACCACAGCTGGAACTGGTTCTGAATCTACCCATAATGCTGTGATGTATTATGAGGGTGCCAAGCAGACTGTCACCAACGATGGCGTGCTTCCTGATTTTGCAGTTCTCGAATCTTCAGTTTTAAAGACGCTACCCCTCTATCAGAAGAAATGCACCATGATGGATGCTCTATGCCAGGGTATTGAGTCATGGTGGAGTGTTAATTCTACTGAGGAGAGCTATGAGTACAGTCGTAAGGCGGTTGAACTCATTATGGCCAATTGGCGTAAGTACATCTTTGAGAATGATGATGAGGCTGCTACGCAGATAATGCTGGCGGCTAATTATGGTGGACGTGCTATAAATATTACACAGACAACCGCACCTCATGCAATGAGCTATAAGATTACTTCTCTCTACAAATTGCCTCATGGTCATGCTGTTGCTGTATGTTTACCAAAGGTTTGGAAGTATATGATTGATAATCCTGGAGCGTGTATTGATAATAGGGGTCTGCAACATCTGAATGGCATATTCATTCAGATTGCAAATGTCATGGATTGTAATACACCAGTAGATGCTATTGACACCTTCAGTCAAATGATGACTGATATGGATTTGAGAAACCCTGTCTCTGAGAATAGAAGAGTGAATTTAGAGGTTCTTTCATCATCAGTAAATCCTGTTCGTTTAAAGAATAATCCAGTTTATTTGTCGAAGGAAGTGCTATACAACCTTTATGCAGACATCACTCGTTAATATTTGGCGCGTATGGTTATTAAAGATGTCCTTAAACGTTTACTTCCAGAATCTTACCGTGGGTTTCTGCGTAAGCACTTTCATTTTCTCCATGTAGCTCATTTCACATATAATGTGATTACATATAATAGGCGATTGAATAAGAAAATACAGTGTGTGAGGGCAAAGGACGAAATCAATATAATGTTTTATATCTTTAATATTGCTATGTGGAAGAGTGATAAACTAGTCGAGCTTCTACAGCAAGATAAAAGATATAAAGTATACATTGTTCCCTTCCTTTCGGAAACTGATACCGAACAATATAATAAGAATAATAATGAATCAATACTTAATTATTTTCGGGGTAAGGGCATTGAGGTAAGAGAAGGTTTTGATTTTGAACATAACAGGCGTTACCCAGTTGATAGTTACGATGCAGATATAATATTCTACCCGCAGCCATATATTATTGATATTGAACAACTGCCTCATAGGGCACTTATGGCATATATTCCCTATTGCTACATCATGGAAGATATGTCAGTTTTCCACAACACTTTGTTTCAAAATATTTGCTGGAGGATGTATTATCCCACGCAGATGCATAAGGAAATGGAAGAAAAATATGCTTTTAATAAAGCAAAGAATGTTGTTGTTGTTGGTTATTCTATGGCTGATTATTTCTTTGAAGAAAGCAAAGTCAGTGACTCTATGTGGAAATCCTCAGATCGGGCATTCAAAAGGGTTATATGGGCACCTCATCATTCAATCCTTGACGACGATCCGCTTGACTATTCCAATTTTCTTGAAATTGCAGATGATATGCTGGCTTTGGCTAATGCGTATAAGGACAAGCTTCAGTTTGTATTTAAGCCTCATCCTAGACTTAAAGCCAAATTATATCAGCATCCCAAGTGGGGCGAGGCAAGAACGGATGCATATTATGACTCATGGGCCAAAAACCCTAATTGCAGTATGATAGAAGGCAATTATGTTGACCTCTTTAAATCATCCGACTGCATGATACATGATTGCAGTTCTTTTACGGGCGAATACCTATATGTTAATAAGCCTGTTATGTTCGTGACAAAGAAAGAGACCATAGAGCAATTTAACGTGTTCGCTCAAGAATGTTTGAAAATGCACTATCGGGGTGGCTGTATTGATGATATAAAACGATTCCTTGATGATGTTATTCAGGGGATTGACCCCATGTTAAAACAGAGAACTGCATTTTTAAATAGCGTGTTAAGGACTAATTCATCAAACAGTGTGGCGATGACGATTTACAAAGATATTTGTGAAACTTTTGTGAGCTAAAGATGGCCGAAGATTTAAAAAGTAAAACAATAAGTGGCGTTGTCTGGAGTACAATAGAAAGATTCTCTGTCCAAGGTGTTTCTTTCTTGGTTACCATTATAATGGCAAGGATATTGAGCCCAAGTGATTATGGGCTTATTGGAATGCTATCAATTTTCATGTCCTTATCTTATGTGTTCATTGATGGTGGTTTTTCAGACGCATTAATTCAAAAGAACAAGAATACAGAGAAGGACTATTCTACAGTTTTTTATATTAATCTGTTTATCAGTATTATTCTATATGCTTTATTGTTTGTCAGTGCACCATACATCGCTAGTTTCTACAATCAACCACTCTTATGTGCAATCACAAGAGTATACACAATAAATCTGGTTGTTAACTCGCTCGTAGCAGTTCATAAAGTAAAGCTTACTATAGATCTTGATTTTAAAACTCAAACCAAAATATCTGTTATAAGTGCCATAATCTCTGGAATCAGTGGAGTATGGTCAGCATATAGTGGATTTGGAGTATGGGCTATCGTAATTCAAATGATAGTGCAATCTGTTTTAAATGTTGTGCTGTCGTGCTACTTCGTCCGATGGCTTCCGACAAAGTTTATTGATAAAGAATCATTCCATCGTTTGTTCTCATTCGGTTCAAAATTGCTTGTCACGAAGATTATTGGTAACATTTACGTCAACCTCTATAATTTAATCATTGGCAAACGATATTCATCAGAACAATTGGGATTATATACCAGGGCTACACAGTTTGGACAGTTATTGAGTACAAACCTTACATCCATATTAACAAGAGTTTCTTTCCCGGTGTTTTGCACATTGAAAGATGATAATGAATTTTTGTTACGGTCATATAAGAAATACATCAAAATGACGGCATTCATAATGTTTCCATTAGTCCTATGTCTTATTGGTATTTCAAAACCTCTAATTTTGATTCTCTTAACTGAGAAATGGGCAGCTTGCATACCTATCCTTCAAGTAGTCTGCTTTGCCTATTTGTGCGACGGATTGACTCTTATTAATCTCAATCTATTATATGTTAAAGGAAAATCGGATCTGGCATTAAAGCTAGAGGTAATCAAAAAAAGTATCGCTGTTATAATCCTTTTTATTTCTATGAATTTTGGCCTTATGGCTATCTGTTATGGTCAGGTTCTTTATGCGTTTATTGCATTATACATAAATACACATTATACCAAAAAGTTGCTTGGCTATGGAAGAATTAGTCAATTGAAGGATGTACTTCCATATTTTGTGTTTTCTTTTATAATGCTTGTATTGCAGCTGATAACCGTAAAATTTGTAGAAAATTTATACTTGGAATTGGTACTCTCAGTCTTGGGCGGATTTGGAATATATATAGGTTGCTGCTTTGCTACAAGACAGAGCTCTTTGTATGAAGTTATAGATATATTACGAGCCAGAAAAAGATCATTTCCAGTACAACAATAATTATGAAAATTGCAGCGATAATAAGAAGAGTATTAGCGGTATTGCTTAATAATTATCATTTAAAAAAACAGATTCATCGTAAAGGTGGGCGGGTTTATAACGGAGGATCATTGAAATTGCATGGTAGTTTTAATGTTGGTGATGATGTAATTATTGGATCTATTAGAAGATAGTATTGCAAGTGGAAATTCAAGGATTACAGACTTGCTTAAGGATTTGAAATTGGAAGACAGGGTTCTAAGCGACCTAGGTTATAGAGATGTCTGTTCACATGATATCAATTGGAAAGATGTGGGAGAGAAGCTCAATATTGCAAAAAAGGATTCTCATGATTATTTAATCAAAGCTCTTGGTCAATGAAAGTACTATTAGTAAATGTTACGGGAAAGACAGGAAGTACTGGGAAAATTGTTACCGACATTCGTGATTCTCTGTTGAAGGAAGGCCATGAGGCTATCATTGCTTATGGACATGCTGATAAAGTAACAGCTCCCGGTTACTATAAGATATCCAAACGCATAGAGGGCGCTATCTCTCTGCGCCTTTCAAAATTGGGGCGTTGTTCATTAAAAGGTAATACATTGGCATTTTATCGTCTGAAAGAAATAATCAAGGCAGAGAATCCAGACATTGTCCATCTGCATTGTATCAACTGCCATTGTATTAATGTCTATGATACGTTAAAGTATTTGGCATCAAGAAGGATAAAAACTGTTATTACACATCATGCAGAGTTCTTCTACACAGGTTCATGCCCTTACTCTTACTCTTGTTCTTTATATTCTACCTCGGAGTGTAAAGGTTGTGAAACTCCTCAGTACGCAACAGGTAATTTATTCTTTCCCAATCCACACAAAAATTGGAAAAGGATGTTCGAAGCGGTCAATGCTTTCTCACCTGATGAATTAATATTTACTTCTGTGTCACCTTGGGTTCATGAAAGAGCATTAAAATCACCTATTGTGAATAGATATAAAGATGTTGTTGTGTTAAATGGATTAAATACAGAAATATTTAAATATCAACAGGGTAATAGAGTGGTTAATAGAAAGTTTTTAGAAATTAAAGACTATGTCTTGCATGTCACACCTTTCTTTGACCCTTTAGACAAGAATGATATAAAAGGTGGATACTTTGTTGCAGAATTGGCAAAACGGTTGCCTCAGGTGCCATTTGTCGTTATTTCTTCTGTATCCCAGAACTGTGAGACCTTGCCACAAAATGTATTGCTGTGGGGGCGCACGGAAAATCAGCAGGAATTATCCCAGATCTATTCAGGCGCTCAATTGACCTTACTCACATCAAAGCGTGAAACATTCTCTATGGTAACTGCTGAAAGCTTATGTTGTGGCACCCCCGTTATTGGTTTTAAGGCAGGGGGCCCAGAGTCAATAGCGATTAGTAAATACAGTGATTTTGTAGATTATGGGGATGTGGAAATACTAAAGAATGTTCTAATAAATAACTTTAATAAAGTGTTTGATAATAAGAAAATATCCCGTGAGGCGTCTCTCATATATTCGCGAGAGAAAATGACAGGAGATTATATAACCGTGTATAACTGCTTACTAAACAATATTGTCTTATGAGGTCAAGGACAAAAGATTATTTTATATTTTTCTGCGGTCTGGTTGGTGCTTTCTCGTTGAGAGTGATTGGCACATTTTATATCATAGAAATCATCGCATTCCTGTCATACATTTTTATTCCTTGGAGGAGATTTACTGAGAGTCCAAGGATGAGAAAAGTCATGCTCATGGCTTTCCTGTGGCTTGTTGGAGCAATGATTGCTGACTGGTGGAATCATACGCCTATGATGGAAATGTTAAAAGGATGGTTTAATATCATTTTTTTTATAGGTCTAATGCCATTTGTGTACTGGGCATTAAGGGATAAACCAAGCCGTTGGATATGGTACGTTGCTGGCAATGGCATTTCCTCACTTTTGAGTTTTTACCTGGTTAGAGGTGAAATGTTTGAGGAGAGAGCGTATGAAATATGGCAGCTTTATGCCTGGGGGCCTTTTGTCACTGGAATAGCTGCCTTGTTATACTACAGGGGGAAACATAAACTAGCAATGATTACATATTTAGTTTGGGCTGTATATGCGTTGTATGGCGGAAGCCGGAATATATTCTTGAATATCTCTTTGGCTGTCTGCATTATGTATATGGTGGAAAGATTCAAATCTGCCAAGCTAGATTCACAGATCTATCGTTTCAAATCCAGTATTGTCCGAGTTTTTCTCGCGTTGTTTATTGGAGCTCTCATCATTGATAATGTTTATGAGAACATGGCATCCAGCGGATTGTTGGGAGATTATGCATACGATAAGTACATGACCCAAAAGTCTGAGTCAGGTGGCATTTTAAAAGGAGGACGCTCAGAGACTTTCTTAGGTTTAGCTTGTATAAAAGAAAACCCGATTATTGGATATGGTAGTTTTGCGGTTTATTCTCCTAATTTAATCTCATCGGAGTCGTTACGTAGTGCACTTGTGCAGTATTATGATGGAGTGGATGTTGACTATTTGCCATCACATTCTCATGTTGTGGGATATTGGGTATATCATGGAATTCTTGGAGGTCTTTTCTGGATATATATACTTTTGTTGATGTGGAGACTGTTCAGAACGGGAGCATTTATGTATGAGCCAAAATTGATAGGCTATTGTGTCTATTATTCTGCAACCATCCTGTGGGCAATTTTATTCTCACCGTTTGGCCAACGTGCGCCCATGGCCTTCTATATTGTTTATCTGATAGTTATTGAAGGGTATTTCCTAAATGATAGATATAGAATTTTTCATAGTAGTAAATAATAGTGACAGACAAAATATATAAACATGAACAATATGGAAAGAGAATCAATCCCGTTCTTGTCTATTGTTATAGCCAATTATAATTATGGGAAAATGTTGCATGCAACAATAGAATCTGTTCTAAGTCAGGATTGCAACGACTATGAATTGATAATTGTAGACGGTGGCAGTAAGGACAATAGTGTAGAGGTAATCAAAAAATATGAGCAGCACCTTTCCTGGTGGGTATCTGAACCTGACAAAGGACAGAGTAATGCCTTTAACAAGGGTTTTTCGCATGCAAAAGGCGAATTTATTACTTGGCTGAATGCTGATGACATTCTGCTCCCAGGTACTATTGCTGCGGTTAAAACTGCATTACAGTCGAAACCAACCGCTGACTATGCAACTGGTAATTTTCTGCGATTTCTAAATTCTGACCATACGATTACTGAAGCCAAGTGGGGCCCCCACGCTCTCCCTTATTGGTTACAAGGGAGAGGTCGTTATATTGTGGCATTCGGTCCCACAACATTTTGGCGCAGGTCTGTATATGAGAAACTTGGGCCAATTGATGAAACGCTTCACTACACCATGGACACTGAGTATTGGGCTCGAATGATGATGGCTGGACATAAACAGGTCCGCGTCAATCATTATTGCTGGGGTTTTAGAATGCATGAAGAGAGCAAAACTGCAGAATTTGGGGATCACGAAAGAAGCCAAAAGATTAAAGAAACAATGGACAAAGAACACGAGTACATAAGAAAAAAGAATAACTACTATCCTACTAAGTTTTGGAGATATGCTGGGCTCTGTTGGCGTTTTGTAGATGGATCCCTTTTTCACTCAATGTTTAATAGCCATTATTATGTAGGCAAGAAGATTGAATCGCAGTTTGGTATTCTTTATAAAATTTAATGATATGAAATTACTTTTTTTTTCTGTTAATAGATCTCCTTTCATGGTAGAATTAGTTGACAATATGTACAACTATCTACCATCAGGGAGTGAGGTAAAAATGATTCTACAGTACCCGATGGAAGCAGAACGCTCTCATTGGGGCGAAAAGAATTGTAATAATCCGATAGACATTTTCTTCAATAGTGCTCCAATAGAATTATTTCTTTCTAAGGAAAACCCTGATACTATTATTTATAGTAGTTTCCGTACCCCTAATTTCATGAGAGCGAAAAAATGGGCAAAAAAGAATGGAGTCAAGTTCTTTGTTTATAGTGGAGAGAAATTATTGGAATATGGACATGGTTCATTGTATATGTGGTTGAAGTATAAGTTCTTTCAGTATAGGATGAGGGGCGTTGATGGACAGATAGCTATTAGTAACCGTGCAATGGGATTGTATCAAAAGTATTGTACGGCTCCTACAATCGTAGTCCCCTATACATTTGATATGACGAGGCTGCTTTCTTTCACGCCACTAGAATATGATGGTAAGAGTCTGACATTCCTGATATCGGGGAGATTGGAACCGTTTAGGGATCCCATTTATTCTATTCGTCTCTTTGCTGATTTGAAGAAACTTCGTCCCAATATAGATATGAAGTTGATTATCTCAGGTAAGGGGAGTTTATATGATGATATTCTTAAATTATTGGATGAATTGAATATAGGAGATTGCACGACATGGATGAATGATTTCAAAGAATGGTCTGAAATACATGAAATCTATAAAAAAGCACATGTACTGCTTTGTCTTCAAGCATACGGTGGTTGGGGGCTTGTTATACCGGAAGCCATGGCTGCTGGTATGTTGGTCGCTGGGTCTTCGGGTGTAGATTCTGCTGATAATTTGATTATTGATGGATATAACGGTTTGTACTGCAACACGATGGCAAGGGATGTTATTATTAAATCTATGTTGGATGTATTTGATAATCCTTCAGAGTTCAATAGCATCAGAAGAAGAGCAAAGGAGTGTGCAAAGTATGGAGATGTGTTTCATTATGCTAAACAATTAGTTTCATTTATTCAAAATAATAAGCAATAAGACTATGAAAGTCGTTCTTTTAGCAGGCGGTTTTGGCTCCCGCATCAGTGAAGAGTCGGTCTTTAAGCCCAAACCAATGATTGAAATAGGTGGAATGCCTATCCTTTGGCACATTATGAAAGAATATGCCCATTACGGACACAATGAGTTCATCATCTGTGCTGGCTACAAACAGGAATACATTAAGGAGTGGTTCGCTAACTATTTCCTTCACAACAGCGACGTGTCGTTTGACTTCCGCGAAGGGAAAAACGAAATGACAGTCCATCACAGCAAGCTGGAGCCTTGGAAGGTGACGGTGGTTGATACCGGTTACAATACCATGACGGGTGGTCGCATTAAGCGTGTGAAAGAGTATGTTGGTAATGAAACCTTCATGATGACGTACGGTGATGGCGTGTGTGACGTGGACATCAATAAGCTAGTTGAGTTCCATAAGAGTCACGGAAAGAAAGCTACCCTTACTGCTGTTAAGATGAAGCAGGACAAGGGTGTTCTTGATATTACCAAGGATATGAATGTACGCGCTTTCCGTGAGAAGAACTCAATGGATGGTGCTCCCATCAATGCCGGTTATATGGTATTGGAACCTTCTGTGTTTGATTACATAGATGGAGACTCCCAGCCTTTTGAGCGTGAACCGCTGGAGCGTTTGGCTAAGGAAGGTGAGCTGATGTCCTATATCCACGAAGGTTTCTGGCAGTGCATGGATAATATCCGAGAGAAGAAGCTTCTTGAAGACCTCCTCGAGAATGGCGCAGCTCCTTGGAAGAAGTGGGAGAGAGAAGTTCCTATTGATAAGATTAACAAATAACCATACCACTATGGCAACATTACTGGAAGATTTCTATCGTGACAAACGGGTGTTTGTAACCGGACACACCGGTTTCAAAGGCTCATGGATGTGTAAGATGTTGGCAAATGCTGGCGCTATTGTTACAGGTTATTCGCTTGCACCCAATACCAATCCTTCACTGTTTGAAATAGCAGAACTGGAGAAAGACATCCATTCTGTTTTAGGTGATATCCGTGATTATGCGGCATTGAAGAAGGCATTTGATGAGGCTCAGCCTGAGATTGTTCTTCATCTTGCTGCCCAGCCTATTGTCCGTGACAGCTATAAAGATCCCGCCTACACTTACGAGACCAACGTGATGGGTACGGTGAACATCCTGGAGTGTGTTCGCAATAGCAATTGCGTAAAGTCATTTCTTAATGTTACAACAGATAAGGTGTATCTTAATAAGGAATGGGAATGGGGCTACCGCGAGAATGAAGAACTGGACGGATATGATCCTTATAGCAACTCCAAGTCTTGCTCAGAGTTGGTAACTCATAGCTATAAGCGCAGTTTCTTCACGGACAAAGAAGGTAATGCTATTGTTCCTATTTCTACAGCCCGTGCAGGCAATGTAATTGGTGGTGGGGATTTCGCTAACGACCGTATTGTTCCTGATAGTGTGCGTGCGGCTCAGAAAGGTGAGGATATAGTGGTTCGTAATCCGTATTCTACACGTCCTTATCAACATGTTCTGGAACCCCTTTATGCCTACTTGATGATTGCTGCCAAGCAGTACGAAGACAGCAAGTATGCTGATTACTATAATGTGGGTCCTGATGATGTGGATTGTTTCCAAACGGGTGCTTTGGTTGACCTCTTTGTATCCAAATGGGGTGAAGGCTTGAAATGGATTAATAAATATGACGGTGGCCCTCATGAAGCCAACTTCTTGAAATTGGATTGCTCCAAACTGAAATCTACCTTTGGGTGGACACCTCGCTGGAATCTCCATGATGCGATGGATAAGATTGTGGAATGGAGTAAGTGCTGGTTGGCTGGATGCGATGTGCGTGCCTGTATGGATAAACAGATTGATGAATTCTTAAGCGGAATAAAAGCATGAAGAATGTAATCGTAACAGGAGCCAACGGCTTTATTGGTAGCACCCTGGTCAATAATCTCCTGAAGAATGGAGTGAAGGTGGTGGCTATTGACATCTCCTTTGCCGCACCCAGAATCCCCGATTGCGACCAAGTGGTGAAGTTGAAAACAGGATTGGATGATGTGGAGAAATTGAAAGCGTTGACACCTGCAGCTGAGTATGATGCCATGTATCATCTGGCCTGGGCAGGTGTGAATGGCCCCAGTAAAGCTGATCCAACAGTTCAGCTCAATAATATCCAACTTGGAATCAATTGCGCTCAGCTTTGCAAAGCCATTGGGGTTAAGAAACTGCTCTGTGCCGGTACCGTTGCTGAACAGGCAGTACATAGCCTTCCTAATCTGACACAGACCAGTGGTGGTATGATGTATGGTGTGGCCAAGCATTGTGCTCATCTGATGCTGGAAGACTATTGCAAGAACATAGGTATCGGTTTCGTGTGGATGCAGTTCTCAAACATCTATGGCGTTGGTAACAAGACCGGCAACCTGGTAAGTTATACACTTGGAGAATTGTTAAAGGGTAATGAGGCAACTTTTGGCCCTGCTGCACAACCATACGATTTTATCTATGTGGATGATCTGCTGGAGGCTGTCTACCGCTTAGGTGCTTCAGAAACCAAATTGGCTTGCTATTACATTGGTTCTGGTTCTCCCCGCATCTTAAAAGAGTATCTCTTGGAGATTGGAGAGTTGGCTGGCATGAAGGATAAAGTTGGAATTGGAATACGTCCCGATGATGGCATAAAGTATGACTTCTCTATGTTTGATACTACTCCGTTAAAGGAGGCCATAGGTGATTATGTAAGCACACCTTTTGAGGAGGGCATCAAGAAAACGATTAACTGGCTAAAAACGATAGAACAATGATAACAAAATTCAATTTTGAGGAGTTAGACCTCAAAGGAGCATACAAGATTCAGCCGTTCTACGCAACGGATGAACGTGGTGGGTTCGTAAAGGACTATAATATCGATATGTTCAAAGCCAATGGCATTGAGCATGAACTGAAAGAGGTGTTCTACACCATCTCCAAGAGAGGAGTAATCCGTGCCACTCACTTCCAGTTGGTTAAGCAGCAGGCCAAATTGGTGCGATGCATTAGCGGTCACGTATATGATGTTATTGTTGACCTGCGCCCAGATTCACCCACATTTGGTCAGTGGAGAGGATTCGACCTGACAGGAGAGAACCAGGCGGAACTGTATATTCCCCAGTATTTCGGTCATGGCTATCTGGTGATAGAAGATAGTATTGTGAGCTACAAGTGTGGGGAAGTGTTCTATGGAGAGGGTGACAGTGGTATTATGTACAATGACCCTGATATCAATATCAAATGGCCGTTTGAGCTGATAGGAGGAATCGAGAATCTGATTATTTCAGAGAAAGATAAGAACCTGATGAGCTTAAATGATTATTTAGTCAAGGTAAAAAATAGTTTATGCGAATTTTAGCAATCGACTTTACAAAAGGCATCTTGATTTGCCTGATGGTAATGTTCCATCTGAATTATTATGGAACTTTTATGCCACAGGTAGTAGATCCATTTGTCTACTCATTTCATGTATCCAGCTTTATGCTCATATCAGGCTTCCTGTTTAAGCCTGAAAAAGCGTGGAGTGGCTTTTGGAAATCGTACAAATACCTTTTGTTACTTTACTTACTGTTTAATGTGACTGATTATGTGTTAGTATCGACGGTTGGTAAAACCTTAGGTGCTAGTTCTCAATTGAAGTTAGGGTGGTACGATTTACTTCATGTTATATTTGTTTCACCTGCTGGTGCATACTGGTATATCCACTCGCTCCTATGGATGTATTTGGTCTATTGGTTGATTGACAAACTGCCGATTAATAAAGTTGGGGGGGGCAAAATCATTCTGTTGTTTATCGCCATCTGGGCAATTAATATTAACGACAAGTTGCCCTGGAATATCTATTTTGCAGTAGGTGCATTAATACGGGTGTTGAGTACGAAGTATGAGAACAAGACAGAAATCTTTATGCCAACATGGGTTGCCTGCATCCCCCTTGTCCTGATAGCTGTATTTGCAACAGGTTTCCCGACTCTGAGCCCGACAGGTCTTGCTACCGTCCTATGTTTTATCTGTCTAATGATGTGGATTGTTTTAAAGTTTGAAAACAGATTCGTTAAGTTTTTCTCATACATAGGTCAGAATACATTGCCCTTATTGCTATTCTCGCCATTCTTGACGATTTTGTCAAAACTATGGCATCGTTTCTTCATTTTTGACCAATCGGAGGTGGTTTATGGGCTGCTCAGTACGACTTTGGTTGTAGCTATGTGTTTATTGGCTGCATTTGTATGGGACAAACTGAAGTTGAATAAACTATTTGGTAGAGATCTTTACGTCAAATATCCAGTAAATGAAAATTGATTCCTATAATAGTCAGAAGTTGCTCGTACAATCAAGTGTGCTGATACTGCTTGTACTCTATATACACAGCTTCTACAACGAAGCAGTAGGAACTGAGTATGCCTCGTTTGTACAGTTGTTTATGGGAGGTGGTGGATTGGCCAACATTGCTGTCCCGATGTTTTTTGTATTTTCGGGGTTCCTGTTTTACCATGGAACACAAACAGCAAAAGAATGTTTTCCAAAGATAAGGAAACGAGTACATAGTTTGATAATCCCATACGTACTATGGAATATAATCTTTGTTTTGTGGTATGTAGTGCTGCAGAATCTGCCAGGAATTGGTGGGATGATAAACAGCGACATTATTGCTGACATAACCAAAGGCAATGTGTTGGAGAATCTCAATAATATCTTTGTGGCACCAGTTGCTTTCCAACTATGGTTTCTGCGTGACCTGATTATTATGGTGCTGTTTTCTCCTTTAATCTACTATTGGATTAAGTATACGCGATGGTATGGCGCACTGGCAATTCTCCTTTTGCACCCTTGGTTAATGACTTTATCTAAAACATTCAATCAGTTTGGTGTCGCTTATTTTGTATTGGGTGGTACAATTGCTATGTGTTCTGATTTGGAATACGTTACAAAAAGAGTATGTTCAACTCCCGTATTCATCATGTCTTTTGTGGTTTGGCTTGTTCATGCGACGCTTCTAGCATTACAGATACAAGTGGCATTTTGTCACTGGGGCGTCCTGTCGGTGTTGGCTGGTATGATAACCACATGGAAGGTATATGATTTTCTTGCCTCAAAGACGCAAGTTATCCATGTAATGTCGCCCCTAAGACCATTGTTGGGTTATTCATTTTTCGTTTACCTCTTTCATGAGCCAGCCTTCAATATCATCAAGAAAATCGGAGTTAAGGCGTTAGGTACGGGCGATATAGCACTGATTGTGCTGTTTTTAATCAATCCAATAATAATGTATTTTATATCTGTGTTGGTTGCAAAGCTATTGCAGAAAATAATGCCAAAAGTTTATGGTGTGCTTGTAGGAGGAAGATAATGGATAAACCGATATTAATTGATGCACTCTACATTAATATTAGTGGGGGATTAATGATTCTTAATCATTTGGTCGATACTCTTGTTTCTGTAGGTTGCGATTTTGTGTTAATTAAGGATTCGCGTTGTCCCAAACTTGGGAAAGAAAGTGATATAAAGAAGATAGTTGTTATGCAACCATCTTTGTTTAAACGACATAATTATTACAAGAGTCATAAAAATGTATTCCGGGCCATACTATGTATGGGTAACGTGCCTCCGACAACAAAAATGGATTGTCATGTTTACACCTATTTCCATAATGTTATTGTCATGAGTAGACCAAAAGGATATCCGTTGATGCATACAATTAGAGCCGTTCTAAAGAAATGGGTAATAAAAGTTTTGAGTCAAAATACAGATGATTGGGTTGTTCAAACGTCTAATACAAAAGAGTTGGTTAATAAACATCTCGCATTAGAGAAACAACATATTTTTGTGTTACCTATTTATTCTGTTCCTTATGATTTGAAGATATTAAAGCAAGCAGAACATGGTAAAGACTATATTTTTATTGGCCAATATACAAATGCTAAAGGTCATGATCAATTATTTAAAGCATGGGAGATGTTATATGAAAGGGAAATAAAACCTGTTTTGCACATTACTGTTTCTGTAAACTATGTTCTGCCAAGAATAAAGAAATTACAGCAAAAAGGAATAAACATAGTGAACCATGGCTTTGTTCCGTACAAGGATGTTATAGAAATCTATCGTCAAGGTAAGGCGTTGATATATCCTTCATTCAATGAAAGTTTTGGACTTGGTATAATTGAAGCTCTTGAAGCCGGTTTGGATGTTATCACGTCTAATCTTCCTTTTGCACTCAGCATTTGTAAACCTTCTATTGTTTTCGACCCATACTCACCACAAAGCATTGTTGATGCTGTCATAAACTATGAAACAAACACTTGTCCTAAAAGCGAAATTACGGTTAAGGATAATGTACGTGAATTGATTAACCTGTTAACAGACAATTAAATGAATATTCTTTTTTTGATGGGCGCATACCCTGGTTTTGGGGGGGTGGAGATAGTTTCAACAGTCTTGGCCAACAAATTTGTACAGCATGGCTTTGGCGTTTCTATCGTTTCTTTTGAACGCCCTGTATTAGCAAAGGACCCTAAAAAGTTATCAGAAAAGGTTCATTTTTATCCTCTTTCAAAGCCGACGTATACAAAAGGTAATATACAGTATTTGCACAAAATAATTACAGAAGAAAATGTGGACGTTATTATCAATCAATGGGCAGTACCATATTTTGTAGCTAGGCTATGTAAGAATGCGATAAAAGGAACTAAATGTAAGTTGATTTCAGTACACCATAATGTCCCTAATACAAATTTTCGCATAGAACAAGTAAGAATTGACATTAGCAAGAATCGTGGTAACATATTGTTCAACTTAGCAAAATTATGTCTCATTAAGTTCTTCTCAAGGTTAAGTTTACGTTATACTATATCAAAAAGTGACCTGTATTTAACCTTATCACCTAGTTTTATTCCTATTGCAGAGGAATATACATGGATAAAAAATAGCGGAAAGATAAGAAGTTTAGCGAACCCTCTCACAATTGAAGCAAATCGCGAAAAAAAAATTGACAAGAATAAGGAGATTATATATGTGGGGCGGATCGAATATAATCAGAAATGCACATATCGTATCATTGATATCTGGGAGAAACTGGAGAATTCACATCCAGATTGGAAATTAAGAATTATAGGAGATGGACCAGATAGAGAAGATCTTCAAAAAAGAATTAATAACAAACGTTTAAGAAACATCATTATAGAGGGTTTCCAGAATCCGTTGCCTTATTACAAAAAAGCTTCTATTTTGCTAATGGTTTCATCCTACGAGGGATTACCTTTGACACTTATTGAATCTATGGAGTATGGAACTATTCCTGTCGTGTATGACAGTTTTGTCTCTGTACATGACTTGATTGACAATGGCGAGAACGGGGCTATTATAGCCCCTCCATATTCTGAAAAAGCATTTGTTGATATGATTGAATCATTAATGGGTAATCCCGACAGAAGGCAGAGAATGGCAGAAGCGGCAATCAAGAAAGCTACATTATATTCGGTTGATGCAATAGCAGAACAATGGTACTCATTGTTTGATGAACTGAGGTAAATCTGAAATAAATCGCGATGATGACTTTTATAATAAAGGATAATTCTAATAAAAACAATAAATTATGAACGAAATTTCCGCTATAGTCCTCACTTTCAATGAGGAACTACATATTCGTCGCTGTCTGGAGAATGCTTTCCGTGTAGCCAAAGAGGTATTCGTGATAGACTCTTTCTCCACAGACAAAACCTGCGAGATTGCTAAAGAGATGGGAGCCGTCGTTCTACAGAATAAGTGGACGAACTACGCTACGCAGTTTAACTGGGGGTTGGATAATGCGCCTATCAAAACGAAATGGGTTCTGCGTTTTGATGCGGACGAATATCTGGAGGATGATCTCATTGAGGAAATCAAAACGAAATTGCCCAATGAACCAGAAGAGGTGACGGGTATAGAGTTCCATCTGAAGGTGAAGTTCCTTAACAAGTGGATGAAGCATGCTTCTCCATCTGTTATCCTTATGCGCTTGTTCCGCTATGGTATTGGGCGGAGTGAGGTGCGATTGATGGATGAACACATCGTGCTTTCTGAAGGCATCAGTAAGACCTATAATGGGGCATTTGTGGACCATAATCTTAATAACATCACTTGGTGGGCACAGAAGCATATCGGGTATGCCAAACGCGAAGCAGCAGACCTGCTGAATATTGAATATGACTTCTCTGAAACTTCTGGTAAAGACCATGTGGAAGGTCAAGCAGGTGGTAAGCGAGCGTTGAAAAACAAGTATGCTCACAAGAAATTATTCTTGCGTTCTTTTGCATATTTTTTATATAGGTATATTTATCGAAAAGGTTTCCTTGACGGGAAGGAAGGATTCTTGTGGTGTTTCATGCAGGGTTGGTGGTATCGTACTCTGGTGGACATCCAGGTGTATCGGATAAAGCAAGAATGTGGTGATGACAAAACTAAAATACTTGAGTATTTGAAAAAAAAGTTCGGTATAGAGATGTGAACATTGAAGTAACTATTCATGAATTTTAGTTTTGAGTTTGTTTTCAAACACTATTTCAAGCATTTATTTGATGGCTTTCAACCAAAAGATGTTGTAATAGGTCTGATCTTCATTCTAATTACTCTGGTGGTTGGGATGTGGAAAGGATGGAAGCAGGCTTTTAGGTTGTTGACCATTGGCTATTTACTATTAGTGTTGTATGTAACTGTTATTTCGCGTCCACAAAATGAACAAATCCAATATTGCCTCATGCCATTTAATAGTTACTTTTCCATTGATGATGGTGACAGATTTTTGCTGCCTCAGGTTCTGATGAATATTACGATGTTTATACCCATAGGGTTCTTGTTAAAGGTGGCTTTTAGAAGTCTAGACTGGAAAAAGGTCATGGCATACGGCTTATTGTTCTCGTTGCTGATAGAACTGTTGCAACTTGCATTGATGAAGGGAGCAGTAGAGGTTGATGATGTGATTCATAATTCCTTGGGTTGTTTGATAGGGTATTGTATATCGTTCTTTATCTCTCACAAATATGTTGATAGTACAGACTGAGACGACCTAAAGAACTTAAAATATCAATGAATTACAATATGAATCAGACAAATTAAAATAATAATAGATGAAGAGAGTTTTAATACATACGTTGATTTTTAGCCCAGATGGGGTGTCAACGGCGTATCTGTATAATGATATAGCATTGCGACTCCAACAGAGAGGCTATGAGGTGGTGGTGCTGACAACGACACCGCACTTCAACATCGTACCTGAACAGGTTGAAAAGCAGCCCATGCACTGGAAGGTGTGGGGATTCTGCAAAGTAAGTAAGTTCAATGGTATGACAGTATTGCATGTGCCACAGAAAAAATTTAAGAGTACTGCACTGAGATTGCTTGGGTTTATTTATTGGCACATCGTATCATTCTTCATAGGCTTGACCGTTAGGCATGTTGATTTAATATTATCACCGTCGCCACCATTAACAGTTGGTTTTATGAACCTAGGCTTGGCAAAGTTGAAGGGCTGCAAGGTAATATATAATGTGCAAGAGATATACCCCGATATATTGAAGTTGAAGGGTGGCTTCGTGCAGAAGTTCCTAAGTTGGATGGAGCATAAGGTGTATAACTGCTCGGATGCCGTGACGACGATAGACCAAATCTTCTATGACACCATTGAGCCAAGGTTTGTTGATAAGAGCAAGTTGCACATTATCCCGAACTTCGTAGACACGGATCTTTACCACGAAGTACCTTTTAAGTTTTCAAACACGGATAGCACTAATCTCACGGATAATAATGCAACATCTAAAGACTCGAAAAACTCTAATCTCTACACTCTCGACTCTAAACTATTCCCAAATACGGATAGTATAAAACTGCTGTATGCCGGTAATATTGGGCATATGCAATCATGGGAACCATTGGTGGTTCTGGCTGATAAAACTCGTGATTTGAATGTAGAGTATTACGTAATTGGAGAAGGTGCTCAGAGAGGGTATGTGGAGGAAGAAATCAAGAAACGTGGTTTGGAAAAGCTACATTTGCTGCCGTATCAGCCTCGTGATTTGATGCCAGCAATCCTCTCTTATTCGGATGCTTCTTTTATCTTTATGGTTCCAGGGCGAGATGGAGACGGATTCCCTTCAAAGGTTTATACCATCATGGCTTGTGAACGACCAATGCTGATTATGTCGGGCGAGAATACACCTATCATCAATTTCTTGAAGGGTAAGAATTGTGCGAAGCTCATTACCGAAAAAGACTTTGATAAGAAGGTGAACGAGATGGTTGAGTGGTTGAAGTCTGTTACCAAAGAAGAGCTTGCTCAAATGGGCAAGAATGGATTGGCAGAGATTCAAGCTAAATATACTAAAGAGAAGGTCACAGATATGTACGTGGATCTCGTGGATAAACTTTTAAGCACAAATTCCCGTTAATTGACCATTAATCATTCATTAATTAATTTTCGAACACGGATTATACGAATAACACGGATATGAAGATATTGATAACTGGTGTTCACGGGTTTGTGGGCAGCAATTTGGTGTCATACTTGGCCAAAGAGAATGAGATTTATGGGTTAGATATAATTGCCCCCGAAAAGCATGGTGTTGCCAAGACCTACTCTTGGGATGATCTGGATGAAGGTAAGATACCAGAGGTGGATGCCATTATCCATCTGGCAGGCAAGGCACACGACACAAAGAACCAGACAGTAGCGGATGTTTATTTCAAAGTAAATCGTGATTTAACCATCAAGATCTTTGACTACTTCTGTACTCATGACTCCATCAAGAAATTTGTGTTCTTTAGTACGGCTAAGGCTGCAGCTGACAAGGTGGATGGCATATTGACTGAAGATGTTGTACCTTCTCCAGTTGGTCCTTATGGAGAATCCAAAATTGCAGCGGAAGAATATATTTTATCAAGAATTAAAGAATTAGAGAATACCACAAAGCAGGTATATATTTTCCGGCCATGCATGATTCACGGACCAGGTAATAAGGGTAATTTGAATCTGCTGTACAATGTGGTACGCAAAGGTATTCCTTGGCCATTGGGAGCTTTTGAGAATAGGCGCACATTCACTTCTATTGAGAATATTTGCTTTGCAGTGAATGGTGTTCTGACTAAGGATGTTCCGTCTGGAATCTATAATATGGGTGATGATGAAGCCCTTTCTACCAATGAACTGATTGAGGAAATCTGCAAGAGTCTTGGTAAGAAGGCACATATCTGGAAACTCCCCAAGGGATTGATGAATGGTGTGGCGAAGGTCGGTGGGTGGTTGCACCTCCCACTAGATCCTGAGCGTTTACGCAAACTCACAGAGAATTATGTGTCTTCTAACGACAAGATAAAGAAAGCATTGGGTGTAGAGAAGATGCCAGTGGATGCTCGTGAGGGCTTGAAGGTTACATTGGCGTCTTTCAGAGAAGTTTAAGGTTTAGAGTTTATAGTCAGTTGAAAAGTTCCAAGATACAAAGTGCTTTTTTGAAGCTAGTCAGGTTGGGGATAGGTCATTGTGCAGATGCTCTTCCTCAAAATATTGACTGGCAGGAAGTGAAAGACCTTGCAGAGAGGCATGGACTTTCGGCTGTCGTGCTTGATGGAATAGAAAAGCTTCCTAACGGGCAAAGACCGCCTCAGTTATTTCTGTTGGAATGGATAGGGGAGACGCTCCAAGGATACGAATACTGCTATGAACAGTATAAGCAGACTATTGCTGAATTAGCTGGATTTTATAATAGTCATGGCTATAAGATGATGGTACTGAAGGGCTATGCTTGTAGTCTTGATTGGCCTAAACCTAATCATCGTCCTTGTGGCGATATTGATATATGGCAGTTTGGGAAGCAGAAAGAAGCTGATGCTTTGATAGCCAGAGAACAGGGAATAGAGATTGACAACTCTCATCACCATCATACGGTTTTTAATTGGCGTGATTTTGCCGTTGAGAACCACTTTGACTTTATTAGTGTATATCATCACAAGTCTCATACAAAGCTGGAAAAGTTATTTAAAGAACTGGCTTCAGATGATACACATTATGTAGAACTGAAGGATGCTTCGGCAGGCTCAGTAACCAAGGTTTATTTACCATCTCCGAATCTTCATGCATTGTTTCTTTTGAAACATACAATGCTGCATTTTGTTTCTGGAGAAATATATCTAAGACAATTATTAGATTGGGCATTCTTTGTTGAGAAACATCACGATGAGGTAGATTGGAAATGGCTTGTCGGGGTGTTAGATGAATATGGGATGAGACCAGCATTTGACGTCTTTAATGCAATATGTGTGGAAGACTTGGGCTTTGATTCAGGTATATTCCCTTGTGTTCAATTTAATCCTACGGTTAAAGATAGAGCTCTAAATGAAATTCTTTCCAGTGAATCTACAAATAAAGGCCCCACAGCATTATTCCCAAGAGTGATTTATAGATATCGCCGATGGAGAGAAAGTGAATGGAAACACAAATTGTGTTATAAAGAAAGTATGTGGTCTGCTTTCTGGTATGGCGTTTGGGGGCATTTACTGAAACCAGCATCGATATAGTCATAATTGTGAGGTAGTGTTTTTTAGATAGGTGACAAGGGGACAGGTTCGTCGTCACGTTGCAGAATTTGACATGACAATAGAAGAGATACGGAAATCGACGGAGTATCAGGTGTTTGACAGGAAGAGCGCTCGCATCGACGCGAAGGCGCTGGCAATCACTATCATCGCGTTCGCGAACGCGGATGGAGGAAGGATTGCCATCGGTGTGGAGGATGACGGGACACTGACGGGTGTGGATGGCAAGACGGAGCACGTGAACGAGTTGCTGAGGGCTTCATATGATTACTGCGTGCCGTCGATAGCTACTTCAACGGAATATATGGATGTGACGGACGTGAATGGCCAGCCCAACCATATCATTCTGATGACTGTTCCGCAGAGCGTCCGAGTGCATGCTAATCAGGCGGACGAGGTGTACTATCGCGTGGGCGACAAGTCAAAGAAACTGAACTTTGAGCAGCGTATGCAACTGGTGTATGCCAAGGGAGAACATTACTACGAGGATGCGCCGGTGAATAACTCGCGATGGGAGGACTTAGATATGGCGCTGGTGGAGGATTACGTGAAGGTGATAGGCTACGGAAAGGGGGCTGAGACGTATCTGCGCGAGAATGGCTATGTGGTGAAGAAGGAGGACTACCGAGGGCGAGAGTATGAGGCGCTGACGGGGGCTGCTGTGCTGCTGTTTGGAAAGAATCCGCAGCGGTTCTTCCAGCGGGCGCAGGTACGGGTTATCCGCTATGACGGCACGGAAGCCAAGGTGGGAACGGAGATGAACGTGGTGAAGGATGAGATTTTCACCGGCCCGATATTGAAACTGACAAACGATGTGCTGGCCTTTGTGAAAACGCAAATCAAGGAACATACATATCTGGGGCCAGACGGACGATTCCGCACAGATGAGCAGTACCCTGAGTTTTGCTGGACCGAGCTATGCGTGAACTCGATTTGTCATAGGGACTACAGCATCTTGGGCACGGACATACAGGTGAAGCTGTTTGACGACCATATCACGGTGGAGAGCCCCGGCATTCTGCCCGGCTTGGTGAGACCGTATAACATTCGAGAAATGCACTTTTCGAGGAACCCGAAGATAGCGTTGTATATGCGGTCGTACAAGTTGGTGAAGGAGTTTGGCGAGGGTGTGGACAGGATGTTTCGTGAGATGGCGGAGGCAGGATTGCCTGCACCGGAGTACAAGCAGAATGAGTTTATGGTGTATGCGACCATTAGGCAGGCGAAGGATGGTGCAGGACAAGTTGTAGGCAATGGTGAATTTAATGGTCTTGTAAGTGGTGATGTAAATGGTCAATTAAATGGTCAATTAAATGGTCAATTAAATGGTCAATTAAATGGTCAATTAAACGATAGCCAGAAAGAGACCTTTGAGTTTATAAAGGCTCACGAGGGTTATAATACAACCAAAATAGCGGACGACCTTGGCAAACCATTCAGAACCATTGTTAAGCATATAAATGTGCTTCTTGAATTGAATATGATAGAGCGTCGTGGTAGTAAGAAGACAGGTGGATATTACGTAAAGAAATAAAACTATGAATATGTGGTTGACATACGGATTGATAGCAGTGATTCTGGTCTTTGCAGAACTGATTTACTTCCGCATTGCGGATATGTGCAATATCATTGATAAACCGAACGAGAGAAGTAGCCACTCGACTATCGTGTTGAGAGGCGGAGGAATTATATTTGCAATTTCCATCCTTGTATGGATGGGCTTGCAAATGGTGCATGGTGAATGGTTCATGGTGAAGGATTATTTGCCGTTTGTCATTGGCCTTGTACTGATATGTGGTATTAGCTTCTGGGATGATGTGAAGTCATTACCGGATAGCCTGCGAATGGCGGTCCAGATTATTTCCATTCTCCTTATGTTTTGGAGTATGGGGTTGTACACTGCTGCGGATAGTTGGCTGTGGACAGCGGTAATCGTTGTTGTGGCCTTGTTCTTCTGCGTGGGTGCAACCAACTTTATCAATTTTATGGATGGAATTAATGGGATTACGGCGGCGTATTCGTTTGCCATGTTGTTGCCTATCCTGTTGATGAATCGTGGGCTAGGCTTCATTGAAGAATCCTATCTGATAGTTGCCATCCTTGGTGTTATCGTATTTAGTATCTTCAACTTCAGGCCCAAGGGGAAGGCGAAGTGTTTTGCCGGTGATGTGGGTAGCATCGGTATTGCTTTCATCATCCTGTTTGCACTGGGAAGGTTGATGCTTGCCACTAAGGATGTTACATACATAGTATTCTTCTTGGTTTACGGGATTGACGGTAGCTTGACAATCTTCCACAGGATTATGCTCCACGAGAACCTGGGGCAGGCACATCGTAAACATGCGTACCAGTTGATGGCAAATGAATTGAAGATGAGCCATGTGGTGGTGAGTCTGTTGTATATGGCCATGCAGCTGGTAGTGAGCCTTGGCTTTATCTACCTCTGCCCGAATACAGTGCTGGCGCATTGGATTTATCTCGTTGTTGGAGGGGTAGTTCTAGCTATAGCGTACATATTATTCAAGATGAAATATTATCACCTTCACGAGGAATACCTTGCCTCGTTGGAAGCAAAGAAATAAAGTTTCAAGAATTTGACCTATTATGACGATTAACCAAGAATTACTGGAAAAACTGTTTGAAGAGGCGAAGGGGAACCCTCGCCTGAGAACGAACCTTGATCTTCGTACATCGGCAGAGGATGGCTCGCAGCGTATGCTGAATGCAATGCTGCCAGGAACGGAAGTGGCGATACATAGGCATCCGATGAGTAATGAGAATGTGATACTCATTAAGGGAAGGTTGGATGAGGTGCTGTATGAAGAGGTGGCTTCTGAGGATGGGAAGGTGATGCTGAAGGAGACGGAGCGCATACATCTGTGCCCGGAAGGGGGTGTGTATGGATGCCAGGTACCGAAAGGTGTGTGGCATACCGTAGAGGTGCTGGAACCTTCGGTTATCTATGAAGGTAAGGATAAGAAGTATGGGGAAGATGGGAGTGAGACGTACGAACCGAGGTGAGATGGATATTCAAAGACGATATGAGATAGGGGGATAAAGATTGTGAAGGGGTATGGCTGATGAGGCTATGCCTCTTTGTGGTTTAGAAGAAGGGCGAAGATTTGAACGTGGGACGACTATCTATGGATGTGAACATATGAAAAACGTATTGAAGATTTTTTTCTCTTGGCAGACGTCATCAAAAACGGAGGAAACGCAGGGACAGTTCCTCGTCACGTAGATATCGACCTCTCCGCAGGTCCTCATACGCTGACCCTCCGCGCCCTGGACGACCACACCATCGCCGACCAGTGGATGCTCGATTTCAACCCTGCGCGCAAGTTCTACGTCATCCCTTCTATCAATAAATAAGCAAATCACAACTCCTTTGTGGATTCTCTTTACGAGTTTCCGAATTCTCTTTAAGAGTTTCCGAATTCTCTTTAACAGTTTTTCTTGTGTTTGTCGTGTAAATGGTGGTAAAGGCCGTGTAAGCTCGCAAGTTGTAACAACTCTTGGAAAGGCTGTCACGAGGCTCAGGAGTGCCGTAACGACTTTCCTGTTCTAAGGATTTAAAGGATTCCAAGGATTTAGTACAACTTTCTAGGGAAGTACACACACAGCGGTTACGGTTACAGCTGTAACCATGTAACCGCAGAGGGAGGCAGAATAGTAAAAGCCAACCGTAATGCACTAATATTCAATAAATTACAAAATCACCAATATCTTAGAGCGACAAAAAGGTTACATGGTTACAGCTGTAACCGTAACCATAAAGCAAATTGGGTTGAGTATTTATAGTGTACTTCCCTAGAAAAAGTTGAATGGTTTTTAACTTAACCCTGCCATAGGTAGAATGCTCGTTGGTACCTTAATCCTAATCCCTGACAGAAGTTGAATAATTATCTCTAAACCCTTGTTTTTGTT